>Ga0079998_115147_pt1 | contig 307069 bp, 336 predicted proteins | sample PerSpoBPS_BMetaG_FD_69201 | JGI IMG/M metagenome (GOLD analysis project Ga0079998, IMG submission 69201) | Thermal spring microbial communities from Yellowstone National Park, Wyoming, USA - Perpetual Spouter B (PS_B) MetaG (SPADES assembly)... | ecosystem: Environmental > Aquatic > Thermal...
CATCAAACACAACCTTTCAATCCTACATTAGTCTGATTTTAACCCCAATAGAAAGGTATGAAAACATCATGAAGTTGCTCGGCTTTCAATCCTACATTAGTCTGATTTTAACACAGATAAGGGCGAGGATATCACATATTGGCAGAAATTCTTTCAATCCTACATTAGTCTGATTTTAACTATTCCAGTCTATTAACGGCATCATTTCACCTCCTCCTTTCAATCCTACATTAGTCTGATTTTAACGAACAATTCATCAAAACAGGGAATCCAGAAGTTATGCTTTCAATCCTACATTAGTCTGATTTTAACTCAAGAGCTAGACCCATCAAAAGTTATTGAACAATTCTTTCAATCCTACATTAGTCTGATTTTAACTGAGAAAAGGAATTGCTATTGTGAAGTCTAATCCCTTTGCGTGTTGTATTGACTTTCAATCCTACATTAGTCTGATTTTAACTTGTGTATCTCACCACTAACTTATTTTTTATTAATAACTTTCAATCCTACATTAGTCTGATTTTAACAATTTTTATGAAAACAAAAAATATAATTTCTAAAATATCTTTCAATCCTACATTAGTCTGATTTTAACAAAAAGAATTTTTGCGCACGACTTTGACAAAAATACAAACTTTCAATCCTACATTAGTCTGATTTTAACTCGAACGTCTCGAAATTGGGTTCTGGGTCACAAAAGGCTTTCAATCCTACATTAGTCTGATTTTAACCGAAAAGTATTTAAATAAGTAAATACTATAGTATATACTTTCAATCCTACATTAGTCTGATTTTAACTTATTTATATTTCTTTTGGGTTTTTGTTTTGGAATGTCTTTCAATCCTACATTAGTCTGATTTTAACTTATTTATATTTCTTTTGGGTTTTTGTTTTGGAATGTCTTTCAATCCTACATTAGTCTGATTTTAACGTAACAAAAATTTAAATATAATTAATTGAAACAATAATTATGTATCCACAACCTTTAAAATTAAAACCTTCTTTCAATCCTACATTAGTCTGATTTTAACTTTTAACCTACGTGCAAATGTTGAATTGTCTTTAATATTGTTTTCTTTCAATCCTACATTAGTCTGATTTTAACATGAATCGGGAGCAAGCCATTGAAAAAATAAAAAAAGCCTTTCAATCCTACATTAGTCTGATTTTAACTTGAAAACAAAATTTGTTGAATAAAAGTAAGTTATGTTTCTTTCAATCCTACATTAGTCTGATTTTAACACTAAAGATAATTTCACTTATCTCTAGCCAAAAAAAGCAAAATTTCTTTCAATCCTACATTAGTCTGATTTTAACCCGCCATGACGCCGCCTTTATCTGCCTCTTGCCCTATTTTAATAAAAGAATTAGTCGTGAAGTTATAAAAAGCTAAAGTATTTATAAAACTTCACGACTATTGAGAGCAAAGACACCCCACCTATAATACAAAAGTTGGCTCGTTTTTTCTTATACCTATGAACCTTCTTTCTAGAACTTTCTCATTCGGAAAAATGTAAATTGTTATTGAATCTTCATTTTCATTAATTATTTCTTTTAATCCCATTTCAACTCTCATCAACTCACTCTCTGTTAATTCTCCTTCAAAAACTGAGTTCTGAACCCAATGTAAAAACATTCTCAAAAACTGACAAACTTTGTTAACTCTTTGAACATTTACATCATAAACAACTATGACATACATCCTACCACCAAATCACAAAAGGCTCGTATTCTTTAATTCCAAGCAAGTGCTTAATCAGTTTGTAGCATTCTAATCTTATCAATCGTTGATAGCTTACACTTCTCTTAAGTTTCCTATGTTTTATTGTTGTTTTCAATTTTTCATCAAAAGCTTGTAGAAAAGTCTTTTTGCCTTTTTCATTTAAAATACAATAATTAAGTTCTTTTTGGAAATAGCTCTCATCGATTTTATCTTGCTTGATGAGTTTGAAGATTGTCCTATCAGCTAATAAGGGCTTAAATATTTCTGCCAAGTCTAGAGCAAGGGGAAATCTTCTCTCAAAGGGTTCATGCAAATAACTAATCGTTGGATTTAATTGGGTATTATAAATTTCCGTTAAGCAAACAGAATAAACTAATGAATTTCCAAAGCTTATTAATGCATTAATCATATTTTCTGGCGGTCGTCTACTTCTCTTTTCAAATTTAAATTTCTCTGACAAAAACTTGTTCCAAGATTGATAATAAATTTCTCTTATATTTCCTTCTATAGCCATCAACTCTTCTATAGAGTTGACTGCTGGTAACTTTGAAAGAAGTTCTCTAATTGCCTCTATATCTTCGTTTAAATTCGCATTTTCTCTCTCGTAATATTTTAAATTTACTAAAATATTTTGAGCTGCTCCTTTAACAAATTTTCTAGCTAGATCTAGTCTTTTGTTTTTATCAAGATAATACTCGACTTGTTTTACTAGCAAACTGCCGGAAACCAAAGTTTCTCTCGGATAAAAACTGCCTTCATAAAAACCAAACTTATTGAAAAAATGAACAGGAATTCCATGTTTCATTAAATAGCTTAAGGCACCAGAACGAATCGTTATTCTGCCATGAGCGTAAATTGCATAAATTTTTTCTATTGGCAAGGCTTTTTTCTCTAATTCCCCTTTCTCATTTTTAAAGACTAAATAAACTGTGTTTTGACTTCTTTTAAGAATTCCATTTCTTGTTATAAACAAGTTTACTTTAACCATAAAATTTAATTTTAATCATAATTTTAAGTATCCCCAAAGCAGAACTCAAAATAGGCACATTTTCTACAATATTTTTTGTAAACTGGCAGAGGAGGTTTTGGTCTAGAAATTATTTCATTGATTTCTTTTAGAATTTTTTCAATTTCCCTTTCTTTTTCTTCGGTTAGTTCGACTTTGATAGTTTTTCTTTCATTTGGATAACTTATTATACCCTCAAGATTTGTGATGCCTTTAACATTTTTGAGATACCACATGTAATATAGAACTTGGTAATAATGGGCCTTTTCAAATTTTGATGACTTTTTTATATCTTGAATTATGATCTTTTCTCCTCTTCTAATAAGATCTATCGAAATTTTAGAGTCTATAAGAATATTCTTCATTTTCATTTCTTTGAAAAATAATGACTCTAAAATCTTGCCTATTAACACTAGTTCTGATTCTTTCTCTTGTAGTATAAATTGTGAAAATAGCCAAAGTTGAGTTTTGCAATGAATAAAATAATTGACTTTTGTTCCACCTATTAACATTTCTGGATCGAACTCTAACTCTTCAGATTTTTGAAAAGAAGAATTCTGCGGCCTTTTTTGGAACCCCATGAAATCTGCTCCCTTTCCTTTTTTTAGCCTCTTTCAATTCATATGCTGCTTTTATCTCCACCAATTTAGAGAGGATTTCCCCATTGATATGCCCCAATAAGAAATAGTAAAGGAATTTGTTAAGTAAACCACATGTTGTTTCTCTATACTTTTTGTCTTGAATGTAAAACGAAAACACAAAGGTAGAAATTCTAGGAATAAGTGATTCTCCTTCTTTTAAGGAAAATAGGTCTTCGTACCAGTTTATTAATAAACGATTCAACCTTGGAAAAACGTAAACTCTTTTCTTTTCTCTAGGAAGAACAAAAATGAGAAGTGATGCATCGCTTGTAATTGTAGTTTCAAGATTCTTTTTTAATTCTTCGATGCTTTCTTTTCCTTTTCGAGAGGTCCAAAAAATTGCAAAATAGGTAAGAAAAAGGAATCCCAAAATAAATTCCTGTTCTACTAATGGTATTCTTGCTGGTGCTCCTACTTGTAAAAGTATCTCTTTTGTATTTAATCCCGACTTCCCACCAATCATCACAAATTTTTTATTCACCAGAAATTCTCTGAACTCATTCCTTATTTCCTCTGAGACATTTACTAAGTTTATAACAATGTTACCAAAATGAATACCTGTAAGCAAGTGATAAATCCACCACCACAATTCATCTTCTTTAGGTTTTTCATCAAAAATAGAGAAATTCGGAGCTTGATCTCTACTTATCATAAATGGTACGGATAAAGCATTATACCCTTCTACCAAGGTTTTCTCTACTACAAATTCGCAAATCACTTCTATTTTTCTTTCCAGTTCTTCTGGCTTTAATTCCAATCTCTTTTTGTTTTTATCAATTGTCACTATAAATTTTCCTTTCCTTTTATTGGACATCAAAATTCTTTGCAAGATTGAAACACAATATTTTCTATTATTTTCGTCTTCAAGAAATTTGAATAATAATTCCTTATAATTTACCATATTATATCCTCACCTTTTGATTCATACATACCATATTTTCTATTGTAGAATCTTCCTTTTATATCAACGATTGGAAATCCTTTCTCTACCTGTGGTTCCTTCAGTTTTATCCACCAAATTGGTATTGGTACAGCAATCTCTTTTATACAAGCAAAATACTTTTTTCTTTCTTCAAAACTAAATGTAGAGATATCTTTTTCAATTAAATCTTTGACATAAACCCTTAATTCCTCATCTTCAATTATTTCATACCAGGGAATTATCATCGTTGTAAACCCTTCTCTATATTCTAGCATATTTTTTATCTCCTCTTCATTTACTTCAAAAGAATAGAAAAATCTGAGTAATCGTTCCCAGGCCTCTATGTTAATCTTTTTCCTGTAAATATCCTCTAACTCTTTTTGAAATTGCTCGTGGGTTATAAGCTCATCCAACTTTTCAATTAACAATTTTTCATTTTCTAGTTTATCTCCTTCCAACTCTTTTAAAATTCTCCTTGTGTAATCTAGCTCCTTTTCTGAATAGGGATATTTACCTTTTCTAATCTTCTCTTTATCACTCTCGTCAATATCGAATATATAACAATTTATATTATCAGTTTTTTCTCCATATCTATTAATTCTCCCAAAGCGTTGAATAAGTGCAGGTACAGGAGCTAACTCAGTAAACAAAAAATCATAAGAAATGTCCAAAGAAACCTCACAAACTTGAGTAGTTATTAGGATATGTGGATTTTTCTTGTGAATTTCTATCCATTCTTCTTTTTCTCTTCTATCTAAGTACATAAATCTTGCATGAATGACTATGAAATCTTCGCCGTACTTTAATTTAAATTCTTCTTCAAGCTTTCTTCCTAATTTAATTGCCTTTTCTACTGTATTTACAATAACCAAAACTTTTTTTCCGCTGCTTTTTTCCTTAACCATTTCTTCCATGTGATTATCTATCTTATCTTCAAAATATCTCCACATTATCCTTCTTTTATTTTCATATCCTAGAGAAAAATCTTTAAATGAGGCCTTTTCTAACTCAAGTTCTTCGCTTAAATACCTTACCAAATATGAGGGCAAAGTTGCCGACATGAAAAGAACTTTAAAGTTATAAAGTCTTCTATATTGCTTAATAAAATAAATCAGTAGCTTGAGCATCAGTGGATTAAGTAAATGAATTTCATCCACAATCAATCCTGCATTCCTAAACATCACTCTCTTTGTATAATATTTTCCCACTTGTAGAAATGAGAGTAAAAATTGATCAACAGTTGTAATTACGTAAGGTGTCATGAAATTTTCATAAAAAAAGAGATTTGAAAAAGTTTCCTCATCTTCTTTTATTTCTACATCAAAAAGATAAAAGTATTTTGAAACTTTATCTTTTCCTACTGCACTTTGAAGCTTCGTAAAGAAGCTGTTTATTGCAGTGATAGTGGGCATTAAATAAAAAATTTTAAATGGTCTTTTATTCTCAAAAAATAATAAGCCTGCCGAAGTCTTTCCCCATCCGGTATATGCTCTTATAATTCCTAATTCCGGTAAAGTTTTAAGTGTCAATTGTTCGCTCCATCTTTTTTCATCTACTTTTTTTAAAATCTTTCTTACCACCTCTTCATTAGCTATTGGCATTACTAACCTTGTATACTTTTCAACATCCTCTTTTCTTTCATTTTTGAGATGTGCCGAACATATATCAGCTATTTTAAATAATCCAAAGGTATCAACGATGTTTATTATCTCCTCTCTGCTAATGTTCTTGAAAGCGTTTTGTAATTGATGAAAAATCATCTCCTCTAAGAACCATCTTAGTGGCAGTTTTTTTCCATTTATTTCGATCGTTAGGTTGGGGTTTGTTGTTGGTTGTGAAGAAAGCATAGAATGATGCTTAAGAATTAAAAATTGTAAGAGTGAATTAAGATGCTCTCCATTAAATTCGATTTTCTTTTCTAGAAGATATTGATAAGAAAGGTGTGAGTGCCCTCTTTTCTTCCCAACTTCCCAATCTTTGTGTAATTTCCCAGCATCATGATAGTTGGCGAAAAACTCTCCTATTTCAAAGTATTTCTTTTCAAACTCGTAGAATTCTAGGAAACTGCGAAGAAAATCTTTAACCTCTTGTATATGTTGTGCTAAAGTCTTTCCTTCATGACTCCATTTTTCAGTAGGAAGCGCCCACTTGTCCATCTGAAGCACCTGGAAAATCTTCTAATTTATATAAACCTATTTTTTCATTTTTTGTGGTTAAAATCTTTTTCTTTAGCTTTAATCTCCCTTTTATTACGAAATAAAAGTTTAAATTTTCAGAAAGATTATGCCTCACAGGTAAGATTTGAACCTCAGAACTACTTTCCAAAATTGGTGCTATAACCCAATCCTGAGGAGCGTAGTTAGTTATTTCATCTGATTCCTCAACTTCATCACATTCCTTAACTTTCCAATCCAGTGTAAAAAAATCATTTTGCCCGCCGTAAGGCAGAAATTTCACACCATTTTTTATTCCTTCTTCAATCTCTACTATTTTTTCCTCCTCAGAAGCTGCGGCAATTAAAAAGGTTGGATTGTTAATGATGCTGATTTGTGTTACACCTTTTTCGGGTCCTTTACCTTTATATTGAATAAATGTTGCATTTTCACTGATAATGCTTTCATATTTCACCATTTTAGCTCCAAAAAACATTCCATTGAATTTTTTACTTAATTCTTCTCTTTTTACTCCAAGAAATGCGCCAAAAATTCCGGCAACACTTGTAGGTAAGGGAATAGGGTAAGTTAATCTGAAGCCCCTTGTATAATGAACTTTAAAAAATGCTTCGCTGAATGAAATTTCTATTATCAGTGCTCTCATAAAGACACTAAAGGAAATTTGTTATTTCCTCGATTGCACTCGTTACAGAAGTTTTTTCAATTCCCTCTGAAACTTCTTCAACTTTACCCTCGTAATCTATAACTAGTATTTTTTTTGAATTTTCTTTTATTTCTCTCCTTTCGATCAATTTATTAAGTTTTTCGATATTAACCTTTCCTTTCTCGAAATCCCAATCCAAATACTGAAAGATTGGTAGTGGACCTTTTTCTGAGAGCACAATTAAAGCAGTATAATATTCAGGAATATTTAAGGAGTTTGTTCTTTTTGGCAATACATACGTAGGTGTGAGGAAAACTTCAGCGAACGCTTTAATTCTTTTCTTTCTTTCTTCTGGTGAGAGTTTCTCTGGAATTTTCTCTAAAAATTCCTTAGCATTTAAGCTTTCTGCTATTTTTCTATCTTGGGAAAAATCTCCTATGTAATCATACATTATACAATTAATTCTTCCGATGAACTCTGCTACTTCAACTTCAAATGGAGCTGGTGCCTCCTCTTTTTCGCTCCAAGGTCTAGCAAACCTGGCACCAAATTCCGCTTTTACCGGAGTATCTTTTAATGCCTTAAAGTAAGAGAGTGCTACTGGTGCTTGTCTTTTTAGAGCCCCTTCTCTCCCTATTGTCTTCATATATCCAAAAAGATCATTGTCCACATACTTAAATGGATTAGCAGAATCGCTTAATCTTAGAGCTTCCTCAGCTTCTCCACTTATAATAAATGGATCTACTGGAAGGCCCTTTTCTTTTAATGCCTGCCTTATTGCAAATTTTATTGCCCTTGCTGAGACAAACGGTAATACTTCACCCGATGAAGAATACATTTTCTTCAGAGTTATTCTCGTTCCTATAACTTCATCTGCGTTAACATTTCCGGCAACTTTTGCAATAACTGAAATCTGAACGACTTTATTCACCTTTTTCACCTCCTACGGCTAAAGCATTCAACAAACCAGCAAGTATAGAAGCCTTGAGATAAAAAAATTTGTCTGCGTGCCATTCTTCCTTTTCCATAATTTCTGGCAAAATTTCAACGTTCGCTTGAATATTTGTGTTAGTTCTATATTCCGCCAATCTTTTACTAAGTCTTTCAAGAAATCTTCCAGGAGTATCCTCTCCTCTTATATCAAAAATAAGTTTTCTTAGGAGATCCTTTCCCTTTTCTTCACCACATTTTGCCTCTATTATAGATTTTCCTATAGCAAAGGACCATCTAAAAAATTTTTCAAACATAATATATAATTTACCTATATTTTTAAAGCTTTGTTATACAGTCGTAACTCGATCGCGAAGCTTTATAAACGCCTTAACTTTTTATGACTTCATTAGAAAAAAATATTCACTATATTCATTAAAATGAATTTAAGGCCGACTTGTTCGCTGAGGCGAGTGGGCTAAAATCAGACTAGTGTAGGTTATGATTTACTTCACATTAACAAATCCGAACCCCAAACTATTTCTTTCCCCAAATCCACAATCAATTCCAAACTCCAGTATTTCCTTTTGTTCTTTAGTTAGATAAGTAAAAATGAAACTCCAAGTAGAACCAATTACAATTTGCTCTCTTCCATTAATTATAAGAGGTATTGCTACTTCTTTTCTAAATCTAAAAATTTCAAAAATTCTGTCAATAGAAAAACTCGCTTTATAAAACTCGTTGTATTTTTTAATCAAATTTTCCTCAAGTTGTTTGATGAAAGCTTCAAAAGAATACATTGATCTCCAATAAACATATCTTTTCTTCCTAAATTCCATTGGAATTTTATACTTTTCATAATTCTTCTCAGGAATCCTAATTATAATAGGGGTAGCTGTAATTAGCTCAAAATTCTTTCTTAACTTAACATTCAATCTCTTTACATTATTCAATTCAAATTGCATTTCCCCTATGTTAATTTCTTTTCTCTCCTTTATTCTTTCTTCCAAAAAATTTATGAAAAGTTTATCTGGACTTGAAATCAATAGTTTCTTTTTATCTCCCATTTTTATCTTTCCATCCTCTGGTACAGGAAAAATATTTGAAAAACAGAAAAATTTGTAGCCTTTCTTATCATGCAAAACAGAATATGGTGTGTCTCTTAAAAGAGAATAAATAAATCCCTGAAGTTTATGATAGTATTTAAGATCATACTCGCAATCTTTAGTGGACGTAAGCTCTAGCAATAGCCTCATTTAATTTTTTACATAAGCTATAAAAAAGTTTCTCCAAACAAGTTATAAGCAAAATTAAAAATTTTTTATGGATCTAAGAGAATTACTAAAAGATAAGCTAAGCGAAGAAGAATTAAAATTTGTTCCCAGAAGCTTCGATATAATAGGTTCTAAAGGAAAAGCTGTAGCAATAGTTAAAATTAGAAGAGAGCTCGAGTCTAAGGATAAGTTAATAGCAGAAGCTATAATGAAGCTTAACAAAAACGTCAAAAGTGTTTTAAAAAAGTTGTCTGGAAGAATAGGACAATACAGACTTTACAATCTAGAGTTGATAGCTGGCGACGAAAATACAGAAGTAATCCACAAAGAATATGGATATATTATTAAGGTCGATCCTAGAAAGGCCTATTTTTCTCCTCGCGAATCAACTGAAAGGCAAAGAATAGCATCCCAAGTAAAACCAAATGAAATTGTAATGTTAATGTTTGCAGGTACAGGAGTTTATGGGATAGCAATTTGTAAGAAGCAACCAAACGTGGGAAAAATAATAGCAATAGAAATAAATCCAGATGCATTTTACTACATGCAGGAAAATATAAGAATAAATAAATTATCGGATAAAATAATTCCAATACTTGGTGATGTAGAAGAAAAATGTAAGGATTATTTTGGCATTTGTGACAGAGTTATAATGCCTTTTGCAACAGAAGGTTGGAAGCATTTAGAAACTGCAATTAAATGCTTAAAGCAAAATGGCATATTACACTTTTATTTCATCTCCTCTGAAGAAAGACTTTTTCAAGATGCTATAGAGATTTTGATAAAAGAGGTTGAAAAATTAGGAAGAAAAGTTGAAATCTTATACAAAAGAATAGTTGGGAGGTTTGGTGTTAGGCTATATAAAGTTTGTATAGATGCGAAAATTATTTAGAAAATTTTGCATCTATGACAATATGATATATTCTTGGGGCGTAAGATTTTACTATTCCTTTATACAATATTTCAGAAAGCTTATACCCATTTCTTTCAGCAGCATTTTTAAGTATTTCTATTGGTTTTTCGAATAACTCTTCTTCTTTAAATGCATCGTGATAGTGAATTATTCCCCCTTCTTCCTTTAGAACAGAAAAAGCAGAATCTAAAAATCTATAAGTTCCTGGCAGAAACCCCATTATAACTCTATCTGCAACTTTACCCAATTTTCTAACAACTTCTCTACAATCCCCAAGTATAGGAACTATTTTTCCCTCGACTTTATTTAATTTTATGTTTTCCCTCAAATACTCTATCGCAATTGGATTAATATCAATAGCATAAATTATTTTTGGATTGCAAAATTTTGCTATTCCAATTGAAAAATACCCAATACCGGCAAAAAGGTCAACAACAACCTCTCCTTCCTTCACTTGCTTTTGAAGCCTATGTCTTTCGTTTATGTTTCCTTTTGAAAACATTATCTTTCTAACATCCATCTTGTAAATGCATTTACCCTCTTTATGAATAGTTTCTGTATTTTTATCTCCTGCTATTACTTTCAATTGAGGTTTTTTTATTTCTCCTTCTACTGGACCTGTTTTTCTACAAACAACTCTAACATTTGGTATATTTTTAAGGATAATTTCTCCTATTTTTTTCTCGTACTTTATAAGACTTGGATGAAGAGAAATTATTACTATATCTCCAATTTTTTGATAGCCTTTAGGTAAAACATTTTCGAAATTCTCAAAATTCTTTTCTAGGATAGATCTAAATCTTTTCGACATATTTTAGATAACAACATTTCTAATTAAATTTTCAATAATTATATGTATTCGTTTGAAGAATTGCCAAAAGCTTATAAAAGTCTTTGTGATCTCGTTTGCGAACTAGACTTAGAAGAAGAAAAGTTCTCTTTTCTCAAAGAAGAGCTTAGAAAACATAAAAACAAAAGAATTATATGCGTTGGTGTTGGAAGAACAGGCTATGTTGCTGAAATTTTTAGTTCCTATTTAAGAAATTTAGGGTATAATTCTTTCGATCCAAACACAATTCCTTACAAGTTAACTTCAAGTGATTTAATTCTACTTTTCTCAGGTAGCGGAACTTCAGAACTGCCAAAAGAAGTAGGAAGAATAGGAAGAAAAGTTGGTGCAAAAATAATAAGCTTTACGTCCTATCCTACTTCAGAAATTGGATTACTTTCTGACTATGTTATTAACATAAAAGGTCGAACCAAAGTAGATGTCTCAACAGAAAGATTAGGTAAAGTAATAATAGGAGAATCTGATTCCCCTTTAACACCACTAGGCACTTTATTCGAACTTAGGTTGTTATTAACATTGATGTCGTTTGTAGGAAGCATCCAAGAAGGAAAAGCTAAAGATATTTACCTTAAACTTTGCGAATCGATTAGGGAATTTTCTCCCAACCAAAAAGAATTTGAAAACTTATACAATATAACACCTAAACCCAGGTCTCTACACAATCCTCTAAGTGGTAAAACTGTGGTTGTTGGAGAAGGTTTTTCGGGAATAGTAGGTAAATTTTTTGTTACAAGATTCAGACACTGTGCGAAAGAAAATGATGAGAGAGACGTTAGTTTTTATACAGATGCTGGAAACGTAAGCGTTAGGGAAAAAGATCTATTACTAATTATTTCTGGTTCTGGTAGAGAAAAATTTTACAGATACGCTTCTATTGCAAAAGAAAAGGGCGCAAATATAGGAATTATAACATCTAATAAAAATAAAGAATTAGCGAAGATAGCAGACGCATTGGTTTTAATTCCAGGCAGGATTGAAGAAAATTTAGATGGACTTATAACAAGCTACTATCCTACAGATCCTAAAAAATCTATCTTTGAGTTAAGAACTTTATTTTCGTTAGAAGCTTACCTTTACATTATTACAAGAATTGAGAAAATAAGCGAAGAGGAAATGAAAATAAAGCATTCGGATTTCACTTGAGCTAAATACAATATATTTTATACACAAACCTCTAACACACTAAAAACTATATTCCCAATAGTTTTTTTCCACATTTTTTGGTTTAAAGTAATTTACAGCAATTTCTAAACTTTCCATAACATCAGAATCTTCCTTGCAAGTTACGATTTCTAAATCTATCAACCTTAACTCTGGCCATGTATGTATTGCTATGTGGCTTTCTGCAATCAAATAAATAACGCTTAATCCTTTAGGGTTAAACTTGAAAGAGATCTCCTTAATAAAAGTCATGTTCAATTTATTAACTATTTCATCGAGAACTTTTTTAACAAAAAGCTCATCACTAAACAAACTTTCTTCTATATTACAATTTTCCAATTTTGCATTCAAATGTTTTACCTTCATTTTACAATCTACTACCCATCCTCCCAAAGTCTCCTAATTTGTTGTTAAAGTTTCACTTTAAATTTTTTATCAAACATAAGAATAAATTCCTGATGGTAGTTTAAAATTTCTAAACTTCCCAACATATTCCAAAACATAAAAAGCGGCAAACATTGTTTCTTTTTTCTCTATTTTTATTCCAATTGATTTCATCTTCTTTTGTATTATTACATCTTCCTTGTGATGTGGATTAAATTCGTAAGATATGATAGAGGGAGTTAACTCTCTTAATATTAAACCATAATTGCTAATTTCTTTTTGAAAGAAAACTCCTCTTCTTTTTATTGCATCACTTCCTAAAATTAAAAATATAGCTCCACCATCTTTAGATAAAAGATTCGTCGAAAACCTTACAAACTTAAGAGAACCAGAAATGTTATAAGGAGGATTGGTGTAACAACCATAAAAAGTATCTATCTTTTTTAACTTTCTTATATCGTGCTCTAAAGTAATAACCTTAGCACCAAATTTACTGCATATTTTATCAATCTCGCTAATCACAAACTTATCTTTATCTATTGAAAAAGTATTTGAATTAAAAATAAGATTGAATGCTACAGAAAGAAAATCGTCATCACCAACAAAAGCAAAATTTAGTCTGGCAGGAAAATAATACGAAATTTTCGAGAGAATAAATATTGCTGACTTGGTTGTTATTGGTATTTGGTCGTATTTAGATTTCCACTTAAATTTTGAATGAGGATTAAAATTATAAACTAAAGGTTTATTAAGATTTATTTTTCTTTTAACACTCTTCCTTAGTTTTTTTAATATTGTTAAATCGCTTATAGGCTTTATGAAAAAATCTCCATAACTATCTATAAATATTATTTTGTTTCCGCTAACTTTAACCAAATTCTTTTCTAAAAGAAACTTCAATATCTCATAGCCAAACCAAACATCATTATTGTATTTCCTTATAACCTTGATTATGTCTCCATAATAATAAAGAAATCTGATAATATCCAAAAATGAAAAAAAAGTTTCTACTCTAAATTTGGACGCCTCCTCTAGTTTATATCTTCTCAATTTTTTGCTTCCAATCCAATACCTATAATTCTCTATTAGAAAATCTTTTGAAAACTTCTTGTATTCTTCGTACAATTTTTTAAAAAACAAAAAATTCTCACTAGACATAAAATTAATATGATTGAAAAAATATATCTTGACCTATTTTACTTAAGACCTGACGCGCTTCAAGCACTTGAAGACAATGATGTGAAAAGGGTATTGAGTAGATACGTCAATATAGTAAAAAATGAGATTCCTGCAAAATTTCTCCTCTTAAAAAGTTTAGAAGTAGAAATACCAAAAGATGCGAGCTTAGAAGAACTTTGGAGGCTACATGATAGTTTAATGAAAGAGTTTAAAGAAAGTGAAATCAAAAAAACAAAGTTTTACGAAACTAATCTTCTAACTCTTAAAAAACTTATAGCAAAAGAAATTGTAAAAAAATGTCAACTTTGTGAATGGAATTGCAAAGTTGATAGAACTAAAGGACAAAAAGGAGTTTGTCAGCTTGATGATAAACTTAGAATATCCTCAGAATTTATACATATGGGAGAAGAAAGCTTTATTACTCCTTCTCACACAATTTTCTTTTGGTCTTGCAACATGTTTTGCATTTTCTGTCAAAACTATACTATAAGTTTTCGCTTAGAAGACGGAGAAACAATAGATCCTAAAACATTAGCAAAGATTATAGAAAGGAGAAGGAGAGAAGGCTGCAGAAATGTTAATTTAGTTGGTGCAGAACCTACCATGTTTCTACATAATATTTTCGAAGTTTTCGAGTATGTGAATGACAATGTTCCAGTAATATGGAATAGTAATATGTATATGAGCGAGCTTTCTATGAAACTTTTAGATGGTTTTATTGATGTTTATTTGACTGACTTTAAGTTTGGTCCAGGAGATTGTTCCAAAGAACTTGCGAGAACAAAAAATTATTGGAATGTGGTTACAAGAAATCATTTAATAGCTAACAAACAAGCTGAAGTTGTTGTTAGGCACTTAATTTTACCAAACCACATTGAATGTTGTACTTTTCCAATTTTAGAATGGATCTCAAAAAATTTAGGACAAAATTGTATAGTGAATGTTATGAATCAATACTACCCTTACTTCAAAGCATTAGAAAACGAAAAAGTAAACAGAAGGATAACAAAAGAAGAGTATAGAAAAGCTTTAGAAAAGGCTAGAGAACTTGGATTAATTGTAAAGGGATAAAATGATGAATAAAACATTCATTTTAATAACTTTTGCCTCTTTCTTACTATTATCTTTGATCTTTCTATTTCATAACTTTAACAATTTATTTCCAACTCAAGAAGAATACAAATTTAATCAAACTGTAAAAGAATTCTCTCCGACTTTAGAATTTAAAATAGAAAACGAAAGTTTAAAGAAAGTTGAATCAACACTAATTTCATACAAATCTTCGAACTGTCCTAAAAACTATCCTATATTTTGTAGAGGCGTTTGTTATCAAAAGTGTGAAATTGGATATTTAGAATGTTATGAAAATAGAACTGGAAAATGTATTTATTATCAACCGAACGTTAGCTATTTATACGATAAACTTACAAATGCTTTTGTAAATTATGAGTGTGAAGAAAAAATAGATGCAGAGAATTTGAAAAGTTTTACAATTTCACTATTGCCTAACTATGGAGCTTCGGTTTTTCCTTACCTTCTATACAATTTTCAAATTTACAAATGGATAAAAGAAAACATAAGATACTTGCCTGGAAGTTATTCTGAAGCTATGCCTCCAAACGAAACCATTCAATTAAAAGCTGGAAAGTGTGATGACCAAGCAATACTTTTTGCGTCTATGAGTGCTTCTATAGGGAGCGTTGTTAGAGTAAGATATGTTGAAGGTTGTCGACATGCTTGGAGTGAACTTTTCTTTCCAACAAATAATGTTGAAGAAATAATTAACGAGCTCTCTTTTTATTCAAATGAAAAAGAATTTCAGTATTTTGAAGCAGAAGATGGAATTTGGATACCGTTCGATACAACATACAAAGTTGGTAGAATTGTCGATGATTGCTTAAATGCACTAAACACTTCAACGGTAAAATACTATTGTAAGAACCCATGCAAAAAAGAATATCCATTTTACTACAATGGTTCTTGTTATTCTAAATGTCCTGGGGGTACAGGAACTGGAAACAAAAATTATCTTTGTTTAGAATGTCCAAAAGAATATCCTTTCACTTATAATAACAAATGTATTAATGCTTGCCCAAATGGTACTGGATTGGCTTCAGATAACAAAACTTGTTTAGAATGTCCTCCAGGTTATCAAACTTATAATAATATCTGCGTAACTTGTCCTGAAGGCTTCTATATTGGAAAGGATGGAAAATGCTACAGGAAGTTTTAACTCCAAATTATAAGTGAAGATCTAAAAATAATTTATAAACTCTAAAGTATTTTGAAAGGGTAGATATACTAGTAAACAATGTTGCATTCTATACGTCTTGGATACTTTTGTTGAGATGGGAGAAATCAATTGTAATATAAGTTTATCAATGTAAATCTTAGTAAATCTTAAAGAAACTCCAAATTGTATAAAGGATGTTGTTGAAACGATGATAAAACAAAAATATTGAAAAATAATAAACATAACTTCAATCGCCGGAACTATTGTTTGATTTTTGCAACCGGTTCATTATTATGCGAGCAAGGCTGGAATTACTGACTTTAAAAGAGATTTATCTTTGGAATTGACACCATATGGAATAGAATAAAATTTAATGGAATAGATTCAACTCCAATAGAAACTCCTGGATATATGGCTATTGGAAAAGAAGTTTATGAGAATTTCAATATGGGAAAAGCAAGAAGATATAGCAAGTTAGCAGTATTTTTTGCTTTGGATAAATACAGCGATATAACAAGGACAAATTACAGTAAGTTATGGATGATAAACGACACAGTAAAAAACTTTTTTCATTCTTCCAATTTTAAATTGTAGTTTTTGAAAAATCCGCTAACAAATCCTAGGGTAGCACCAAGTTTGTCTAAATTACCATTAAAATAGTTTGTTTGAAAGATTACGTTCAATGTTTCTGAGATAGCAGTATTAAGATATGGTGTGTGATCTAAAATTTCCCCAAAAAGAGCACCAATTAATGCACCTAATGTGGCACTTAGAAATATTAATCCCGCTCCCACTCCAACTAATGCTATTCCAGTAGCAACATCCTTACCAGATATGTAAACTTTAGTATAATCATTATATTTCTTTGAGAACCTATCTTCTCGTTTGTCTAAATATAGCCTTATGCTTCCCAAAGTATCGTCTCTTCTAATATGACTCGAATAATATTGCCGAATGTACATATGTATGTTTACTAGAAAAACTTAAATGGTTGTATTATTCGATTATTATAAAAACGCCCCCGCCGGGATTCGAACCCGGGTCTCAGGCGTGACAGGCCTGCATCCTAGACCACTAGACGACGAGGGCATCTATAATTTTAAGTTTACCATAGAATTAAAATTTTTGCAGAAATAAATTCGGTTGGCGGCGACGTGGATTTCCCGCTCCATGCGGAGCAGTACTTTCCACACCTCCGGGAGGCTTAACTTCCGGGATCGGAACGAGACCGGGTGTTTCCCTCCCGATCTGGCCGCCAACCAATTATGATTCTCTTTCTTAAATTTATAAGCTTATCATCAGTAGAGAAAAAATTTATATATATACTAAAATGAATAACACCTATGGCAGATCAAATAAAAACATCAAAAGAAGTTGAATACGATACTGAAAATGCAAGAAGAATATATGAGCTTCTTGAAAAGAGTGATAGGGGAATGACAATAGCTGAAATAGCAAAAGCATTAAACCTTAATAGACACACAGTAACAAAGCTTTGTGAGAAAATGTTATTAGAGAAGAAAATAGACTATGATGAGAAGGGACCTGCGAAAGTTTTTTATTCGGTGGGACCAAGCAAGTTTATTGCTAAAATTCAAGTCTCACCAATAGAATTTATTTGGATAGATGTCTTCAAACAACCAAGATATAGAGGTGAGGAACCTTTTGTTAGAATTAATCAAACCAAACACGACAATCTAATTAGAACAGAGAGTAAATTTAGGAGTGTAGGAGCTGTAGCTATAAAGAAATCACAGTTAGAAGAAATAATAAAAATTTTGAAAAAAGTGGCAAGGGAAGAGTTTGGAATTAATGTGTAATAAAAGTAAATAGTTAGAATTGAAAAAGTTTTATGAAAGAAGAAGAAAGAGAAGCCATAATTCAATACTCATATTTACAAGCTAGAATGGAAGCCCTTTTGAAAGAAAGGGAAAAAATATTAGATAGTATAAAAGAAACTGAAAACACTATTTCATCATTAAGTGAACTTAAAAAAGATGTTGAAACTATTTTTTCGCTTGAAAGCGGAGTTTATTGTAAAGGGGTATTGAAAGAAGAAAACTTTCTAGTTAATATAGGAGCACGAGTCTTCCTAGAGTTAAGCAAAGATGACGTTTTAGATATCCTTAAAAAAAGGATAGATACACTTAAAAAAGCTATGAAAGAGTTAGAAGATGATATAGAAATCATTATTTCGCAGCAAAAAAAACTGGAAGATATCATAAGAAAGGCGGGTAGATAAATGTTCGACTTTTTGAAGAAAAAGTTTAAGGAAATAGCAGAAAAAATAGTAAGAAAACAAAAAGAAATAGAAGAAGAAAAAGAAAAAATACTAAAAAAACCGGAATTGGTTATTGAGGAAAAAGTAGAAGAAAAAATACCTGAAATAAGAGAAGAAGTTAAAGAAGTTAGGAAAAATAAAAGTCTGCTTTCTAGAATTAAGGAAAAAATTGTAAAAAAGGTTTTGGAGAAAAAGTTAAAGAGAGAAGACATAGAACCTTTACTAAGTGATTTAGAATTTGAACTTATTGAAGCTGATGTAGCGTTCGAAGTCGCAGAAAAAATTAAGAATGATTTGATCAAAGAACTAGACGGAAAAGAAATAAAAAGAGGTAAGGAAAAAGAGGTTGTTATTGAGGCGATGAGGAAAAGTTTAAGCGAAATTCTAAGTTTACCACAAATTAATTTAGAAAATGAGATAAAAAACAAAAAACACTATCTAATAGTTTTCTTTGGATTTAATGGATCTGGCAAAACAACAACAATTGCTAAAGTTGCAAACTATTTAATTAAAAGGGGTTTTACATGTGTGTTAGCTGCTGGAGATACTTTTAGGGCTGCCTCTATAGAACAATTAGAAGAACACGCAAAAAGAATTGGAGTACCTATTGTAAAGCAAAAATATGGCGCGGATCCCGCTGCTGTAATTTTTGACGCTAAAAAATATGCGGAAGCCAAGAAAATAGATGTCATTCTTGCTGACACTGCTGGAAGAAGCTATACAAACGAAAATTTAATGGAAGAATTAAAGAAAATTGTAAGAGTAAATAGGCCTGATTTGAAAGTATTGGTTATAGATAGCTTGACGGGAAACGATGCTGTTAACCAAGCAAAATTCTACAATGAAATTGGAATTGATGCTGTAATTTTCACAAAGCTAGATGTTAATGAGAAGGGTGGGGCTATACTTTCTGTTTCTTATTTGCTTAAAAAACCAATACTTTTTGTTTGCGATGGGCAAAATTATGAAAATATAAAATATTTTGATAAAGATGAGTTCATCAACAACATACTAAATTTTGAAAGAGAATAAATTGTTAAAAGGTTAAGTTGATTTATGTTAGAGACTTTTTCAGAAGGATTGAAAAATGTAATAAGAAAAATAATTGGTAAAAGTGTTGTTGATGAAAAGGTCGTAGAAGAGTTCTTGAAGGAACTGAAAGCAATTTTTCTTCAGTCTGACGTAGACGTTGAGATAACAAACAAATTTATTGAAACTGTGAAGAATAAGGTTTTAAGTGAAAAAATTCCAGAAGGATTGACGCTTAAAGAATATTTAATAAAGGTAGTTTATGATGAATTAGTTTCAATTCTTGGAAAAGAGGTAACAGACATAAGAGGAAAAAAGATAATGTTGGTTGGTCTTTTTGGAAGTGGAAAAACAACAACAGCTGGGAAACTTGCATATTATCTAAAAAAGAGAGGGAAGGTTGTCCTAGTTGGGTTGGATTATCATAGACCTGCTGCCCCAGAGCAACTAAAACAAATTGCAGAAAAAATAAATGTAAAATTTTTTATTGGTAAGGATGCTTTTGAGGTAGCAAAAGAAAGTTTGGAAAAATTCAAAGATTATGATTATATCATTTATGACACTGCAGGTAGAGACGCTTTGGATGAAGAATTAGCATACGAACTCAAGAAATTAGGAGAGATAATAAAGCCAGATGAAGTTTTGTTAGTTTTGCCCGCAGACATAGGAAAAATAGCAAGAAAACAAGCTGAAGAATTTAACAAACTTGTTGGAATAACTGGAATTATAATAACTAAGATGGATTCTTCAGCAAAAGGAGGAGCAGCTATAGCTGCTTGTAGTGTGACAGGCGCAAAAGTAAAGTTTATTGGTGTTGGAGAAAAATTTGACGCTTTTGAGAAATACGACCCCAAGAGGTTTGTTTCTAGAATGCTTGGTCTTGGAGATTTAGAGACTTTGCTGGAAAAAGCAAAAGAAGTAGTTAAACTAGAAAAAGTTGAAAAAATTGTAGAAGGTGAATTTACTCTTGAAGATTTTATAGAACAAATAGAGTCTGTAAGAAAAATTGGACCATTATCAAATATAATATCTATGATACCGGGATTAAGCCTACCAAAAGATTTACTAAAACAACAGGAAGAGAAAATGAAAAAGTGGAAATATATGATGCAATCCATGACACCGGAAGAAAGGAAAAATCCAGAAATAATAAACGATAGTAGAATAAGGAGAATTGCTAGGGGGAGTGGAACAAGAGAAGAAGAAGTTAGAGAACTTTTAGATCAATATTTCAAGATGAAAAAGCTCATGAAAAGTATGGGTGGAATAAAAGGTTTGAAAAGAGGTCAATTAGAACAGTTAATGAGACAATTTGGTTTGAGATTATGAGGGAATTCATACTTTTTTCTAGAGGAGTAACTAAAGAGTTTAAGTTAAATGATTTGCCTAATGCGGGTAGAATGGATTTAATAGCCAGATGTATTTCAACAGCAATTTTTTTATCTTACTCTTTAAGAAAAGATGTTAAATTTCATGCTGTCTTAAACGGTCCGCCATCTCCACCACTGACAGTAACTTTTTTCACTAACGAGTTAAAGAATGTCTCTCCTGATGAAAGAAACATAGCATCTCACATAAACATAGCAATAAAAAATTTTGCAATTGGTAAGAAAAATTCTGAGCCAGGAATATACATCGATAAAAAAAGCTTTGAAGAATTGATAAAAGAGAAAATTGAAGAGTATGGCAGCAATAACATTTTCTACTTACATATGGATGGTGAGGATATAGGAAATATTGAAATAAAAAAAGATTCTGTTTTTATTTTGGGTGATAACAAAGGAATTCCTAAAAAGGAAGAAAATTTTCTTTTAAGAAATGAAATAAGAAAAGTATCTGTTGGTAGAATAGAATATTTGACTTCCCAAGTAATAGCAATTGTAAATTATGAGATGGATAGGAGAGGATTATGAAAGTTATAGAAAGTGTAGTTAAGCTAATGAAAAAAGGATATGTTTGTGATTATTGCTTAGGCAGAGCTTTTGGGAATTTGTTAACTGGAAAATCTAACAAAGAGAGAGGAGAAACAATAAGACAAGTTTTGGCAATGTTTTTCGACTCTGGTGAAAATCTGGATATAGATTTAAGCAACTTTCATGGCATAAATTTTAGAAATAGAAGAGTTGAGGTAGAAAAAAAGTCTTGCTATTTTTGCAACAATACTTTTGAAAAAATTGAAGAAATGGTTGACAAAATAATAGAAAAGTTGAAAGAATATGAATTTGATACTTTTCTAATTGGAACGAAACTCTCTTCTGAACTTTTACAAAAAGAAGAAGAAATGATAGAAGAGGTTGGGGCCGAATATTATGAATCGCTAAAATCTACATTTAATAGAGAAATTGGCAAAACTATAGAAAGGAAAACTGGTAAAAAAGCAAATAGAGATAATCCTGATATAACAGTTTTAGTTGATTTAGAAAGGAATACAATAAGTTTGCAAGTTAAAAGTCTATTTGTTTATGGCGAATATCAAAAACTTTCTAGAAGAATACCACAAGCAACATGGCATTGTCCATATTGTAAGGGTAAAGGATGTGAGAAATGTAAAGGTACCGGATTATTATATCCGACTTCTGTTCAGATGATAATAGAAAAACCATTGTTAAAGGCAACAAAAGGAAAGAAAAGTAAGATACATGCAGAAGGGCGTGAGGACATAGATGCTAGATGTTTGGCTTGGAGACCGTTCGTTATAGAAATTGTCAAACCAAAAATTAGAAAAATTGATTTAAGAGATATTGAGAAAAAAATAAACAAATCAAAGAAAGTCAAAGTTAGAAACCTCAAAATTATAGAAGATGGAAAGCAACTAATAAGAAAGCTAAAGACGGAGAGGTCTGAAAAAACGTATAGAGCAATAGTAATATTCGAAAAACCAATAGACAAAGAGAAGCTTAAAGAGCTAAAACAATTAAATGGTGCAATAATATTTCAAAAAACGCCTACAAGAGTATTAGCTAGAAGGTCGGATAGGGAGAGGAAGAGAAAGGTAATAAAAATTTCATACAGGTTGATAAACAAAAGAACCTTAGAATTGATAATAAGGACTTCTGCCGGCCTTTACATAAAAGAACTAATAACTGGAGATAATGGTAGAACAAAACCCAACATTAGCGAAATTTTAAATAACACTCCAAAAAAGATTTTATTGGATGTAATCAAAATCCACAGGGGTGAGTGAATGAGGTTGATTGTTCCTTTGGCTGAAGGATTCGAAGAAATTGAAGCAGTAGCTGTGATAGATATTCTTAGAAGAGCTAATATAAAGGTTGATGTTGTGGGCATAGAAGATGAAATTGTTTCTGGAAGAAATGGTATAAAAATCCTTTGTGATAAGATAATTACTGATGTTAAGCCAGAAGATTATGACGGAATAGTTCTACCTGGAGGAAATCCTGGCTATAAAAATTTGGAGAATAACCAACAAGTAATAAACTTTATTAAACACTTTAATAGTAAAGGAAAGCTGATAGCAGCCATATGTGCAGCACCAACAATATTAGAGAGAATTGGTATATTGGAAGGCAAGAAAGCCACTTGTTCTCCGAAAATGAAAGATAAAATAAGAAATTATGTTGATGAAAAAGTTGTTGTAGATGGTAACATAATAACCTCTCAAGGACCGGGAACCGCAATAGAGTTTGCACTAGAAATAGTCAAACTGTTTGATCCGAATTGTTATGAGCAATTGAAAAAGGATTTAGTTGTATAAATAAAGTGATTATAATGGTTAAAAAGTCTCAAGGCTTTAGGGTGAAAACAAGAAAAAAGCTAGCAAGAGAAGCTAGGTATAGGCCTCTTATAACCAAATTTATACAAAAGTTTAACATAGGAGAAAAAGTAATTATAGATCAAGAACCGACTAGCTTCAAAGGAATGCCTTTTTCAAGGTTTAAAGGAATGGTAGGTGAGATCATAGAAAAAAGAGGAAGAGCATATGTTGTTAAAGTAAAAGTCGGTAAAAAAATAAAGAAAGTAATTTCTAGACCGGAACACCTTAAACCTTTGAATTTTTAGTTTTAAATTAACAATCAAATAATATAATCATGGAGATAATAGCTGAGCAACCAGTAACATTTGCTGAAGCTAAAGAAATAATGGAAAATAAAAGTAAAAAAACTAAAAGTCTTACCTACGAACAAAATAACGCACTAGAACACTTATCAAAGTTTACTAAATTGGATTTAAAAAGCGTAAAGAAAATGAAAGAAGAACTAACTAAAATAAAAAAACTAAAAGAAGAGCAAATAATTCAAATTTGTAACTTTCTTCCTACCACAAAAGAAGAGTTAAGAACAGTTCTTTATAAAGACTACACTCTTTTTGAAGATTCGGAATTAAACACAATAATTGAAACTGTTAAAAAGTTTCTTTAGGTGAGAGATTTGATAAAAAAAGAAGAATACTTGATAGTTCTAGATTTTCTGCCAATGGGAAAAGCCACAGACAAGAGAGCAGAACCAACAGTTCAAGGTATAGGAGAATCTTACTTTATGTTACTAGAGGTTGTTATAAAAAAGGGTATACAACCTAAACCAAAAGATAGGATCTACATTGGAAGTGGAAAAAGAGAAGAAGTAGAATATATAAAAAGAAGAATAACGTATGAAGATTTAACAAGCTTTGCGAAAAATATTTTAGAAGAGGTTGTTAGCGAAATTGTTGAGAAAAATGAAAAAAGATTTGTAAATTTCTTTAATACAAGTGGTCCGATAACCACAAGAATGCATTCCCTAGAACTCTTACCGGGTTTGGGCAAAAAACATCTCTTTAACATACTGCAAGAAAGAAAAAGAAAACCATTCGAATCATTCGAAGATATTAAAAACAGAATTGAAATGTTGCCGGACCCTAAAAAAATGATTGTAAAAAGAATACTTCAAGAAATACAAAACAAAGAAGAAAGACATAAATTATTTGTTGCATGATAGCCCCGGGCGGATTCGAACCGCCGTCCCCGGGTTTCTTCCTATCATCTTTTGTCAAAGCTTTGGTTATAGACCAAAGCCCGGTATCCTTGGCCGCTAGACGACGGGGCTATGTCTTTAAATAATATTTTATTTTATCAATATTGATTTTAATTTTCTTTAAATTTATCTAAAAAGTAAAAAACCTGTGGCTAATGATAAAATCGACGATAAAAACAAAAATGGTATTGCAGGCAATGGTCTAGCAACTTCCCTAATGTTAATCAAGTAAAAAATTATGAAAAGCATTATAGTATTAAAACCTACACACAATAGAGAAAATTTAATACCTAGTTCTAAAAGAGAGACACACAACACAGCTGGTACAAAATAATCTCCTGCACCAAGCGCTATAATTTTTATTTTCTTCTTACCTCTTGTAAATGTTACTCTCCTTTCTTTCTTATAAGGAAAAACTGAAATTAATGCTGTTGGTCTTGAGAGCAATTTCTCTGCGATAAAAACCATGTGTTTTGTAATAAAAACTGAAATAAAGTCATAAAAAGAAAGAAGTAGAAAAAATAAAAGAGTTACCTTGTAGTCTAAAGATGAACCTACCAACGCCGAGGCGGATGAAACAGACAAAAACAAACATATGTTTTTAATAATTTGAGATCTCTTTACTTCCGATAATATTAGCAGGGATATAGATATAACTATGGACAAAATGGTAGGAAGAAAATAGGAAAAGGTAGTAGAAATTAAAAAGAAAAGAGCCACATTTTCCATTAATCTTATCATCTCAAACTTCGTTTTCATAAAAAATAGTAGTACTATAGTTCCTGCTAAAACAAGAAGTAAAAGATATATCGAGTTTCTGTAATCCTTCGGATCTTTAAATACTGGTTCAATTTCCCCTTTCTCTATAGATTTTTTGGTTAAAATTCCAAGATAAATTGAAAAAAGCAAAGTAATAACAAAAAAAATTAAAAGAATTAATGTCTCCCTCATCAAAAAACTTAGAAAATTATGCTTAAATAATTAGAAAGTAAGGTATAAAGATGATAATAGGATATAACTTTGATAAAATAGAAGCAAACAAAGTGAAAGAAATTTCTGGCAAGTTAGATATAACCTCATCAGCTAAAATAATATCTGTAGAAGAAAAAGAAATAGAAATCTTAAATAAGAAGAGGGTTTTGGAGGTAGAATTTGAATTTCTAGTTGAGTATAAAGAAGGTTTCGGAAATATAAGAATGTTTGGAAAATTGCTATATGATGGAAAAAATATAAAAGATGGCCTAAAAATGTGGAAAAAAGACCAAAGGTTGCCAGAAGATATAGATATAGAAATAAAAAATTTTCTTTTTAAAAAATGCCTAACTTTAGCTATAATATTGGCGGATGAATTAAGGCTTCCTTCCCCACTTCCGTTCCCCATTGTCGTTCCAACCAAAAAGGAAGATAAAAACTATATAGGATAAATTATGTTTGAGTCGTTAATTTACCCTTTAATTTTGTATTTTGGATATATAGGAATATTCATAATTAGCGCAATTTCGGCATCTACCATATTCTTACCCACACCACTATATCTTATTGTGATACTAGCATCTTCGCTTGGGATGAATCCTTTTTTAATCGCAATTTTTTCTGCTGCAGGAATGGCAATAGGAGAACTAACAGGATATTTTGTTGGTTTGGGGGGAAACAAACTAATAGAAAGTAAAAGAAATAGAATTGTGACGATATTCGAAAAATTCTTTAAGAAAAATGGTTTCATCACGATATCTCTGGCTGCTTTCTTTCCTGTACCATTCGATGCAGTAGGCATATTAGCAGGTTTGGCTAACTATGAAATAAAAAAATTTATATTGGCAACGTTTATTGGTAGATTTTTTAAGATACTAATTTTTGCTTTAGTTGGAGCTGAGTTTAAATTAATTTAATCATCTAAAATCAAAAATTTTTAATATAAAAGAAATAAAACTTATGCCATCCGTAACTCTTTCATTTCAAGTTCATCAACCTATTAGAATTGCACATTTTCAATCAAATGGATTTATAGAAGATAGAAAGCTTTATGATGCCTACTTTAATAATGGGTTGAACAAATGGATTTTTGATAGAGTAGCTAACAAATGTTATTTACCTACAAATAGAATAATTTTGGAAATTTTAGACAATTTAAAACATGAAAAAAGAAAATTCAAAGTTGGTTTTAGTTTAACTGGAACATTCGTAGAAAGTGCAGAAAAATTTAATAAGGATGTTTTATCAACTTTTAAGCAACTTGCTGAGAAAAAAGAAGTTGAGTTTTACGGGGAGACTTATTTTCATTCGTTAGCTAGTTTGTATGAGAGTGAAGAAGAATTCGTAGAACAGGTTGAAATGCATAGACAAATGTTAAAAGATTATTTCAACATAGAACCAAAAGTTTTTGTAAATACAGAGATGATTTATAATAATAGAATTGCAAAAATAGTTGAAAATTTAGGCTTTAAGGCAATATTTACCGAAGGTGCAGAAAGAATATTACAATGGAGGAATCCAAACTATGTTTATGTGAGAAAATATTGTTATCCAAATGACCCTACACCAGATAAAAGAATAAGAGTTTTGTTAAGAAATTATAGATTAAGCGACGATATTGGTTATAGATTCTCCGCAAGAAATTGGGACCAATGGCCTTTAACAGCTGAAAAATATGCTGCTTGGCTAAGTGCTACGCCTGGCCAGGTTATCAATATTTTCATAGATTATGAAACTTTTGGAGAACATCAGCCAGAAGAAAGTGGAATATTTTGGTTTTTGAAGGCTTTACCATACATGGTTCTTAAATACGATAATCTAGAGTTTTTAAAAGCAAGCGAAGCCATAGAAAAATACCAACCAATCGGAGAAATTGATGTTTTTGAATTTTCAACAGTTTCTTGGGCAGATATGGAAAGAGACGTATCCGCATGGCTGGGAAATAAAATGCAGCAAATTGCCTTTGAAGAAGTTAAAAATCTAGAAAAGATTGTTAAGAAAAGTAAAAATGAGGATTTGATAAAGATTTGGAGATTATTACAACAAAGCGACCATTATTATTATATTTGTAATAAATGGTGGGCCGATGGTGATGTTCACAAGTATTTCAGCAGTTTTGGTACTCCAGAAGAAGCTTTTGCAAACTTCATGGGAATATTAGCAGACTTCAAAACTAGATTGTTGTTAGAAAGTAGAAGAAATTTATTTGAAGAGAAAAAATAGAGTAATGAAGGCTTGTGTTGTTGGATCGTTAGTTATCGACATAACAATCTATCCTTCGAAAAATTTTTTCCTAATTAAAGATTTGCTTGCTTTTCCGTTTGATTACAAAACCCAAATTGAAAAGATTTCTTTGGATGTTGGTGGTTCTGGCTTTAACGTTGCAAAAGTTCTTTCAATTCTCGGAAATAAAGTAGAATTTTTTGGAAAAGTCGGTAATGATAGTTATGGAGAAATGATTTTAAAGGAAATGAAAAAAAGCAAAATATCAACAAAAAATGTTAAAAAAGAAAATTCTATGACGGGCTTCTCATTAATTTTCCTTTATGGAGAAGAAAAGACAATATTAACTTATAGAGGGGCAAACAATCTTTTATCAGAAAAGGATTTAGATGTTAGTGTTTTAAAAAAATGCGATTGGTTTATTTTTACAAGCATGACAAGCAATGAGAATATTAAATTTTTAAGAAAAGCTATAGAAGTTTCTAAAACTCATGGAATTAAGATAATTTGTAATCCAAGCGTTGCAATGGTCGATTATCAGAGAGAAAACTTGCTAGAATTTATGAAGAAATCTGAGTTTGTCATAATGAATAAAAAAGAAGCCATGAAATTAACTCAAACAAAAAATCCTCTAGAAGCTTGTAAAAAATTGAAAAAAATTTCAAAAGCAACAGTTATAGTTACAATGGGTAAGAAAGGTGCAGTTGTTTTTAATGATAAGCTAAAAATTTTTGAGGCTTATAAAGTTAAAGTTATTGACACGACGGGAGCGGGGGATTCTTTCACTGCAGCCTTTTCCCATTCTTTCTCAAAAACAAAAGATATAGATTATTCTATAAAATTCTCAAATGCATATGCTGCACTTAAGATTAGTAAAGGCAAAGGATATTTTCCAAACGAAAAAGAAGTCTTAGAATTCATGAGTGAGAAAAATGTTCGAATCAAAAGAGAAAAAGCTTAAAGAAATAATGAAAGATGGAAAGGCGTTACTTTTAGCTTTTGACCACGCTGTAGAGCATGGGCCGAGTGTTTATGAAGGAATAGATTTGTCACCAGAAAGAATAGCAAGAATTGCTGTGGAAGGAAAAGTTGATGGAATAATAGTTCATATTGGTGTTGCAAAAAAGATTAAGAGGGTGGTTGGGAAATTGCCAATAATTGTTAAATTGACTGCAAGAACAAGTTTGAGTACTGATGAAAATCAAATTCAACAAATTGTGACAAGCGTTAAAGAAGCTAGAGATATTGGTGCGAAAGCAATTGCTTGCACAATCTACTTTGGTTCTGATAGAGAGGCTGAGATGTTTAAAATTTTTGAAGAAATAAAGCAAGATGCCAACAAATACAAAATGCCAATTTTTGGTTTTGCTTACCCTCGCGGTAAAAAACTTAAATCAAAATATGATCCAGATGCTATAAGATATGCAGCTAGAGTTGGAGCAGAAATCGGTTTTGATGTAGTTAAAACTTATTATACTGGAGATAAAGAAAGTTTTTCTAAAGTTGTTAAAGACTGTTTTGTTCCAGTTTTAGTTGCAGGTGGTCCAAAAATTTCGGAAGAGAAAGATGTTTTGAAAATTGTAGAAGATGTAATGAGCGTTGGTGCAGCTGGTGTAGCAATTGGAAGAAATATCTGGATGAGAAAAGATGAAGAGGCAGTAAACCTACTTAAAGAAATTAGGAGGATTGTTCACAAATGATAGTTTTGAATTTTAAAGCATACAAAGAAGCTAGCGGTAAAAAATCTCTAAAACTTGCAAAGATTGCTGAAGAAATTTCAAAAAGATATAAAATTGACATTTTCGTCGCACCACAGTTTTTAGATATTCCACTTATAGTAAAGAATGTTAATATACCTATAATAGCTCAGCATGTTGATGATGTAGAAGAAGGAAGATTTACTGGAAGTGTCTCTTTCAATTCACTAAAGGAATATGGTGTCTATGGTTCCTTAATTAATCACTCTGAGAAAAAAGTTCCAATAGAAAAAATTGAAAGAATTATAAAAATCTCAAAAAAGTATGGAATCAAAATATTTGCTTTAGCATCCGACTTGAAAGAAGCTGAAAATATTGCAAAGCTATCACCATATTCTTTGAGTTATGAGCCGCCAGAACTAATAGCTACAGGAAAAGCTGTGTCAAAATACAAGGCAGAATCTCTTAGGGATTTTGTAGAGCTTGTTGAGAGAATTAATCCAAAAATTGTTAAGCTTTGTGGAGCAGGAATAACTAATGAAGAAGATGTAAAATCTGCCTTAGATTTTGGTACACAAGGTGTTTTAATAGCAAGCGCTTTTGTGTTTGCAAAAAACAAAAGAAAGTTCCTAGAAAAAATTGCTAAAGTTTTTTCATCCAGATAGGAAATCATTTCTTGAATTTTTTATAGGAAATTTCTAAGGCCTTGACTCCAGGTAATTCTTTTCCTGATAAGTAATCTATTAAAGCTCCTCCTGCCAAGCTCACATAAGAGAATTTTTCTTCAGGTATTCCAAAAACTTCTAAAGCTGTAGATGTATCTCCGCCTCCTATCAATGTAAAAGACTTCAAGTTAGATAAAGTCTCAAGAATTTCTTTTGTTCCTATTGAAAATGGTTGTCTTTCGTACATTCCTAATGGTCCTTTGACAATTATATACTTAGCATCTCTCAAAATTTCCTTAAATTTCTCAATCGTTTTTTTACCGACATCCAAAATCAAACCTTTTTTAGGAATATTGTTAACATCATACTCAACTCTATTTCCGTCTTCTTCTATTGCAACATCTTCTGGTAGAAGGATATTATCTTTGTGATCATTTAGCAACTTCTTGGCTCGCTCTTCTAATTGCAAATATCCCATGTCTTGTAAAACTTTTCTGTTATCATCATTAATATCTATGCCAGAGGCGTGCAAGAAAAGATTAGCAGTTAATCCACCTAGCAAAACTTTTTTAATCTCCAAATTTTTCGAAGACAATAATCTCTCCATAACTTTCAAACAATCATCAACTTTTGCACCAGCTAAAATGAATACATCCCATTTTAATTGAAATCTTGGTAAGTCGTGTATCAATAGTTTACCAACTATCTTGAATTTGTCTCCAAAATCGAAAAATGCTCTGCTTATAGCATTCAATTCTTTTTCCATCACTCTACCTGCCATTGATGGCAAAAGTGTTGAAAAACCAACAACACTTGCATGGCTTCTATGAGCAACAGAAAATCCGTCTAGCACAAAGTAGTTTGCAAGCGGTGCTAACTCTTTAACTATTGTTGAGTTAGCATGCTCTTCTATGCTCTTCTCTTTTGTTTCATCGTCTAAAAATCTAACATTGTCTAAAAGTATTGCTTCTCCTTCTTTTAGTTCTTTAATTTTTTTCTTCGCTTTTTCTCCAACAATATCATCAATAAACTCAATCGGCCTTTCTAAATACTTGTTTAAAAGTTCGGCATGTTTTTCCAAGCTAATAAAATCTTCGTCTCCTTTCCTTCCTTGATGTGCCAAAACAACAACCTTTGCGCCTTTTTCTTGAAGCTCTTTTATAGTCTTCGAATGAGCTTTTATTCTTGGTGAATCAAGAAGCTTCTTTGAAGGAACATCGTAGTATGAATTAATATCAACTCTTACGATAACTACTTTTCCTTTAACATCAAAGTCATCAAGTGTAAAATATTCCATTCTTTAGTTTATTGTCTATCTTTAAGTTTTTTCTAGAAAATATAAAATGATTAAACAAAGTTTACGATGTCAAGATGTTGTGTATAACTCTCTCCAAAATTTTTAGGAAAATTCGAAGTTGTTTGTGAGCTAGCAGGGTTGCGCAATATTTTCAGTAGTCTTTCTGATGATACTGTTGAATGATTTTCCCTCACTCTAAGTAACTTTTTCTTTGCTATGACCAGTTTGTTAACTTTCTGTATAGATGTCAGATTTTATTATAAAAAACCAACAAAACATTACACCATAAGTCCTGTTGTTTCACAAAATAAATTGTTGGGATAATTTTTTTGGGATCTGTTACTAAATATACATACACATAATCTCCTACATTAAAGTTGCAGTTATAAAAATAGACTCTTGTATCAGGTCTCTCTAAAAAGTGTTTTCTCGCATTCTCTGGAAGCATCGCTAGATCCTTTTCACTTAGCTCTTCTCTGACAACATATCTGCAGATAGGTTTTGGGCTCTTCGAAATCAACTCTTTTTCTATAATCTTACCTTGGTGGTATAAGCGGATGATTACTCCTACCATACTATCTCATCCTATATTGTTATATTAACAAATAAAGCTTAAATACTTTCCAATAAACTATACCTTAACGCTAATAGATGAATGGCAGATAAGCTTGAACTATTGTTCGGTGACCAAACAACTTTAAGCCGATAGCCTATTTTAAGCAAACTCCCCAACTTTTTCAATTCCTTCTCCAGAGCCATTTAACGAAGTTTATACTTATTCGCTGTAGTAGTAGAGTATATTCCCTGTAAATACGGATAGAATTGATGAAAGCAACTCTAGATAGTATGGTATAATCCATGAATGGACGTATGTGTTATCCCAGTCACAGGTAGAAGAGGATAATATATGAGACAAAAACATAAAGCAGGAAAACGGAATTATAATTGAAAGAGAATTCTTATGGAGGATTGCACTCGTATATAAGCTTTGTCATAAGATAGTGTAAGATACTATAACTTACTTCTAACTTTATTTCAAACACCCTATTATGGGACGACCTTTAGAAGATTTAGCTTCTTTAAGTCCGGTTAAGACAATTTATATACATTAAACTTTACGCTTTATTAAATACGAAACGCTTTATGTGGAACATATTTAGACTAGAGATAAATTGCATACAGTCTCAGGTGCTCTCCCCCGAAAAGATATTAAATACCCTTTATAATATTAAATTAGTGTGTATAAAATAAAAAATATATGTAGGTGATTAAAAATGCCTGCTATAACATTGTTCATAGCTGAAAATGTTAAACCAAAATTCCAGATAATAAAAGAGATAAACGAAAATGGGAGGGGAGAAAAGGAGTGGTTTTCAGCAACTTTAAACAAATATCAACCAGAGGAAATAATAATAAATTACTTTTTCGAAGAAAGCATAGAAGAGCATCTTTCAAGAGTTTTGGAGAAAGACGAAGTAGAAGAAGTCATATCAGTTTTAAAACAAAATGATAATTCAAAGGTTATAAAAAAGATAACAGGTTTTTTCAATGTCAACAATAAGCTTTTAGAAATCTGCAGAGGTCCGGATAAAATTACAGAAAGGATCGTAGAAAAACTTACAGAAATTACTGGAATTAAATTTAAGAGAGTAAAGGTCTCTGCAAGCGGACTACAACAAATATACCAAAAACATAGTTTGGAAGTAACGCAAGCTATGTTTAAAAATGTTGATGGGTTATTCTATCAAACAATGAGAGGTAGTAATCTAGAAACAAACAAAAGATTTCTAGAATATATGACAAAATTCAAAGATTGTTTAAGAGTAATTTCAATTAGACCTGCTATAAAGTTTTTGAATGGAGGAAGATATCAAGTAACTATAAACGGAGATAAGGGTTCAATTAGATTTTCTCCTTTGCCAGACTACAAGTGGAGACCAAGATTCGAGATAAGGCAAGTAGTAGACATTGTCAGAAAATATGCATCTGCATAAGGTGAAAGAGGTGCAAGTATACCTAGATACAAACGTTCTTTACTCCTACTTAAAGAAAAAGATAGAGGAAAAAATTAGTGGCACCAATAAAGAAATAAAGTTTATTTTTTTCAATAATACACAAATCACCCCAATTTCATCATTTTTTACTTTAATAGAATTAGTAAATGTGTTAAAAAGAGAAATGAATATTAGTAGAAGAAGTATAGAAGATTTCGTTAAAGATGAAATAAAAAGCATGAAAGTCAAATTGATAGAAAAAGCAAAAATTGACGAAAATGTACTTAAGTGGTGCTTGAATAGATTAGACTTTAAGGATGCTATTCATTTAAGCATAGCGAAAGAAAACAACTTAATATTAATAACCAACGACTTAAATCTTATAAAATTTGCTAAATTTGTGAACGTAGAATGTATGACAAGTATAGAACTTAAAAGCAAGATTACATAATTATTTTTAGTGCTGGGGTCGCCTAACCAGGTATGGCGCCGGCCTTGAGTTTTTAGACTCAAGGACTGATTAAAATGAAGAAAGCCGGTGGGCTTTACGCCCGTGTGGGTTCAAATCCCACCCCCAGCGATATAAAATATGAAATTGAAATAGTGGGTACAGCAATTATTTTTTATGCGACTTCTAGAAATTTTAATCCAATCACAAAAGCTAAACCAAACAGGAAGAGCGTGAATGAAATTATAGACTTTTTAATGTTTAGTTCCCTATGAAGTTTTGGTATTAAATCTGAAGTCGCAATATAAATGAAACCACCTGCAGTAAATGGTAGCAAATGTAAAATTGTCTCTTTAGACAAAAAGTAATATCCAAAGAAACCGCCGATAATACAAGTTGTTTGTGATAAAAATGTGAAGACTATTGCTTTGTTTCTTTTCATTCCTCCGTATAACGCTGTAGCAAAATTTCCGAGCTCTTGCGGAACCTCATGGGCTATTATTAGGAATGTTGTTAAAATTCCTAATCTTATGTCAACTAAAAATGTAGAAGCAATGATTAGACCATCAATGATATTGTGAATTGCGTCCCCAACAAATATAAGATAGCTAAATGGATGAACTTTACATTTTAAATTATGACAATGGTGCCATCTCAATATTCTCTCGAGAATGAAGAAAACAATAAAACCAATAACAAACCAATTTATAGCCTGTAATGTTCCGATTCTTTCCAAACCCTCTGCAAACAAATGATACAAAGCACTCCCCACGAGTGATCCTGCAGCAAAAGATACTAGTGGGAAAACTATTTTCTCTAAAGTTTTTCTTTTAATAAATAACGAAAATACTCCAGCTAATCCTATTAAACTAACTAATATCAGTGCAGAAACTATCCAAACCAATACATCCATTTCCTATAGTTTTTGTTGGGAGCATTTATTTTTTAAAAAAAGTAAATTGATGAAAATTAAAGATATAAAAGCTGGAATAGACTTCACCTTATATCTCAAGGGGTAGCATAGAGATTATTAAATGGTTTTATAACTCTTACTCTTTAACGACTTCTGCCTCAAATACGTAAAATTCTGTTCCTTCCTTTTTCCATTCGTCAGCTGGCAAACCTGCTTTTAGACAAAGTTGAGAAAGAAAAACTTCTTTTTTTGTTAATTCGTCCCAAACTTGAGGTAAGAATAACGCAGTCTTAAAGCCTTTCTTTATTATTACTCCATGCTTGAATGGAACTATTTTATCAACAGCTTCCTTAACACTTCCTTCAAGTTTCTTAGGTTCTGTCAATATAGAGACCTCAATCTTTATTTTATCTAATTCGTCTTCTGATAAAGGTGGGAATCTTGGATCTCTTGTTGCAGAAATTGCTGCCTCTATTATTCCATCTATTAAAGGTTTTGTTGGATATGGTAGACCTATACAACCTCTTAATTCCGCTGTTCCATAAAAAATTTTGTTTATTGTTACAAAAACTCCTCTTTTTTCGTCTAGCTCTCTTGGATAATCTTTCGGTCTAGAGATCATCCTTCCTGTCCTTACATAAGTTTCAACTGCTCTTCTTGCTAGCTTTAAAATGTATTGTTTTGTTTTTTCTTCCATTCATCTAATTATACTTCCTTCTTTAACATCTTTTGTAGGTTGAAGCAATGCAATAGTTCCGTTGTCTTCTGCTGCTAGAATCATGCATTGAGATTCTATTCCCATTATTTTTCTCTTTTGAAGGTTCGTTACAAATACAAACTTTTTATTCAAAAGGTCTTCTGGTCTATATTGCTGTTTTATTCCCGCAACAGCTATCTTCTTCTCATCTCCAAAATCTACAGTTAACCTCAGAAGTTTATTTGATTGCAAGATATCTTCTACTTGAATTACTTTTCCTATTCTTAATTCAACTTTTTTGAAATCTTCATGCGAAATTTCCATATATATATTAAACAATAAAAAAATAAAAAATAAGCGAACTATTTCCTTTTCCTTCTTTTCCTTTCTTCTTCTAGTTTTTTCTCCTCCATTGCTAGTTCTCTTTCTATCTTCCACTCGTCCCATTCTAGCCATGCTATGAAGATTCCTATCAATATAAATAAAAGCGGTAGACCACCGTTCAATACTGTCAAGACGTCTTGCCATGCTGGTTTAACTAATCCTGGAATCCCTACAATAATGTACGCTACTGATAACACTACAATTAGTACACCTATAAGAGCTTTTGCTAACGGATGCATATTATCACTAAAAATCAATTCGATTTTAACGATTTAAATTTAAATACCAACAGTGTTTTTATGCTGAATCTATATAAAGCTTTAAGAGAAATGTGGAAAACTAAGACAGAAGAAACAGAGAAGTTGGAAAAGAAGAGATTAATAGAGTGGAGGAGACAGCCAGCTGTAGTAAGAATAGAAAAACCTACTCGTCTAGATAGAGCGAGAGCTCTTGGATACAAAGCCAAGCAAGGTTTTGTAATAGTAAGAGTTAGAGTTAGAAAGGGTGGTAAGCCTAGAAGGTTATACGAAAGAAGTGGTGGTAGGAAACCTTCTTCTGCAGGACTATTAAAATTTACGGCAAGAAAATCGGATAGATGGATTGCAGAAGAAAGGGCTGCACGAAAGTTCCCAAATTTAGAGGTATTAAACAGCTATTATGTTGGTGAAGATGGTCAATACAAATGGTTTGAAGTTATTCTAGTCGATCCTCATCATCCAAACATAAAAGCTGATCCAAAAATAAATTGGATAACAAGTGGAAAGCATAGAAGAAGGGTTTTCAGAGGATTAACATCAGCTGGGAAAAAATCCAGAGGTTTAAGAGCATAAATTAAAATTTATTAATGAGTAATTTAAAGAAGGAACTTGGTTTATTTGACCTAGTTGTTGTTGGAATATCTCAGATAATTGGTGCAGGCATTTTTGTCGTCAGTGGAATAGCCGCAGGTATTGCTGGTCCTTCTGTTATATTGTCTTTTTGGATTGCAGGCTTAGTCGCCTTATTAACTGCTCTAACAACTGCTGAACTTTCTTCCATAATAACAGAGACTGGAAGCTCATATGCTTATACAAAAAGAGCGTTTGGAAAGTTCTTTGGATTTTTGGTTGGATGGATGAGATATTTTGATAACGTTGTCTCAATATCAGCAGTTTCTTTGGGTTTTTCGGCATACTTAATTTCTTTTTTCTTCCCATTTATCTCAAAAAGTTTTCTTATAGTACCATCAATAGCTTTAATTATCTTGTTAACTATACCAAACATTGTTGGGGTAAAAACAACTTCTATACTCTCATCAATTCTAGTTTTGATAAAGCTATCTGCACTATCGTTTTTAATTTTTGTTGGCATTTTTCACATTTTTAAAAATTTCGATGAAACCAAGTTTGTTCCATTTTTCCCAAACGGTTTTTCATCTACTTTGACTGCCAGCTCCCTTGTTTTCTTTGCATTCCTTGGCTTTCAAACAGTTGCAATGGCGTCTGAGGAAGCAAAAAATCCAAAAAAAGATATTCCCCTAGCAATAATCCTCTCTCTCTTAATTTGCTCTTTAATCTACATTGGAGTTGCTATAGTTAGTGTTGGCTCGGTTGATTGGAAAATTCTTGGAAGCGTAGACCATCCTCTATCTTATGTTATACAAAAAATAACAAACAATGAATATGCTAGTTTGTTTGTAACATTTGGCTCCCTAGTTGCTACCGCCAGCGTAGCTTTAACAAGCATTTACAGCTCATCTAGAACATTGTTTGCCCTTTCTCGAGATAATTTATTACCTAAAACATTCGCAAAAGTTAGCGAAAGATTTGGAACACCTATAACTTCGATAATAATCTCATCTATCTTAAGTGTTTTAATAGTTTTGTCTGGCAGCATACATTTCGTTGTTTCAATCGTTAGTTTTGGGTCTTTGTTCAATTTTATCTTTACAAATTTGAGTTTGATAAAACTAAAGACGAAAATAAAGAAAAAGCCAACCTTCGAGTTACCATTTCATCCACTAATACCAATAGCTGGAGCAATAAGTTGTTTTGTTTTAATGTTATTTCTTGAAAACAACGCTAAGATTGTTGGCAGTATGTGGCTTTTAATAGGAATTTTGATTTATTTGATTAGAGAAAAAAGAATTAAATGATGTATGATTTGCACATACACAGCACTTTTAGTTCTGGGGAATCTACTCTAGAAGAAATTATAAAAACTGCAAAAGAGTTGGGTTATAAGGGAATTGGCTTTATTTCTTATCCTCTGAAAAGGGAAGAAGAGGATTTGTTAAAGGCTGAGATAAACAGAGTCAGCAAAGAATACAACTTTGAAATCTACATTGGCTTTGAGGTAACTAACAAGATGGAATTAAAGAAACTTTTGAATAGGAGAAGAGAATTCGATTTACTTTTAGTGAGAGGTGGAACGAATTTCATGAATAGAATTGCTGTTGAAAATAGAGGCGTAGATATTTTAACTCATCCCGATTACGAGAGAAAAGATTGTGGTATAAATCATGTTTTGGCAAGATTAGCAAAAGAGAATGAAGTTGCAATAGAAATAAACTTTAGAGAAGTCTTGAACTCAGAAGGGTTAGTTAGAAAAAATGTTCTAGCAAATCATATGGAGATTATAAGATTGTACAAAAAGTTTAAGTTTCCTTTAATAATTTCTTCTGGAGCTCTTTCGCACTGGCAAATAAAGGACCCAAAAGTTTTGATTTCTTATCTAGTTACTCTTGGTTTAGAAATGAAGGAGGCAAAAGAAGCTTTGAGTAGTACTCCAATAAAAATAATAGAAAGATCAAAAGAATGGAGAAGTGATAAGTGGATAATGCCTGGAGTTAAAGTTGTTTAAGTTCTAACAACTTTCTTTCCTCCTTCCCAGCTTTCCCATTCTATCCATTCATCTGGTGCTAAAACTACATTGTGAACCCATTCATAAGTTGCATAGCCTATGCTTGTATCTGATTTCGCAAAGCATATTCTGTAAATAACATTAGCATGTTCTCTGCAAACAGCTTTTCCTCCCATAGACACTGCTACTGCTTCCTTCACTACAGAACCAACATTTCATTTTTTCACCTCCGTCAAGAGCAAATAAGGAATTTGTCTATAGGAAACTAAAAACAAAACAAAGAGAATAAAAACAAACATAATTATGGTTATTATGAAGCTAGTAAAATTAGGATTTTGTTTAGTTTTTAACTCAGAATAGGATAGCAAAACTGTAAAAAATGCAATAACCAAAACAAACCAAGGAACCCATTTTGGCAACAAAATCTTTTTTACTTTCATTTTAACAACTCCTCATAAACTTTTATTGTTTGCTCAGCAATATTATCCCAATTAAAAACAGTTTTCGCAGCATATCTTCCTTTTTCACCCATCCATCTTGCATGCTCTGGATTCTTCAAAATTTCTTTTATTCCCCATGCTATAGAATTTGGAGCTTGATAAACTCTATAGCCAGTTACATCGTGCCATATTAATTCTCCTGCTCCGGTACCATGAGTGGCTATAACTGGTTTCCCAGCAGCCCAAGCTTCTAAAACAACTATACCAAATGGTTCATTTCTACTTGGAACTACAACAACATCACTAGCTTTAATTATTTTCAATTTCCAATCATCAGGAACATAACCAGTAAATCTAACAGCATGCCAAAGATTTAACTCACTAACTCTTCTTTCCAATTGACTTCTCATGTAGCCATCTCCAATAAAAACGAATTTGGCGTTTGGAAAATCTTTCAGAACATCTGGAATAGCTTCTATCAGTAAATCAACACCTTTTTGATATGTCATCCTACCAACATAAACAATCATCGGATCATAAACTCCAAAACCAAAATGTTTCTTTACTTCATTCCAAGCATCAATTTCTATGCCATCAAACCTATCAGCCCAAATTCCATTTGGTATAACTCTTATTTTCCATTCTGGTACTCTATACAAACGCATGACTTCATCTTTCATTGCATGGGAACAAACAATAAGCCTATCAGCAATATAAGTACCATACCATTCTATGTTAGAAATATCTTGGGCTTTACCATTGTGAAAATGATTTCCATCTCTTCCGTATTGGGTTGAATGAAGAGTGAAAACTACTTTTTTTCCTTTTTTCTTTTTTAATTCGTCCAATGCCAAAACAACATGCCAATCATGACCATGAATTATGTCAAAATTGCCTATGTAATTTTCAGTCTCGTTAAAATAATAAATCATCGATTTACACATATTGTTTGTCATTTCGTATAAAAAATCGGAAGAAAATGCAAATGGACATCTATGATAATGAACTCCATCTATGTTCTGATAAATTGACTGATTATCTCCTATTCTTGTAAAAACGTGAACTTCGTGCCCCTTTCTCTGTAATGCTGCTGCTAATTCTGTAACGTGTACAGATAATCCTCCAACAGGAATAGAGTGCAAAGACTCCCACGAGAAAAAGGCAATTCTCATAAGATTATTTAAAGTCAATTTAAAAAGGTTTTCCAAAATATTTTTAAAGTTTATCCACACTGCAGGGTTAAATTAGGCTATGTACTTCATGCGATAATTTTCACCATCAGTGGTGGTTAGAAAAGCCAACTTAGTATTAGTGTCTTCCGAAAGTCCATTCAAAAAGTCTTTAATAGAAGGCTAAAGATTAAATACATAATTAAAAAAGTGAGGTATTGGAATTGAGTGATGACTACAACTTGTAATATAAATGTGTACGAATCTGAATGAAAAACTTAAAAACTAAATATAACTATTGCCCCATTTTCTTTTTCTTCAATTTTTGAAACCTTTGATTTTATTCCTCTTTCTTCTAGAAATATTTTTAGATCATCAAAGTAATCATAAAATCCACAAGTTCTACAGAAAATTCCAGTAAAGTCTACAACAATTTTTCTATTGTCAAACTTTATTAGTTTCGCGTTTGCCTCTGGAGCCCTATATTTATTGAAAAGTCTTATTGCTTCATTCACTTTCCTCTCCAAGTTTTCTAAATCTATATTTTTTCTTCGCTCGACCATAGTCCATGTATGTTACAGTAGGAAAATGCTACAAGCTTTCCTTTTTTGTCTGTTTTGAATGTAAAGTAAGCTATTGGTTCTGTGTATACTCCGCTCATATTTGGACCTTTTGTTGATTCCCCATGAGAGTTAAATTCTTGTCTACCTATATGAAATGCAAACTGTTCTCCTTCTGGTAAAAAGTAAAGATCGATAAATCTTATGTGATGTTCTGTTGTATTTGGATGAGGAATTTCTTTACCGACTGTTACTTTTACTACAATCATTCCTTCTTTTTTATCAATTACTTCTATTACTGGAACATGCTTTTCTTTTTTCCAATCTTCACTTCTTATTATTTCATTCAATGCCATACATCTCAATCCTCCGGTTCAAACATACTTTTTGGTGCCCCACAAACTGGGCATTGCCACTTTTCTGGTAAATCTTCGAATTTCCTTCCCTCTTTTTCTTCATCATAAACGTATCCGCAAACTTGACAAACCCATCTCAATTTACTCTACCTTTACTTCTTTATATGCAAACCACCAGTCAAATGCTTCTATCTCTTTACTTTTAGCCTTTTCTAATCTTTCTTTAGCTTCTTTCTCACTAGATGCTGGTGGTATTATCACTTTTGAACCGATCAATTCGTTGTTTGGCCAATTGGCTGGCATTGCAACTCCATTATTATCTGAAACTTGAAGGGCCCTTACAACTCTTAAAATTTCATCAATGTTTCTACCAACTTCTTGTGGATAGTAGAGAATTGCCCTTATTATTCAATTTGGATCTATGATGAAAACTGATCTAACTGTATTAGTTCCTTTTCCTGGATGAATCATGCCATATAACTTCGCTACATTTCCTAAATCGTCAGCAATTATTGGGAACTTTATTTCTATCCCTAGCTTTTCTTTAATCCACTCTACCCACTTTATATGACTGAAAACTTGATCAATGCTTAAACCAATAAGCTCTGTATTCAACTTTTTGAATTCTTCATATCTCTTTTGAAATGCATAGAACTCTGTTGTACACACTGGAGTAAAGTCTGCTGGATGACTGAACAAAACTACCCACTTTCCTTTATAATCATCTGGGAAGTTTATCATTCCATGTGTTGTTTTTGCTTTGAATGAAGGAGCTTTTTCTCCGATTAAAGGTAATCTATGAACTTCTTTCTCCATTTCCATAAACACCACCAATAAATATTTAAAGGTTCGAATTTATAAATATTATGGTTCGAATATCGGACATTGATCTAATTAGAGAATTAGAAAAAGATTGCAGAAAACCATTTACTGAAATAGCTAAAAAATTCAAAGTTAGCGAAGCTGCGATAAGAAAGAAAGTTAGGAAACTTCTAAAATTTGGAATAATTAGGTTCAGTTTAGATATTGATTACAAAAAACTTGGATACAATTATGTAGCTATAATAGGTATTGATGTGTTGCCAGAACATTTTGTTAAAATTATAGAAATGTTAAAGGAAGACAAAGAAGTTAAAGAGTTGTACACTTCAACAGGAGATCACATGATTTTAGCTAAGGTGGTTTTTAGAACAAACGAAGAACTTAGCGAGTTTGTAAAAAGGTTAGAAAAAAATAAAATGATAACAAAAGTTTGTCCAGCAATAATATTAGAAAGATTGAAATAATTTTTAAGCCTATAAAATATATACAATCATGAAGGGAAAACAACTAGATATTTTAAAGATTGGAGTTTTTTTAGTTGGTATCTCAGCATTGATATTTGCAGGATTAGCAACTCACTGGTACTACAAATTAAATAGAGAATATAGAGAAATTCCAAGCAACCAATTCTTTTCGTATTGTAATAAAGATGTCATAATAATATCTGCTTATAGCGATTTGAAGGATGTAAAAGTTTTAGATGAAAATGGAAATACAGTTTGTAGTTTTGATTTAATAAGAAAAAATTCGGATGAAATTTGTAAAACAAATAGGTATGGTGTGTTCCTGGTAGCATCTGGAGATTTAAAAAAGGCCATTATTTGTGAAAATATTTCTAGACCTCTACCTCAAATAGATTGAACCGAAACTTATTTCTCGACCTATATCCTACTCTAAGCCTATTTTACACTATGACCGGGATTGCTATTTTTACTCTCGAAACAAATTTTCCAAGAGCTACCAATGGAGGAACAAAAATAATTGAAAGCAAATGATATAGTGTAAATGGTATTTGACCAATAGCGGATTTTATCCAAGAATCTATGGAAGCTGGAAATCCATTCCAACCCATTAAAGTAGTTCCTATTATACCACTCCAAAAATCAAACAACAAAATTTAGATAGCTGCTGTTATTATTGTTTTCTTTACAAGATTAGTATACTTATCGAAAAAAGATAACTGATTTTTCGTAGATAATAGCCAAACAAAAATAAAACCCAAACCAAGTGAATATATAAATCGAATAGAATCCTCACATAAAAACATCAGTAAAGAAAACTGTGAGAAGTGCAAAGATTCCAAAGTACTTATTGAAAATTCTACAAAATTTGTTTTGTCCAAGTGGAATTGAAAAGTAAACAAGGGAGAAATTTGTTTATATAGAAAATTTTGCTCAAAGCAATCAGAATTTAACTCAAAATTACAAAAATCCTAAGTCTAAAAACCAAAGTTTCATGAGGATTTCTCTCTTGAAATCTCCTAAAATTTTTCTCAAAAAATTTTCTCATTATTTCGCTATTAAGTATCTAATTCAAAAATTTCCAAATTTTCTTCTTTTGAACTCCAAGATTTTGGACCGGCCGGGATTCGAACCCGGAGCCTCCGCCTTGCGAGGGCGGCGATCTACCATTGATCTACCGGCCCATTTTTTAGATTTGAAAGAAAGAATTAACCTTTGACTATTTTATCTATTTCTTCCAATTTAACAACCTGTCTTTCTCTCGTCAACAAATTTTGCAAAGTCAATTTTCCTTCCTCAATCTCTTTCTTACCAACAATTAATGCAAATTGTACTCCTCTTTTATCCAAATCTTTTACTCCATCTAAAATCCCAGAGTAGCTCTCAAATGGAACAAAAGTATTAATTCCTTTGTTTCTCAAATAATCAGCAATTTCCCAAACTCTTTTAACGTCAACATCTTTAGTGTAAACGATTCCAACCTTAGAATAAGTTTTCTTTTCTTTTTTGAAAATTCCCAACTCTAAACCCGCATCTATAAGTCTTTCTACTCCTATGGAGCCTCCAACCGCAGGAATTTTATTGCCAGTAAAAATCCCAATTAGATTATCATATCTTCCTCCTCCAGACAAACTTCCAATCTTCGGTTCTTCAACAACAGCCTCATAAATCATGCCTGTATAATAATCTAAACCTCTGACAAGAGACAAATCTATCTTTATTCTATCTTTTTTCTTAGAGAATTCCAAAATAGTTTTCAAGCTTTCTATTGCAACTTTTATCTCACTTGAATCAAAAGATTCTAAATATCTAAATATTTCCTCGTTGCTTAACTTAGACGCATCTATAAAACTTTCTATTTGCTTCAAGAGTTTTTCTCCAAGATTCAACTCTTTCAAAAGTAAAAGAACTTTTTCTTTACCAATCTTATCCAACTTATCAATTATTCTGTAGATTTTGAGAATCGTAGAATAATCACTAATTCCAAGAAACTTCTCAAAAATTTCTCTCAAAATCCTTCTGTCATTAACTTTAATCGTGTAATTCTTGAAACCGAATTCCTCAAAAACGTCTATAACAATATTTAAAATCTCAGCGTCGGCCAGTGGAGAAGACTCTCCAACAATATCGACATCACACTGCCAAAATTCTCTGTATCTTCCTTTTTGTGGGTCTTCGTATCTGAAAACTCTCCCTATTTGATATCTTTTGAAAGGAAATCTTGGATTAAATCTAGCTACAAACCTTGCCAACGGAACTGTCAAATCATATCTTAAACCAAATTCTTTTTCGCTATAAGGCAATTTAAACCTCCAAATTAATCTGTTTTCTGCTTCCTCACCATATTTTCCTGCCAAAGTCTCCCACTTTTCTACCATTGGTGTTTCTATAGGATCAAAACCGTACCTTTGAAAAATCTTCTCAATTCTAGAAAAAATTTCTTTTTTCAAAATTTCATCCTCTGGCGGAAAATCCCTAAATCCTTTTGGTGGAGACACATCTTCTCTCATAATCAATTTTAGAAGAGAATTATTAAAACAGAAAACAAAGTTAAAAATGGAGATTGAGGAAATGAAAATTAAAGGAGAGCAATTTCTCGAGCTAGAATTTAAAGAAATGCCAGTTTTTTGGGAAAGAAAGATGAGTGAGTTGATAAAAGATAAAGTAATTCTCGATTTGAAAAATGCAAAAAAAGCTTTGGAGTTTTTTGGTGATAGGACAGTTTACTATGTCTATAACTTATGGAGAGGTATAGAAAGATACAAGAAAATTAAGGATGAATATAAGCTAAATTTTGATGTGACTCTCTTAAAATTTGGTTTGTTTTCTTTGACAAAAGATGGTGAAACATTTCTAACCTATGGACATAAACATGAAAAAAATAGAGGAGAGTTTTATACTGTTTTGAAAAACGAATGCTATCTATTGCTTTCTGATCTAAACAAGAAAAAATCAATAATCGTTGAGATGAAAGAAGGGACTTCAGTGTTAATACATCCAAGGTTTATTCACCGTTTAATATCAACTGGAAAAGATTGTTTAGTTTTGGGAATAGTTCCAGAAGACGCTGGACATGATTACAATATTGTTAAAAATAAAGGATTTCCTCACCACGTTTTCATGCAAAATGGTTGGTTGAAAATTGTTGAAAATAAGAAGTACGAAGGATTTTCAATAGAAAAAGTTTCCGCAAAGAAATTGTCTCTTCCAATAAAAAAGCTTTCTCAAATTCTGATGTACCCTAATAAGTACAAGAAATTCTACAAAATTTAGATTTCTGGCAAGGCAATTATCTTGTAATTTTTATTTAGCTTGCTTTTATATAAAACATCAACCTTTGCTTCTTTGAAAGTTATTTGAAGTTCAACAACATCTTCTCCAATTTTTAGAACTCTCTTAAATTCTCCTTCCATTTTTGGAGAAACTTTTATAACATTCTTTAAAGCATCTATTTCAATTCCTAACATCTCGTCTATAGCTCTTATTACAGCTGCTGCGCTCCAAGCTTGAATAAAAGAGGAAATTTCCCTTCCAACTGGCTTATCAACATACAAACTTCCATTTTCTGAATCCCAAACTTCTGGTATACAGTTTAATGCATGCTCTTGAGTTTTAACATAAATTTTTCTCAAATTCTCCAGAGCTTTATCTACTCTCATTTTTTTGAATTGAACAGAAGAAAGCAAGGCTAGCAAATGACTCCAAGTACAACCAGAGTGGTAAGAACTTGGCTTATAGTGAGCAGAATTTTTGTTGATAGTTGATAAACCAACTTCTGTTTCAAAATTTTCTTCTATGTAATTCAACAAATCTCTTCTCTCGACTAAACCAAAAACAAATAAAAATAGTGGATTTATCGTTTCAATGTCACTTCCTATTCTATCTACAAAATACTTACCTTTTGCAAATTTTTTTAGAATGTTTGTCTTTAAAGTTTTTGCTAATTGAGTTGCTTCCTTAGCACTTTTATCATCTTCTAAAATTTCAAATAGATCAGAAAGAATTTCCAAAGCTTTTTGCCAAAAAACTTGAACTTCAATACAATAACCTTCTCTCTCTAAACTATCCATCCATGTTGAGTTTTTAGGAGAATAAACAAAACCATCTTCGTTTTTGTTCCTTTTGTAAAAATCAAAAATTTTGTAAAGTGTATCTTTCAAATCCAAAACCAAACTAACATTGCCGAATCTTTTCAAATAAGAATCCAAAGCTATTGGGAAAAGAGGAGTTGCATCTGAAGAATTGTAATCAACTTTTCCATCCAACAAAATAATGTTTGGTATTTTTCCTTCTTCAGATTGATACTTTGCTAACAACTTTAAAGTGTTTCTACAAGCTTCTTCATCAAATTGATTAAGTGCTATAGAAAGTAAAGAATCTCTTCCCCAAACTTGAGTGAACCAAGGATATCCCGCAATAAAAACTTTTTGGTTGTTAAAATCCACTATAGATTTCTTCAAATTGAAAACTGCTATTCTGAAAAGATCGTTTAAGAAGTCAATTGACGAAAAGAAATTATTTTCTTCTAAAAGTTTTTTGTAGATAGCTCTTTTTTCTCCAACTAAATAATCGTAATTTTTGAGCAATGCTTCTAATTCAAAAATTTCATCTTTATCGCAAGCAAAAAGAAAACTAAACTTCTTTTCCTCGTTAGAATTGACTCTATCTTCAATCAAAAAGTTTTTTGTAACAAAACATTTCTGCAATTTTCCCTCTGGATAATGAGTTTTGTAGAAATGGTATCCAATAAAGTTGCCATTAGTAGAAGAGACGAAAGCTAGCTTTCCTTTTTCCGATTTTATAACAAAATGATTTTTTCTATAAGTTATCTCGTAATCTCTCTCATACCAATCTTCATTCCAATCTCTGATGTTTGCAGCAATCTCAAATTCAATCTTCAAGTCTTTTGTCTCATTTGAATTATTCTTTACATTCAAAACAATTATCAATATTGGCTCGTTCTCTGGAACAAAAACTTCTTCTTCAACAACAAAATCTTTCAATGAATAAATATGTTTAACTGTTTCCTTTTCTTCTACAAATGTTTGAATATTGCTTGGAGAGAGCCATTCTTCGTTAATTTTTATCGCATAGTATTCTAGATATTTCCTAGTCAGCCTCCATAAGCCAGTCCACTTTGTTCTAAAGCCGCCATCACAATATCTATGGAAAAAGCATTTTTTACCAACCAAAAAGTAGCTTTTCTCTGCAACATTCTTCATAAAGTTAAATTGGTTTCCTAAGTTAAAAATCTCCAAATCAAAAAAATCTATGCTGAAGCAAGTTATAATTGTTAGAAAGGATCTTGATTGGGGTAAAGGTAAGCTCGCAACACATGTTGCCCATGCCAGCCTAGAAGCTGCCTTACAAGTAGATAGAGAAACTTTAGAGAAATGGAGAAAAGAAGGAGCAAAAAAGATTGTCCTTAAAGTTAAGGATTTGAAAGAATTAGAAAAAATAGAAAAGAAACTTAAAGAAAAGAAGATAAAGTATGTCAAAATTTCTGATGCTGGCTTAACTCAACTAGATAAAGGTACAGTAACTTGTATTGGAGTTGGGCCAATAGAGGAAAAGATTATAGATAAAATAACTGGAAAGTTGAAACTATTGTAATTTATCTACTGTAATCGATAAAAAACTGGAATTTTATCGAATTTGGTCGATATTTCATATCCCTAAAACAACTTCTATGAATTTTATTGTCGCTAAGTCCAAATCTTTCAATGTTTTTCCGGAAATGAAAACAGTGTAATTTTCAGCTCTTACCAAAGTTTCATTTGCTATTGTTGGTGGAATTATGATTATCACTGGATTTGTCGAATTTCCAGAAATTTCATATAAGCTTCCAATTTCTTTTCCTTTTATAGCTACTGGCAAAGATGCTAAAGAATAGAAGGAAGATAATTTGAAAGTTATTTCCACTGCCTCTACCCCAATAATGTTTGTTTCATTTGTGAAGTTCAATATACCAATGGTTATGCCATTAATTTCTCTACTTCTGAAAATTGATTTGATGTAAGTTTCATTTGGATAGACTTCTATGTTTTTTGCTAGTCTTACATCTTCTCTGAATCTCATAGGTACTCCAAAATAGTTTATCTCAGTCATTGGTTTAGTAGATTGATACCATTTTTGTAAGTGTGGATAGGACAAGTATATAATTGCTATAAATGCCATCACTATTAAAAAAAGTATTATTCTCATTCTAGTTAGTTTTATTCTGACTTCTCTTGGAACACGCCTGTATGTCATTGAATATATTTACAAAAAATTAAATAAATCATCTAGTCATTTCTTCTAACTCTTTTTTCGAAACAAAGCCTTCTAATTTGTGTCTTTCATTTATTACTAAAGTAGGAACTTTTGTAACATTAAAATATGTCTTTAGAGCATCCACTATTCCAAGTTTGGAATCGACATCTATCGCAAAAATCATATACTTTTCTGGTTCACTCTTCTTTAATCTATCCAAAACGATTCCCTGAGATATGCAATCTTCGCACCCTCTAACAGAAGTATAAAAAAACAAAATTGTTGTAGCATTGTAATTACATTCCTCTCTCAATTTTCTTATATACAACCACAAATGCAAATTTAAAACGAAGTATTTGTCTTTTAATTTTTCTATCTCGCCTCTACTGAACCTGCTTACTTCTCTAAATGTTTCAAGATAACTACCCATTTTTCCTGCTTGTACTGCCAAATCATTAGCTTTAGAAATGTAAATTGGACAAAGTGTCTCTTTGTTGATTGCAACACTTCTGTAAAATTCTTCTTCTAACGCCAAGTTAGAAAAGCTTATTTCCAATTCATCCATTCTTGATTTTATAAAAGATACTCTCTTCTCATCCAAATACAAACCTATCAAAACTCCGCTAATAAAAACAAGAAAAGTCAATACAGCCGCTTTTAAATAAATTTTAGTGCTTATCTTTCCCATTTTATCTTTGCCCCTCTTAATTCTTTTAATATACTTAATGTCCACGCATAGGCTAACACAAATGGATAGAAAAGTATGCTAACAAAATATATTAAAAAACCTCTTATAAAATTCCTTTCTCTGCTCATTTGTAGACTTATATAGAATAGATAAACATATATAACAAAATTTGTTAACCAAAAGACGTGAGGAACCGCAATAAACAAATGTGGCGGCTCTATGTTTTTTAAACTGATATCTGGAGTTTCTATTCCTGCTTTCAAATTTATAAAAATAAAATCGTGTGCAGTATTATATAAAGCGTAAAAGGTTGAACCAACTGCTACAAAAAGAACTAAAACAAAAATTATATAAAGTGGTAACGTAAAAACACCCAAATTACCAAATTTAGGATTAAAAAACATATCCCTATATTTTTTTGCATTAATTAAAAATCCTCTGTACCACCTAACTCTCTGTCGTATCAATCTTTTAAATGTATCTGGAGTTTTAGTATAAACAACAGAATTTAGCGAAGTCTCTATTTTATATCCTGCCTTTTGTAATCTCATAGTAAGCTCCATATCCTCTGTTATGTTGCCTTCCTCCCATCCACCCAATTTTTCTAAAACACTCCTTCTGTATAAACCAAATGGTCCTGGAACAACAAAAAGAGAATCCATCAAAGATAAAACTTTTCTTAAAAAAACATTATAAATATACTCTACATATTGTACTTTCTGCCAAAGAGTTCTCGGTTTATAAACTTTTAAACTACTTGCAACAGCAGCAACATTAGGATCATTAAAATATCCAACCGTATTTTTTAGCGCATTTCTTGAAACTATAGAATCGGCATCCATGCAAACAATAATATCTCCTTTAGCAACTTTTAATCCAGCATTCAATGCTGATGCCTTTCCGCCATTCGGCTTATCTATAACTTTTACTCCATATTTCTCAAACTTCTTCATTATTTTTAGAGTATTGTCGGTGCTTCCGTCGTTTATTGCGATAATTTCAAGCAAATTTTTTGGATAGTTTAGTCTAAGCAAAGATTTTAATGTTTTTGCAATAGTTTTCTCTTCATTGTAAGCTGGCACAAGTATGCTAACTTTTGGTAGCTTTTTTGGCAAAGGTGGATCCTTAAAAACTTTTTTTCTATTTTCTAAATAGACTAGCAAGTAAGTAAAGAAGGCGAAAAATGAAATTGCCGATGTTACAAAAGTTACATAGTCCCAATAGTTCAGCATAAGTTTATTTTAAATAAAAAAATAAATTCAATTCACATTATAGCTAAGAATAAAGATGTCGGTAGTAGATTTTTCTATTTGTCTATCAAATCTTTTGTTAAACAAAAAACGTTTTTCATTTTTCCGATTTTAATTTTTGAAAAATCATCTACTTTTTCGCTCCACTTAACTTCAAAACCTATTATTTCCTCGCTTCTTATAACCACATCAATTTCTCTTTGTTTTTTCCAATAGAATGCATCAAATTTTCTTGACAAGTGAGAAGCTACTACATTTTCTACTAAAACGCTTTCATCTGGTAACTTTATTAGACAAATATCTGAGAATAAATAAAAGAAAAATGGATCTGTGAAACAAACTTTTCTGTTTTTCTTAAGATTTGGTATAATTTTGTCAAGATCAATATGGTACAAGATTTTAACTATAAACATTTTTTCCATAACATCCAAATACTCGAAAACAGTCTTGTGAGTTGATATATCGAATTCTTTCGCTATACTGTTCAAACTTATAGCTGATGGTGTCTTTTCTAATATTGCTTTTGCTATTCTTTTGAAATTTTCCTCACTTCTATCAATTTTTGCCAAATCACTTTTTATCCAAGCCCAATAAGATTCTTTAACATCTTGTGTTATTTCTTCGTTCTTTACTGCTAGTGGAAATCCACCAATCTTCAGATACTTTTTAAATAGCTCTTGTATTTTATCGAAGTATGGCAACGCTTCATAAGCTTTTTTGAAAATTTCCTCCTTTTCAATTCTCTCAATCTTTGGAATTTTCTCATAAATTTCTGGAGAAAAAACTTTGATAAACTCTCTAAAAGTTAAAGGCATAATAACAATATCTCTACCGAAACCTCTCCTTCCAGGAAACAATTCAACTTCTTTCTTTAAATACATACTCAAAGATCCAGTTAGAACTAAAACATCGTTTTTGAAATCTCCTGTATCTATGTAAAACTTTATAGTTCTGAACCATTCTTTTGGAAAGGTAACTTCATCAAAAAAAAATGAATGAGCTTGAGATGTTTTTTGATTTCCTAAATTCAAAATAAGTTTTCAAAACCTCATCAAGCTCTTTATAATCTGTCAACTTATCACATCTAAAATAGAAAATTCTCTCTTTTTCCTACTCCTTCATCCAAAAGTTTTTTGATTAAAAGTTTTAGAAGAGTTGTCTTACCTACTTGCCTTGGACCGAAAACGAAGTCGAGAGAAAAGAGCTTTAAGCTAATCTCATTTATTTCAGAAGGTATCCATTTTCTTTTTCCTTCTTTCCATTTTCTAATATCTTCATCGTTTTCAATTTCAGCTTTATCTTTCCACCAAGGGTTTTGTTTTGATAAAATTTCCAATTCCATGTTGATATTTGGAATATCAAGTATTTAAATACCTCTTGATATTTAGAATATCAACACTTTATCTCCGCACAAAATCTTAACTCTTAATTTTTGATTTCAAAATAGGTTTAATGGAAAGGGGCTTAGTAATAGCATTAATTGTCTCGCTATTTGTGTTTTTTCTTACGTATAGTTTTTCATTAAATCAAAAAACTTACTGGTGGGATGAAGCAGTTTATCTAAGCTTAGCAAGAAATTTGGCAACTAGAGCTTATTTTGGAATGAATTATCCATATCCAGAGAGACTTTTCGAATTTTACAATTACACTTTGGTAATTGATGAGAGTTTCAGGCAACCTTTTTTTCCTTTCTTGCTATCTTTCCTTTATTGGTTTGGTGAAAACCTTCAAAGAATTCTCTCTCCTCTATTTGCCGCTTTAACTACTTTTCTAACCTACATAGTTGGTAAAAAACTCAAAGATGAATATGTTGGATTAGCCTCATCTCTTTTCGTTGCATCTTCTCACCATTTTCTCTTCTTTTCATCAAAGATACTAACAGAAAGTTTATCATCTTTTCTCTTCTTACTTTCTTTTTTGTTCTTACTAAAACTTCTTAAAGATCGAAGGTTTATCTTGCCACTTGGAATAACAGTTGCTCTATCTTTACTCACAAGATATCCGAATTTGTTAATTCTATTTCCTTTCTTTTTTGTTTGGTTGAAGAAAAAAGATTTCAAAATGATTTTTGAGTTTTCTATTGTTGTTTTAATCTTATTGTTGCCTTGGTTTGTTTTTAGCCATTTGAGATATGGAAATTTCTTAGGCGCTTTGATAGTTTCTTTGAAGGAAGTTTATGGAAAAAAATACTTTCACTATCCGTTTTATTATTATTTTGTTAACTTGCTTCCCATTTTAGGCCTTCCAATTTTCTTTTCTATTTTCTTCTTGTTAAATTGGAAAAAAGAAAATAAGCTTTTGTTATTAACATTCTTGTTAATTTTCATAGCATTTTCTATTCTAGCAAGAAAAGAGTTCAGATATCTTGTTCCATATTTTCCAATTTTCTTTTTGGCTTCAGCAATTAGCTTAAAGAATGCTATTAAAGATAAAAAACTTTTCTTGCTTGTTGTTTTAATTGTTTCTGTTTTAGAGTTAAATGTTTCCTGGAATTATTTAAACATTCAAGAAGATGACAGCATTATTAAAGCTGCAAATTTCTTGAAGAGTTTTGTTAAAGAAGGAGATTTTATTATCGGAGAGAATTATCCTGTTTTACATTATTTCACTAAAGCTTATGTTTTGCCATTCGCTGGTGATTTACATCATTTTCAGAAAGTCGTCGAGAATTTTAATGTAAAGTTTGTTGTTGTGAATAATGAAATAACCCTGCCACCTTACGCCTTACAACTTGAAAATTTTGGATTTGAAAAAGTTTTCGAGTATAAAAATGTAAAGATTTTAAAAATTGAAAAATAATCATCCTACTATAGAATTTACTATTGATGTTACCTCATCTTTTGTAAAGTTCGTGAACAATATCTCACCATAGAAAAAAACAAAAATTCTTTTGTCTCCTTTCTGAAGCCATATAGAGTCGCTACTCTTTGATTTGACTTCAAAATCTTTCAAAACTTCTAAAATTTTATTAGCAATTTCGCTACCTATTTTTCCATTAAATTTGACTGAATAGTCGTCTCTTCCGCAGAGTTTATTTATTCTATAATCCATAATAAGATTTCTAAGAGGAAATTAAATGTTTTTCACATTTATAAATGCATTTAAAATAACATGTCATATTGTTTCATGATAGACATAAAAAAAATAAGAGACGATTTTCCAATTTTCAAAAATAATCCAAATTTAATATACTTCGACAATGCTGCTTCCACTCAAAAACCAAAACAAGTTATAGAAAAAATTAAGGAAGTTTATGAAAAATATTATTCAAACATCCATAGAGGGGTTTACAACTTAAGTATAAAATCTTCAGAAATGTATGAAGATTCTCATAAGATTGTAGCTAATTTCATAAATGCAAAAGAGTGGAGTGAAATAATATTTACTAAAAATACAACAGAAGCAATTAACCTGATAGCTTATTCTTTTGCTTTGAATAACTTGAAGAAAGGCGACAAGATAGTCTTATCTGTCATGGAGCACCATTCCAATTTGGTACCTTGGCAATTCGTGTCTAAAAAAACTGGAGCCACTTTAGAATATATTGGATTAACAAAAGATTACAGATTGGATTTGAACGAAGTTGAAAAGAAGATTGATGAAAAGACAAAAATAGTAGCTATTACTAACATGTCTAACGTTTTAGGCACAATTAATGAAGTTGAAGAAATAATAAAAATTGCTCATGAGAAAGGAGCTATAGTAGTTGTTGATGGTGCACAAAGCGTTCCCCATATGAAAACTGATGTTAGAAAAATAGATGCAGATTTTCTAGCTTTTAGTGCTCATAAAATGTTAGGTCCATCTGGGATTGGTGTCTTATATGGCAAAAAAGAAGTGTTAGAAAAAATGGATCCTTTCTTGTATGGAGGGGATATGATAAGCGATGTCGATTTTAACGAAGCATACTGGAATGAATTGCCATGGAAGTTTGAAGCAGGCACTCCTAACATATGCGATGGAATAGCTTTTATGGAAGCTATAGAATATTTGAAAAACCTAGGAATGGAGAATGTCGAAACTTATGAAAGAAGTTTGATTGAATTTTTCTTGAAAAGATTTAATGAAACTAGAGATAAGTTTGATGATAAAATAGAGCTTATTGGTCCTAACGATACTAAAAATAGAGGAGCCGTTTTTTCGCTCTTTTTCAAAGATTTACATCCCCACTTTGTAGCAAAAGCTTTAGATTTAAAAAACATTGCCGTTAGGTCTGGTTATCATTGCGCGCATCCTTTAATGAAATACTTGAAAATTTTTGAGAAAGGCGGTACTGTAAGAGCAAGCCTATATGTTTACAACACAAAAGAAGAAATTGAGAGATTTTTCGAAGAAATAGAAAATATTTTAAAACAGCACTAGATTGCAAACAATTCAGGAAACATACTCTCTTCAATCAAATTAAATATCTTATCACCTTGAATTCCAAAATGCTTCAAATAGAATATCTCTTCTTCGCTTAGTTTAATATTCTTAGAAGCGTGCATACCTTTTGATGTGTTATTCCTGACGTCTAATATAGGTATAGTTACTACATTAGAACCTTCCTTGTTTATTATTATTTGCTCTAAATTTCCCTCTGAATATTCAGAAGCTTCAGGAATAATAATTTTTGATATGTTTACCATTTTTCCAACAATGATAAACCTTTCAGATAAATAAGAAACTGATTTTTTCTCATGTATAGCTTCAGAATAAAAGTACAGCTCCCCTTCAGATTTGCCTATAACATTAACGTTTACCGTTGAATTTTCTGGAATAAAAACCCTTAAAACTATAACAGCTATTTTGTTTTCATCAACTTTTACAATTATGTTTATATTTGATCCTTTGCTAGCCTTTATTTCTCTTATAAAAATCCCTTCTTTTTCTATTTTTTCAGTATAACTATCTTTAGCTTCAATGCTACGAAAATCTCTCTGCAACTTCTCAAAATCCTCTTTGTAATATCTCTTGAATAACTTAACCAAATCCTCCATACTCTTCTAGCTCTATATCAAGAAGCTTCCTTATTTCTAACATGAAAAAGCTTGGAACTTCTTTTTCTATATCTGCAAGAAAACCAAAAACTAACATTTTTATTGCATCTTTTTCGTTAATTCCCTTGCTCTTCAAGTAAAGTAACCTTTCCTTGTCTATTATATCCATTTTGGCTTCATGGTTATAATGAGCGTCTTTTTCTTCTATTATGAATCTTGGAATAGATTCGGAAAATCCTTTCCCAATGATTAAGGCCTCGCAACTACTTTTAACATTAGCATTTTTTGCTCCTTCAAAAATCCTAACATCAGTTCTATTGACTGCTTTTGAAAATTCTCTTAGACCTATTGAAATCCCTTTGCTAACAATTTCTGCTTTAGAATCTTTCCCTAACATGAAAAGCCTTCCACCACTATCAATAATTTGACCGTCAGATGGAATAGATACAGTGTAAATCTTACCTTTAGCTCTGTCTTTAAGAATTAATGAAGGATAAAGCATTGTTTTCTTGCTTCCCATTTCTAAAGATATCCAATTTATCTGAGAATCTTCTTCGCCAATAGCTCTTTTGGTAACTAAATTATAAACATTCTTAGACCAGTTTTGCAGAGTTACATAAGTTAATTTCGCATTCTTACCAACAAAAGCTTCAACAACAGCAGCATGTAAAGAACCTAAAGAGTAAATAGGTGCTGTACAATTATGGACCGCAAATCCGTTTGCTACATAACTTTCATCTTCTAAAACACCAAAATTATAAACCTTTATATTATTAACGAATCTCTTGCTTATTTTTCTTATTGGCGCATATAGATAATCCTTATCTACATAAAACATGCTTGCTCTTTTCTTTCCATTAATTTTTTCTTCTACTTTAATTCCTACCAAATCTCCAAAAGGTTTCAAAAACTCGCCACCTATGCCAATAGTATACATTATCTTTCTTTTCTCTTTCCTTCTATCTCTGACATTAATAAAGCTAGCTATACCTAACCTTAGAAGGATTTCCCGAACTTGTTTAGCTAATATAAATGAAGTAGTATTTATTCTAAAAATCTCTTTCAGCCATCCATTCTTTACCCTCTTTTTATAATAGTTGCCATCTCCTCTGAACAATCCAATTATTAATTCTTTTTGCTTTTCTGGATTTTCTAACATCATCCAATGCGGTATCTTTTTGCTTTCGCTACTAGTTCCAAAAATCTCAAAAATTCTGCATAGTTCTGATGATGCTACAACTACATCTACACCTTTATATTTCTTATGAACGAACTCATAAAACTTATTTACTCCAAAACATTTTCGAAGAAGTTGTTTAACATCTTCAACCAAATGTTCCTCGTGCAATCCAAAAGAGAAACGAAGATAAGATTTCTTACTAATGCTTCCTTCAGCAAGATAATAACCAACTAGTCTGAAAAATTCTTTTGTCAAAGGGACTTTTCTTTTAATCCTTTTCTTATTTACAGTTATTTCAATTTCATAACTATCCTTATTCTCAACAATTTTGTTTATTGGTGTAACTAAATAGTCTCCCTCTCTAAGGTCTTTAGCTCTAACCCACTCTAACTTCCATTTTTTATTTCTTTCATCTTTTCTAGTTCGTCTAACACATAAAAACGGATGTTCCTCGGTAACTTCGAGCTCTTCGTTAGGGCTACCATAAACCTTTATTTTATACAAATTTCCACTATACTCTCTTACTTGAGTAAAATAAACTTGTTTATATTCTCCTTTGTGAGTTAATACTTTGTCTCCAGGCTTTATTTCTTCTATTGGCTTAAAATCAGGATTTGTTGATATTAAAGTTCCTTTAGTAAAGCATCCTTCCACATAAGTAACTTCAGAATTTTTCTCACAAACTATTAATGTTCTTTCGAATTGACCTGTCTTATCCATGTTTATTCTAAAGTATGCATGCAAAGGAATTTCTACTTTTGTGTTTTCTGGAACATAAATGAAAACTCCACCAGACCAAACAGCTGTATTCAAAGCAGCAAACTTATTCTCCCACATTGAAACAGCTTTCCCAAAATGTTTCTTAACTATTTCTGGATATTCTCTAACAGCCTCATCCAGAGACAAAAATATAACTCCTTTTTCTTCCAAGTACTTGTTAACTTCTCTAAATATTGGAGCTGAGTCGTGTTGGAATAATGCCCCACCTAAATACTCCTCAACGTATTCTCTGCTTAAACCAAGTTTTCTATAAACTTCTTTAAAACTCTCTGGCAAAGCTTCCCAAGTAGAAGGTTTTGGATATAATACTGGAGAGGTATAATAACTTATTTCATCGAAGTTTATTTCTGTTAAATCTGGTCCCCAATCGGGCAAAGGAATTTTGTTAAAAGCTTCCATTGCTTTCAATCTTGTGCCTAACATCCATTCAGGTTCGTTTTTAATCTCAGAAATCTTTCTAATTACTTCCTCGCTAAGCTTCCCTTTTAATAATACTTGAGGAATATACTTAGATTCGAACCACTGTCTGTTTTTCCAAACTTCTATATCTTCAAAAACTTTAGATATTTCCGTAGCCATGTTCTATCACCTCTTTTAGTGTATTTATGTCAGCATGAATAGCCTTACCATTTTTCATAACGTATACTTCATCTGGATACAAACCTTGGAATATTTTTGCCACATGCGTTATAGCTAATATCAATTTACCTTTCTCTCTTTCTTTTTTTAAAATATCTCTAACTAGCAGTATAGAATCTGAATCTAAACCTGAATCTACTTCATCGAGCAAAATTACATTTGGGTCTTTTAGCAACATTAACAAAATTTCAAACTTTTTCTTTTCTCCAGCTGATAGCTTATAGTTAACTCCCCTTTCCAACAAATCTTTAGGCAACTTTAACAATTCCATTAATTTATAAACTTTTTCCTCATCATATTCGCTCAAAACGTTTTTGAGCAATACTCTTGTGTTTATGTATTCGAATTGAGGTGGAGAATCAAAAACCATGTATATTTTCTTCGCAATTTCTTCTGTAGGCTTATCTGTTATATCTTCTTCATCTAAGTAAATTTTCCCTTCTTTTTTCAAATCCGGATCGTTAATTATCGCTCTAAACAATGTTGTTTTGCCAGAGCCATTAGGACCAAGTATAGCTACAATATTTCCGCTTTTTGCTAAAAGATTAACATTATCCAAAATCTTCTTTTCTCCTTTCCAAACACTCAAGTTTTCTACTTTGAGAATCATAAAATATATAACATGTTATATTTAAATTTTGGTTTCTCGAAGTAAAAATATAAAGATCGATATAGTAAAAGGATACATAAAAATTTCATTATAGCTACTAGAATTATTCATGGAAAGCTTAGAAGTAAACAATAAGTTTTCTATAAGTTTCTTATAGCAACTCATCTCTCTGCCGAAAACCAATGTTTTTAAATGGAAAGATTTTACCTGGACACAAACATCATTTTCAGCTATTTTCTTAAAAAGTTTGCAGAAAAGAAAGGAAAACAAATAGAAGCAAAGGTTGCTAACTTTCTTATTCATTCTTCTAAAAAGATGAGTTATGCTGTTTCTATTCTGAGGAAAGCAGAAATAATGAGAAAGTTAAGAAGTGAGTTTGGGTTAGAAGAAGATTAAATAATAAATATGTGGAAAGGGTTTATTCTAGATATCTCTCCATTGTATACGTCGGTTTCACAACCATTAGAAGAGATTTATGAGGAAATCGTTAACATTGTTGTTAAGTTACCAATTAAAAGAAGAGTGACCAACCTTGAGCATTTGGCAATAGCAAAGAAGAACAATTTAATTTTTGTTACTGGCGATAAAGAGATTATAGAAAAATGCAGAAAGTTTTACAATAAAATTTGGAGTTACAACACGCTGAGAAGATATTATGAATGAAGGATTATTTAAATTATCATTGGGGGAATGATTGTATGAGCGAGAGGAAGAAAGAAGTGAGTGAGGAAGAAAGAAAAAGAATAGAGGAAGCTTGGGATAGAGCGGCTGATAAATTCTGGAAAACTCTTGAATATTGGAAGAAGAATAATCCAAAGAAATATAGGAAGTTTTGGAGAGATTATAAAAAACTAGAGAAAGCTTTTGGATTTTGAATTAGACAAAACGTTCTTTGTTTGTTTCAGTGTAAAGCCATATTCACAAACTTTTTTAAAAAGTTTGTGGTTTTCAGCCACAATATTCTCAAGCTTTTATATTCAAACTAAAGCTTTATCTCATTCTATTCTGTGTATCATATAACATAAATTTGAACAATTTTATGTCACATGTGACATAAATTTAAAAGTTCATTAGATGTTTGGCTTTGGCTAGAGATAAAATTATTCTAATATCATATTTTTCTGCCTGTCGTAACTGAAATTTTAGAATAACTTATGTGCAAATTGTTGTTTCTATTGTATTGAAAGTATGATAATTTGCTTACAACATTTTAGCTATAGATAAATTTTTAGAGAACTATCCAGCTATAGAATGTATATTTTGTTTTGAGAAATAGATTTGAAATTAAATTATCAGTTTTTGTTAAGGATTTTTCAAAAAATTAAAAAAGGAAAGAAAGGAGGAAAGAGAGTTAAGCGTTTACATTGGAGTTACTACTGGAGCTGTTACAGTTCCGCTGACTTTAACGCCGCTTGCCGTTTGATCGGCAAGCTTTCCTTGAGATAGCAAGCTTGTTGCCAATCTTGTATCAGCTGCATTTGTACCTGCAACTACTAGAGCAATTCTCCCTGTTGCAAATGCATCTTCAACTACTTTAACATAAGCTGCTCCTGGAGTCCAAGCTGGACCTGGATTACCACCAGCACATGTCATGCTGGCATCTAGCTTTCCTGCATCTACCAATGCTTGTACTAGAGAGTTAGCACATGGTCCTCCTACTAGCACAATGTTTGCATTTGTTTTGTCTGCAGCTGTTACTTCACTTGCTAACTTAGCAACTGGTAGGCTTAATGGAGCATATGTCTTGTATGTTCCACCTGCTGTTGTTGTTCCTTTCATCTTTCCTACATATACATAAGCTTTTTGTTGTTCTGCTGGAATCTTAACTACTACTTTGTCTGCTGCGCCATTTGATTTTGGATTAACTACTACCAAACCGTATGGTGATGTCAAATCGTAGTCTACATCTCCTTTGCTAGCTGCTGACCATGTAACATTCAATTCAGTTGCTTCTGCTTGTGTTTTTGATGAACCAAGTTTTGTAAATTGATGTGTACCTACATCGAATATATATCCTGCTGTTACAGTATCTCCTGATACGGTTATATTCAATTGATTTGCAGAAGTATCCAGCTTTATTGTGAATGTTGTCTTGTCATACTTTCCTTGTAAGCCTGAAGATGGCCAAGTGCTTACCTCAAAGTATTTCTTTGCTGGTTCATCGTAGTAAGCATAAACTAAATTTCCTGTACCTGTAGTATTCCAATATATCAAAACCTTACTGTATGTTTCTCCTCCAAATACAGGAGAATCTGCAGATATTAATAGACCGTTTGGTACATCCCATCCATCTTTAGATGTTGTATCTGGGTATACCTTTATCGTGCTGCCCGTTAAACTTACTTCTAGCTTAACAAATTGATCTACTACATTCTTTGGATATCCTACCTCGAAGTATCCATTAGGTGCAACTAACTTTCCACCAATCTTTAAATACTTATCGTCGTCGCTTTGTGGATTATATTTAACTCCAATGTAATTTGAGGCATTTATGTATCCTGGAGCATCTATATTGATGCTCCATTTCCAATTTCCTGAGAACTCGTCTCCATTATTAATAGTCTTTTCTAGCTCTGTACCTACCAACAACTTAGCTGTAACAGTGTTTGTTATTGTTGATGTATAAATTTTTAGTGGCTTTATCTTAAATCCTAAACCTGTATCTTTCTCTCCTTCGTCAGTACTTATAATCATTGTTTTGACAAGGTTATCATTAGAATCTTTGATTTGTAGCTTTACCCAACCTTCTGTACCTGAACCGTCAACAGCATATATCTTGTAATTACCAAATGTTACTGGATTTGTTGCGTCTGCTATTCCTACATTCCCACTCATTACTGTAACTGAGTTTGCACCAACGCCTTTTATATAGTATGTATTTCCTAGTATTTTTACCTCAAGAGGATTATCGTAGCCTACTCTTAGAGTAGTAAAGTTTAATGGAGTGTTAAAAACATATCGGTATTCTAATCCTGATAAACTACCTAGATACAATGTTCCATTATATCTAGTATCGTCTGTTGACACCATAAGACCAGATGGCAATACTATCTTTTCTGTAACATAGTACTCATTTTCACCAAATTTAAACTTGTCTCTAATCAAATATGGTACATTTGTTTTTGTTAGATTTGCAAAATCTATAGACGTTCCAGTCTTATTTAGTTCTATATCACTCCATGCCTTTCCATCAACATCAAATGCTGTTACTCCAGGTACTGCTACTTCTTTTGTAACCTGTTGAGCTAGAGCTGAAGCAACATCAATTGCTCCAACTACATCGCTAGCTGCATCTGTATCACCAACTACTACCAAATATGGTGTTCCAGCTGCTGCTTGTGTTCCTAATGTCTTCAATACTCCTCCTACACTAGTAGCTGCTAAAGCAGCACCAGCAAATGTTGCACCAGCCATCAAAGCAGCCAAGCTGGATGCAACAAATCTTTTAATTTGCATCGAATTTACCTCCTTTTACCATTGAATTTAAAGAGACCCCATACCCCAGCTTTTCATCGCTTTTAAGCTCTATACTGTCGAGTATGGGGTCTTCTTCGCTGATAATAAATTAGAAATACCCTATTTAAAACTGTCTTGAAACAGTTTCAAGCAAGAAAAATAACTAATAAAAAATTATCAAAAATTAAATAAAAATTAAAATTTTTGCTTTTAATTGTTTCAAAAGTTAAAATTTAAAGAAATAAACAATTAAAGAACTAAAAATAAATCTATAGGCTGGTAAAGTATATTATTCATAAATTTTTAGCTCAAAATCCTTTTATCTCCAAACCGCATTTCTATGGGAGTTGAATATAGTGTAGTAGAGTACAAAGGTTGTTTTGTGTACCAATGCACTAATACACGAAAAGCGTTTTGTGTATCATTACACTAATACACGAGGCTTATCAAATTGTAATTATCTCTAAATCTAAAGAACATTGTCACCTAATATTTCACACGCACGAAAGAAAAGCTTTGCAAATAGGAAATTCTGGAGAGATTATAAAAAGTTAGAAGAGGCGTTTGGATCTTAAAGTACCATATCAATAGAAACTATACGTTTGAAGTCAGAAGAAATTTATCGCTAATATATAAGCGATAATTCCGAATTCTGGCTAACATATTAGCGATAATTAGGTTACAAATAAGATAGTTAAAAACGTAACTGCAAATGCCTATTTCTTCAAAGCTTCAACTATATTCGTCCTTCCTCTTTTCTCTACTTTAACAAGTTTTTTATTAGCTAGGTTCTTCAAAACTCTGGAAACCCTAGCTTTAGAAAACCCTGTCTTAGCAACAATTTCATTTTGCTTTATTTTACCTGCTTCTTTAACAGTTTCATAAACTTTTTTCTCATATTCATCCAAAACTTCCATCACTATCTTTTCTGGCTTAACTCTAACTATTTTCTTAACAATAACCTTTCTTTTCTTTAAAGTATACAACGAGACAAAAAACAAAAAAATTGACAATAATAAAATCAACAAGTAAAACTTGTTGAACGTTCCTGAAGTGGGTTGGATCGGTTGATATTTAACTCTGAAACCTAAAGGCTGTGTCTTAGAAACATTCTCTAATTCCCAATAAACTAGGATGTTTCTTCCGTTGCTTAAAATTCTGTAACCTGATGGAAAGATCTCGCTTTCATCTTTAATTATCATTCCAATTGGTAAAGTAACTAAACTTGTTACTCTAGCAACATCATCCTTAAGTCCGATTTGTACGTTGAAATTATAGTTATTACCACTTTTTACAACAACATCAGAAATAATTTGTATATTTATTGCTGTTGCATTTTCGGACTTACAGGAAATTAACTCTCCTTCAACAAAACAATTTACGTTGCTCGAAATATTTTTTATATTACCATAAAATCTGAAACTAAATTCTGTTGTTTTGTGAATTGTAAATTTTATATTTGCAGTATTGTCATCAAGAATTTGAGTATCTATCCCAACATAATCAACCCTTGAAAAACCAAAATTTAGGAAAAGTGAAAAAGTAAGCAATACTGATAAAATCTTCAGTCTATTCATAAGTCTATCCATATAATTATTTTGTATTTTGCTATTAAAAATAAATAAGAAGTGAAAAAAGTTTATAAATACATCCATTTTGTATTATTGTTTTTACCTTTAGATTCAAAACAAGAGTAAATAGCCCCACATCCTTTTTTTTTGACACATCTAATTTTATAGAATCTCTATCTTATTATCCTCTTTCATGTACTTTATTTTAAAACAAAAAATTGTTTTCAAGTCATTAATAGAAAATTTTTAAGTCTTCGCTATAACTACCCCACCAATACCTTGAGAAGCGAATCTATGTAACAAATCAGCAACTGTATTCATTATTGTTTGTATTGTTGTTGCATTAATCTTTAAACTTTCTGGCTCTAAAACTTCAACGGCAGAAGGAGCAAAAAATATTGTAACGCTAAACAAAGTCTCTACATCTTTAGTTAGAATTTCAATCTCTGCGGCCTTAGAATATGCTTTATCTATTCTTGGTATAGGTTTTTCTACTTCTATCGTTTCTTTAAAATCTTCTTTAATAATTATGCAGTTGTCAAGTTTTTTTATTTTATTTATATGGTTCTTTAGACTTTCATCTGCTGCCTCCCTAGTTGCCGCTAAAACATCAAACCACATCCTAGAATAAATCCAACCCTTTTTAACTTTCTCTTTTACTTCGTCCATAAACTCTCACTCTAAAATAAAGTTATGCCTCATACTACATTCAGGACATCTGTTTTCCACTAGTCTAATCGACTTTGTTTTACAACCTACTCGTTCAACGAGAAGAGCTCCACAATTATAACAATAGGTGCTCTCCATCAAAGGATCATTAGACTTATCAACATAAACGTATCTGCTACCAGCATCTTTACAAGCAGTATAATATTCTTTTAATTGCATCAAACTTAGTTTTGTATCTCCTTTCAAAATGTGAAAAGGAACTTCTGCTCCTAAGTTCGATACTACCCAGTTAGTTAAATTCTTACATTCTTCAACGCTCTCATAACCTTTAACTAGAACGTTCGCTATTTCTATAAAAACTCTATATTTTGCAAACATTTTAACAACTTCATAAACTCTTTCAACATCTCCCACTAACGAATTCTTTTTATAGTAGTTGTCATTGCCGGAAGCAAAGAAGTAAACTACTAGGGCATCCGTATATTTTGAAATCTTTTTTATAGGGTCTTCGTTTATTAAACCTGTTGTTGTTAAAATGTTCCTAATGTTGTTTTTTCTCGCCTCTCTAAAAACTTTAATAACATATTCATAATGACCAACAAACTCTGTTCCTGTGAAAATCATGGATTTTGTTTTCTTCTCTTTTGCATAAGAAACTAGCTCTATTGGTTTAAATTTCTTACTAACCTTTTTAACGTCTGGCAAAACACCGAAACTTTTGGAAGATTTCATCTTTACGGCCAACGCTTCTGTCTGGGGTAAAAAATTATACAAGTTTCTTTCCTCGATTCTATTAACCTCCAAGCCATCGATGTTCCCGTACTCTTTAATTATCAATTCCCCTTTCTTGTTTTGTCTTGCTTCGCAAACACCACTCTTTCCTTCAGGAATATTACATTCAAACAAACAAATATTACACTTAATCCCTTTCTTATCTTTCTTCCAGAAAATTGTTTCTCTTTCCTCTCTATACTTGTCCATGAAATATATTATCTTGCGTAAATATAACCTTTCAGTAGTGGGAAAAAATATTATCAAAAATTGCTAAAAATTCTTATTGAAGCGCCCTGGTAGCTCAATCAGGTAGAGCACCCGCTTCGTAAGCGGGGGGTTGAGGGTTCAAATCCCTCCCAGGGCTAAAAATTTTATTAAGAATTTTGAATGAGAAAAGCAGCTCTTCTAGCAGATTTAGTAGGAATATGGTTTTAAAAATCAGAAAGGGTATGAGGAGCTATTGAAATTTTTTAAAGAGTTTAACCTAAAAATACAGAAGTTCATTAAGAACTGGTAAAATAAGATACTATGAATTTGAAGAGATTTTTCTCAAACAAATTGACAAAAAGAATTATAATACATTGGTAATGGTAATAGAATGGATTTAAAAAACAAAAAACTATTAATTAAATTTTAAAACGACAAAATAATCTTAAATGAAGTTAAAAATCGCAATACTGTTACCAATTCCTTTGTTGTTATTAGCAATATCTTTTTTTGGAATATATAAAGTATACTCAGAAACCGGAGACTTTTTCCTTAGGGATATAGATTTAAAAGGAGGTGTTTCCCTTACTTTAATTTTCAATAAAAGTGTTGATGTAAAAGAATTAGAACCGATATTAAAACAAAAAATAGAAAACTTTATAATATCGTCTTCAAAAACTACAGAAGGATTCACATCGATAAACATACTGACAGAAGAATTTTTCAATGTATCTACCATCATGGAATTACTAAACTCTAACAACCTTTATCCTGTTGAGTATTCTCTTCACTTCGTTGGTCCTGAGCTTGGAGAAGCTTTCTTCTATCAAATATCAACATTATTAGCAATTGCTTATGTTCTTCTCTTCATAACAAACCTCTATATCTACAAGAAACCTGTCGTTGCAATAACAATCATATTATCATCAATTGCAAACATAATAGTTGTTTTTGGTGTAATGAACCTATTGGGATTAAAAATTTCGTTTGCAGGCTTTTCATCACTATTAATTTTAATAGCTTTTGCAATCGACGCAAATGTTATATTGGCAACAAAAATCCTCTCTGGAGCTTTGGAAGAATTTTATGACCAATACAAAAAAGGTCTTATTACTGGGTTAACAATCAATGCTAGCTTAATAATTTCTATGTTAATCGTTTTGTTCCTCTCAAACTCTCCATTCTTAATAAACATTGCACAAATTCAAACAATTGGTTTTATAGCAGATATTTTCAACACTTGGATACTAAACGCTGCAATAATAGAGGTGGTTATGCTTGGTAAGAGACGTTAGAATTTTAGTACTAATTTTCACAATAGCAATTTCGTTGGCATCATTATCTAGAATCTTCTTTCAACAATCCTGGTTTGAAGTTTCATTTATTAACGAGAGTGCAAACTGTCAAAACGTAAAATTTGGAGATAAAATTACACAAGTTGGTGGAAAAGTCATACACTCATTAGATGATTTTCGATTGGTTTTAGAAAATGTTAAAAAAGGTGAATTTGTGCCTATTGTATCAAACGGACAACCAGCATCTTGTGTAGCAATAGAAGACAAAAACTTAGGATTCTCATTAAAAGAGCAGAAAACAAAAGTCCTGAATTTTGGAATAGATATTGAAGGTGGAACAAGAGTTCTATTAAGAATTGTAAGCGATACTACCAAAACACAAACACAAGAAGTAGCAAAAATTTTAACCGAAAGATTAAACGCCTATGGTTTAAGTGACGTTAAAGTTTTGCCTGTAGCTGAAGATTTGATACAAATAGAAGCGGCTGGATTAACAGAAGATGATATAAGAAACTTTCTTGTAAAACAAGGTTATTTTGAGGGTAAAGTAGTAGATATATTACCCTTAAACAATGGAAGAGGTGTAATTGTATTTAACGGAACTGAAATCCCATTCGAAATATCAGACGAAACTATAAGTATATTAAATCAAACGTTCTATATAAGCGAAGGTTTCTACATAAATGGAATAAAATACGAGATATTAAACAAAAACGATGATAGTGTTACAATAGCCGCAAATATCTTTACTGCTAAAGATATAGAAAACATTTTTACAGACGTTCAAAGAAACTACATTACTAAATTTGGGGATGGTTATAGGTTTGTTTTTACTATTCAAATAAGTAAAGAAGGGGCAGAAAGATTCGCACTAGTTACAAAAGGACAACCAACTTACTATTCTGCTGGACAATTATACATAAGACCGAAACTTGTTTTATATCTCGATAAAAAACCAATAACGGAACTAAATATAGTTAGTAGTATTGCTGGTGAGCTTGTAACTACTCCGTCTATAGAAGGTTGGAGAAAGACTTTAGAAGAAGCTAGTTTAGAAAAATTAAGGTTGCAAAGTATTCTAAAATCGGGAAGTTTGCCTGTTGAGATAAAAATTGAAAGAATAGAAACCATAACCCAAACAGAAGGAAAAAAACTTTTCGAATCAACAATCTATATTTTAGCAGCAAACCTTATTGCCGTTCTTATCCTAAGTATGCTAAGGTACAGAAATATTAAAATCAGCCTTTATATGTTAATGGTTGCTGTATCAGAGTTGATTATAATTTTGGGTGTAGCATCTTCTCAAATTATAGCAGCAATAATCATCTTTTTGTCTGTAATCTTAGCCATACTATACAAAGAAACAAAATCGTTTATTCGAGTTTTAACGGTCTTTGCCGCGGTTTTAATTTCAGGGTTTGTAGTCGTTGGTAAATGGACTATTGATATACCTACAATAGCAGGTTTAGTATCAATAATTGGAAACTCTGCGGAATTGATAACTTTAACTGACCAATTCGTCCTTGAAAGAAAGAAAAGAATCGAAGAGAGATTGAAGACAGGAATGGAAATAGTCTACAATTCTTCTACTTTACTAGTATTTACAATGCTTCCTCTGGCATTTCTCGGTTTGGGAAGCCTAAAAGGTTTTGCAATAACAACAACCGTTGGTACATTAATAGATTTGTTCATAACAAGACCTGCTTACGTGAAACTAATAGAGAAAGAATTTTTAGAGAAAAAATAAGAAACTGTATAATTGCCCCCTGGGGGATTTGAACCCCCGTCCCAGCCTTTCTTCTCATTCTTTTATCAAACCTTTCTTCTCGAAAGGGCTGTATCCTTGACCGGGCTAGACGAAGGGGGCTTTATAAACAAGTTTTTTATTAACACTAAATAAATCTTTTAGTTTTCAAAATAAAAATAAAAGAAATGAAAATAGCTGTAATTGGTTGTATACATAACGAAATAGAAAGACTGCCAGTATTATTAGAAAAGGTAGCATCATACGAACCAAAAATATTGTTATCTGTTGGGGATATTGCTGATTCTTCTTTTCCAAAGGGTTTTGATGCAAAAGATATCGGTAAAATTTTTTTAGAAGAAGCAAAAACATATTTTAAAAAAATTCTAATAACTCCTGGCACTTGGGATAAAGAACTAATTCCTCTATTTCAAAAAGAAAATGTTTTGCTTCACCAACGGGGAGAAGAAATAGAAAATGTTGGATTTTATGGATTTGGAGGAGCACAAACACCCTTTAATACTCCATACGAACCATCAGAAAAAGAAATAGAAGAAGGTTTAAGGATTGCTCACGAGTTTGTTAAGAATAAAGAAATAAAAATACAAGCAACACATGCTCCCCCTTATAGCTCTACTTTAGATATAGTTGGTAATAAACATGTTGGTTCTCAAGCAGTTAGAAAAATAATAGAAGAATTTTCTCCTAAGGTTGCCGTGTGTGCTCATATACACGAAAGTTTAGGAAAAGATATCATAAAAAATACTGTTGTTTTAAACGTTGGGAAGTTTGTAGAAGGTTATTTTGGATTAATAGAGATAAAAAACGGAGAAATAAAAGCAGATATCGTAAGTCTTTTGTGACAAAATCTTTATATTTAAGAAAATTAATTTTTCTTCATGAAAGAATTTTTTTTAAAAGAGAGTTTAAAAAATGAAGATAAAATCGATTTTACTATTTTAACAAAATTTGATGTCATAAATGTAAAAATTCTCCAAAAATTTTATGGAAAAACTATAGATCCTTTATCTGGTGAAATAAATTCTTACGATTTAAAAACTCTACATGAATTTTTAAAGAGAGAAGGAATAAAAATTAACATCGAAACTTTAAGAAAAAGGCTTGACAATTTAGTTAAGTTAAATTTTTTAGAGAAAGTAAATACCTATCCTAGAATATATAGTGCTGTAAGAGATATAGAGAAAATTAAAACAATCCAGTCTAAGATTTTAATGTTAAGGAATATATTTGAAACGAGAAACGATTTGGAATAAATTATGAGAAAACATAAAGAATTTGATCTGATGAATATATAGACTATATATTTAAGCTTAATTCGATTTAAAACAACTATATATTTTTTTATGATCTTTTGGAATTGTTTATAACTTTTATTTCTAAACAAATGTTGTTGTGATTAAAGAGATTTTGTAACGCTTCTCCGTTCTTATACCTATATACTCTGTTTAACTTAATTTTTACTTCTCATTGTTTTTTCCAAGTAGTCATATTTATTTTTGTCTCATCTCATAAAATTATAATTTCTCATAAAAAATTATGTATATTTTAAAATATTTCTGCTTGTTCATAAATTTTTTAGAAAAGTAATAAATATCTCAGAGTGAAATAAAAACAAAATGGGAAGAACACCATATAGACATTTTTTCGTTGCAATTCTTCTAGGCGTTTTAGATGTTCATTTGCCTTTAAACGTAGAGGCGATAAGGAGGATGGTATCCACTAAACTAGGGAAAGAAGTTAGTTGGAACACTGTTAAGAAGTATTTGGAAGAACTGGTGGAAGAAGGAAAAGCCGAAAAAATAAGGGCAGGCAAAATTTTAATGTATAAGAAAAGAATTATATGACAACGAAGGTAGAAGAAGATAAGAAGACGATTGTTAAAATTTTTTTAGATAACCACCTTCAAATAACACCACAAGCTCTTGATGAAATTCTTAATAAAGAAATTGACATAAATAAATTAATAGAGTTTGCGAAAAGCAAAAATTTAATTATTGTTGATGAAAACATACTAAAAGAATTTCTCTTTACTGCTTCTTCTAATAGTACAGGAGAAATAAAAGTTGTTTATCTTGAGGAAATAAAGAGTTTTTCAATAGAAGATGTTTTAGAAATGATTAAAAAAAGGTTTGAAGTTCTTTCTAAGATAATACAAGAAAACAACATGTTAAACAATGTGATCTCATTATCTAAGTTAAAGAAAATAAAAAGCGATAACCAGCTGGTAGTGATAGGTATGGTTAAAGATAAAACAACATACAGTGTTACGCTAGAAGATTTTACAGCATATGAAACAATACAATTAGATGCTAACATTGTAGATAAACTTTTCTACGATGATGTTGTAGCTATTAGGGTAAAAAAAGAGGAAGAAAAAATAATTGGAGATAAAATTTTCTTTCCTTCCCTGTCTTTCTTTAGAAAAGTGTCTAAACTCGAGGAAGAAGTTACAGTTTATAATGACGTAATAAAAGTTAGAGATAAAGAGTTTAAAATAGAAGGAGATATAGTTAGATTCTACATTAACGATTTTAAGTTGTTTGTTCTTAATTCAAGCGTTGTTGAAAAGTATAAAAATAGAGACGAAAAAGATGTAGACGTATTAATCTCTTTGATAGAAAGAAGGCATCTTAACCCTTCTTTTTTAATTTCCAAAAAAATGTATAGAGTTGATTTATTTCTAATGGATGAAGTTCCAGACGCTCTGGTTATTGTTGGAGCGAAAGATTCTTTGTTTAAAGTTTATAAAGGAATAAACATATTTTTTTTACCGAGTGGAAGGAAAGCATTTTTGAAACAAAGAAAGATAGAATAATGATTCAATGTAAAGAATATATTCCAATAAACAAAAAAGTTTTAAAACGACAACTTTAAAAGATACATGAAAGTTTCTTTACAAGTTCTTGATGTAGACTATGTTATTACAAACACTTTTCCTACTGTTAGAATTTTTGGTAAAACGAAAGACGGTCAATCAATATGTGTTCTTTATGAAAAATACTTACCCTATTTTTACTTTATACCAATCAAAGAAAAAGAGGAAATAGAAAAAGAGCTTAAGAAAGAGTTCGGCAACTTGATTGTTAAGATGGAAGAAACGGAAAAATTTGAACCCATAGGATATAGAAAAGAAAAAACGAAGATGATGGTTATTTATCTTTCAGATCCTTCTAAAGTCCCTCTTGTAAGAGATTTTGTTGTTAAGAAGGGATTGGCTTCTAAAACTTTCGAAGCTGATATACTTTTCAAATATAGATTCATGTCGGATTTTGGTATTTTTGGTATGAGGTGGTATGTTGTTGAAGGAAAGGAGATAAAAACAGTGAATATAAAAACTGAAAGAACGTTTATAGTGGAGAAAATCGAAGAGGAAGAATACCAACAAAACGCACCTTTTAGGATTCTTTCTCTTGATATAGAGACAACAGCAACAGAAGGAAAACCCAACCCTGAGAAAGATAAAATTATTATGATAAGTTTAGCCTTTAATCATCCATATCAAAACAAAAAAACCATAGTTTTGACTTGGAGGAATGTTAAAGCCAGAGATGTTGAGGTGTTTTTAGACGAAAAAAGCATGTTGGAAGAGTTAATCAAGATTATAGATGCTTATGATCCGGATTTTATTATTGGTTATAACATAAATTCGTTTGATTTGCCTTTTCTTAAGAAAAGATTAGAAAAAAACAAAATATCCGCCTTTTTAGGTAGAACAAAAGACAAACAACTTGTTTCAAAAAGGGTCAAAGAAGACAAATACAAAAACAAGATAATTGGAAGAGTTGTTGTAGATGTTTATGAAATTGTTAAAGAAATGGCAGAAAGAGGGCTTATAAGGTTAAAAAGATATTCGTTGGATGACGTTGGTAGATTTTTTGTTGGAGAAGGAAAAGTAGATATTAAACAAAGCGAAATAACTAGAATTTGGGAAAAAAATGGTGACATAAATAAACTTGTAGAGTATTCTAGAAATGATGCTCTTCTTACTTTAAGAATATTAGTAGAAAAGAGGCTTATTGAAAAATATATAGAGTTGTCCAAAGTTTGTGGGTTATTACTTCAAGATGTCTTAGACGAAGGAGAAGCAGCAAGGATCGAAAGTCTATTGCTCAGGGAGTTTAATAAAAGGGGATACGTCCTACCTAATAAACCGGATAACAAGGAAATGTTAAGAAGGAAAGAGGAAAGAGAGACTAGAGGACTTAAAGGTGCTATAGTTTTAGAACCAAAGGTTGGATTATATACAGACTGTTATGTTGTGTATCTAGACTTCAAATCAATGTATCCAACCATCTATATTAATTTCAATATATGTCCCACAACGCTGGTTGTCGACAACGATGAAAAGGATGTTATCGTTTCACCCTATGGAACGAAGTTTGTTAAACCCGAGATAAAAAAGGGGATAATACCTCAAATTTTAGAAGTTCTAATTAATGAAAGAGATAAGGTTAAAAAAGAAATGAAAAAAGAAAAAAACGAAGAAATAAGATTTATTCTAGATGCTAAACAAGAAGCACTAAAGAGGGTGGCTAACGCGTTCTACGGTTATACAGGATATATCAGGGGACGAGTTTACGTTCTTGACATAGCAAATTCTATCACAAGTTATGGTAGATATTTCATAGAAACGTCTAAAAAAGTAGTTGAGAAGACAAATAAAGAGTGGGAAGTTATTTATGGGGATACAGATTCTATAATGGTTAAAGTTAATGCTAAAAGCGTTGAGGAGGCATTTGAGATTGGAGAGAAAATAGAGAAGACTTTAAATAGTTATTATGAGGGGAAACTAACAACCAAAATAGAAAGCGTCTTCAAATCGTTTCTAATAATTGCTAAAAAGAGATATGCTGGAATTTCTGTAGAACTCGAAGACGGTAAATTTAAAGAGAAGATGGTGATGAAAGGAATAGAGACTGTTAGAAAAGATTGGTGTGGTTTAACCGAAAAGGTCTTATCCAAAACTTTAGAATTGTTGTTAAAAGATGGTAGTATAGAGGCTGCGATCGACTATGTAAGAAGGGTTATTAAGGATCTTGAGGAAGGAAATGTAAACATAGAGGATTTGATAATAACCAAAAGTTTGTCTAGAAACATACATGAGTATAAGGGCGTTCAACCACATGTAGAGCTAGTGAAGAAGATGATGAAAAGATCCCCGGAGAAAACTCCAATGGTTGGTGATAGAGTAAATTTTGTTATAGTTGCTGGTCCAGATCTCGTTTCTAAGAGAGCAGAAGATCCAGAATATGTTTTGGAGAAGAAACTAAAGATAGACACCAAATACTATATTGAAAACCAAATCTTACCACCGGTCGAGAGAATTTTTGAGGCAGTGGGCATTAAAAAGAGTGTTTTGTTTTCTAATGGTAAACAACTAAAGCTAACGCTTTTATCTGAGAAACAAAACAATGTTTCTAACGATCCTGAGAATTTTGTTGCTGGAGACAATCCAATAATTGGTAATAATGAAAAGTTCTTGGAGTTTGAAAATTTCATGTGTGAGAAATGTGGTAGAATTTATTTCTCTTTACCTTTTGACGGAAGATGCTACGATTGTAAAAATAGGATAGGATTCAACTTTGATAATAAAATATTCTTTAATATAGAAGGGTGATTTAACTCTGATAGAAAAGTATTTAAATTTTAAAATCTAAATAACTAATCATAGCTATCTTCTCTTTGGTGATTCTTCTGAAGAGCAAAATCGGGTTTAAAGAGACAGGAACAACAACTGTAGCAATAGTTTGTAAAGATGCTGTAGTATTGGCAGCGGAGAAAAAATCAACTTTGGGGTATCTTGTAGCTAGTAAAGAAAGTGAAAAAATAATACCTTTAGACACCCATATAGCGATGACAATAGCTGGAGTTAGTGGAGACGCACAAATTCTAGCTAGATATTTAAAGGCAGAATTTAAACTTTTTGAGATAGAACATAGAAGAAAAATAACGATAAAAGGTGCTGCAGTGCTTCTCTCAAACATACTTCAAAGCTCCAGGTATTTTCCTTACTATGTGCAATTAATAATTGGTGGGGTGGACGATTCAGGTCCTAGTATTTTTGATATAGATGCTATTGGTGGAATAGAAAAGGATAAAAAATTTATATCAACAGGATCCGGTTCTCCAATAGCTTTGGGAGTGTTAGAAGATCAATATAGGGATGGGATGACTGTTGATGAGGCGAAAGAGCTTGCAAAGAGGGCTATAAAGGCGGCCATAGAAAGAGATATAGCATCTGGAGGTAGAGCTATAGACATAGCTGTAATAACTAAGGATGGTATCAAAATAGAGACACATCCTCTATAATTAAAAACGGTAATCTAACATGGAAATAATCGATAAAATAAAAGAGTTTATTTCTAAAGAAAAAATAAGTAGAATAGAGTTTGAAGGACCAAAAATTGTAATTTATACGAAAGATTCGGATTTTTTTAGAAACAATGAGAATGTTGTTAAAGAATTAGTCTCGAATATAAAGAAGAGGATTGAAGTCAGGGCAGAGAAAGACTTATTAATGAAGGAGGAGGAAGCTAAGAAGAAAATATTAGAACTGGCTCCAGAAGTTGCAGAAATAAAGGAGATAATATTTGAAAGAGAAAGGAGTGTAGTTAACATATATGCTAAAAAAATAGGATATGTTATAGGAAGAGGAGGGGAAGTGGTTAAGAAAATTAGAGAAGAAACTTTCTGGCAACCAAAAATTGAGAGAGCCCCATTAATTGATTCTAAGGTTGTAGATGGTATAAGAAACATGATGCATGAAGAAATTAACTTTAGAAGAGAATTCTTGAATAGAGTAGGTAGAAGGATTTTCGAGAAAAGGGACATAGATAGAAAGAGAATAAGGCTAACTTTTTTGGGTGGAGCCAGAGAAGTTGGAAGGTCTTGTTTGCTTGTTGAAACACCCAAATCTAAAGTTCTTGTAGATGCTGGTGTTATTGCTGGAAGTCAAAACGGTTTTCCGATATTGAATATTCCAGAGTTTAACATAAATGAAATAGATGCTATTATTGTGTCTCATGCACACTTAGATCATGTTGGTTTTATTCCAACTCTTTATGAAATGGGTTACGACGGACCTCTTTATTTAACGCCTCCAACACTGGATTTAGCTACTCTCTTATGGTTAGATTTTATAGATGTTATGCAGAGAAGCTCCTTTAAACCCCTTTTCACAATAAAAGGAGTAAAAGAGGCTATAAAAAGAGCAATAACCATCGATTATAATGAAGTTACAGATATTTCTCCAGATATAAGACTTACTTTTTACAACGCTGGCCATATTCTTGGCTCTGCAATAGTTCATTTACATGTTGGTGATGGATGGCACAATATTGTTTATGCTCTTGATCAAAAATTTGGGAGAACAAATCTTTTAGACCCAGCATTTACTAATTTTCAAAGGGTCGAGACCTTAATAATTGAATCAACTTATGGAGCAAAAACTGATGTAATGCCTTCTAGAAAGGAGGTCGAGGAACAATTTATGAGAGTTGTTAACAAAACTATGGAGAGAGGAGGTATAGTTTTAATTCCAAGTTTTTCCGTTGAAAGAGCTCAAGAAATTATGGCAATTCTGGTTAAAAACAACTTCCTTTATCCTATCTATTTGGATGGGATGATATGGGATGCCAACACAGTTTTTACTGCATATCCTGAATATTATGGTAGAAGAATGATGAAGGATGCCATTAGTGGTAAAGATCCTTTTTTGTCCCCCATTTTTAAGAGGATTTCCTCTATGTCAGAAAGAGAAAAAGCATGGAATGATAGACCTTGTGTTATAATATCAACTAGCGGTATGTTGACAGGGGGTCCTGTTTTGGAACATTTAAAACATCTGGCTGAAGACGAGAGAAACACTCTAATCTTCGTTGGTTATCAGGCCGAGGGAACCTTGGGTAGAAAAATTCAAAAAGGATGGAAGGAAATTCCTATTGAAGATAATGGTAGAATGACAACTCTAAAAATAGCTATGGAAGTTTATACTGCTGAAGGATTAAGTGCCCATTCAGATAGGAAGCAACTTTTAGCTTATATAGGAAACTTAACATCTAAACCTAAACGAGTTTTGGTTGTGCATGGAGAAGAGGAGAAGGCTGTATCCTTGTCTAAAAGTATAGAGAGGATATTTAAAATAGAGAGTTATGCTCCGAGGCTTTTAGAAACTCTTCGTGTTGATTAGATTTAAATTTTTTTCGGTTCAAAAATTAACTAATGAAATATGTAGAAAAACTAATTGAATACTCTGATGAGTTAGGGTATTTAGTTTCGTCTAGCATTTCTAGAAAAATATTGTTTTTATTGGAGATTTGTCCAGAAACACCAACTAGGATTTCAAGGATTTTGAAGATGTCTTTATCTAATGTTTCAACGAAACTTAAAGAACTTAAAATTAGAGGACTAGTAGAGTGTATAAATCCCGGAAGAAGAAAAGGCAGAATATATATTATAACTACTAAAGGAAAGTCTCTTTTAGATATTATAAAATATATTACTAATTTAAACTTAACATATGAAGACAAAATATAAAGGATATAGAGTCGAGAGAAAGATAAAACAAAATCTAGAAAGAGAAGGTTGGATTGTTGTAAGAGCTGGAGGTAGTTTTGGCAAAGCAGATTTGGTTTGTATAAAAAAAGGCGTGTGTGTTTTCTTTCAAGTAAAATCTACAAGGAAGGATAAAATTTACTATAAAGGGTATATGGGAAAGATGTTAGAAGGGTTTCCATTCTATGTTGTAGTAGATTTTGGTTACGGTGATATTGAAGTTTTCGAGCCTGCTAATGTACTAGAGAAAGGAAAAGGAGAAAACTTTGAAGAATTTATTAGAAAATTTTGTTGAAGAATGAAAAATTTTTATATGCATATGTAAATAACCTTATGCCTCTTTTAGTTAAAGAATTGATGTCCAAGAAGGTTAACAAAATAGATGAGAAAAAAACAGTATATCATGCAGCAAAACAGATGGCTAAAGAAAGGAGAGGTTATGTTGTTATAGTAAGAAAAAACAAACCAGTGGGAATTCTTACTGATAGTGATATAATTGAAAAAGTGATTTCTAAGGGTAAAGATCCAAAAAAAGTTAAAGTTAGTGAAGTTATGAGCTCTCCCATAATAACCATATCACCGAACGATGATGTTGTTGAAGCATCTAGACTAATGAGGAAGAATTCTATAAAAAGAATTCCTGTAGTCGAAAAAGGAAAACTAATTGGTATAATTACAGATACTGATATAGCTAGAGTAAGTCCAGAATTTATAAATATAATAGAAGAAAGGCTTAGATTGAAAGAAGAAGGCGTAGAACCAGAAAGAATCGAAGGAAGAATAAGTGGTGTTTGCGAAGAATGTGATAACTATTCTGATAACCTTTACAACTTTAACGGAAGATGGTTATGCGAAGATTGTAAAGATTTATTAGAAAAGGATTAGTTTTTAGAATCCAAAAAAATTTATGATTGAAGTCGAGCTAGAAAAAGTTGGTATAAATAAAAAAGAGAGGATATTATCTATTTCTTCTTTAAACCCTGTCGTTGCTTTTGTTGGAGAGAAAATAATTGATGTATGCAAAAAACTTTCTTCAAGTGGACATAGAAGCTTGCCTGTTGTAGATAGAAAGATGCGCCTATTAGGAATAATAACTATAACGGATATTTTTAGTTTTTTTATAAGTGGTGGTAATATGAATGATTTTGTAGAAAATATAATGTCAAGAGAAGTTGTTGGATGCGACGCCAACGAGAGCATAGGTTATGTTTTACAGAAAATGAAAATCTCTAAAAGGGGAAGGCTGCCTGTGACGCAAGAAGGTAAGATTGTTGGAGTTATATCGGAGACAGACTTCATTTTGGCAGCAAAAAGTTTTGAAGCTTTCGAAAACATAGTTATAGACGAAGTCATGACTAAGAAACCGTTCTTTGTTACACCTTCCTTTACTCTAAGAGAAGTTATTAGAACAATGGTTAACGGAAAATACAGAAGACTTCCGGTTGTTGAAAACAGAGCATTGGTTGGATACGTGACTTCCACTCTTATTTTCAATTACTTAGTAAATAACTTATTTTCTGGAAAAATTTTAGATAGAACAATATCCGAAATTATGACAAAAAATATGATAACTGTATTGAAGAGAGAATCTTTATCAAATGTTTTAAAGAAAATGAAAGAGAAGAAAATAAGCTCTATGTTAATAGTGGATGAAGACAATAAACTAGAGGGTATATTTACAGAGAGGGACTACATAAACCTATTGGTTTGAAACCAAGTCAAACGAATGAATTATTTCATAAATAGGACCTTTTGGAGTTAATGTGCTTTTCATAATAGATATTTTATCAACGAGGACCCTTTCGTTAATATCGATTTTTCTAAATTCCAGTAGAGTTTTCTTGTCCTTAACATTTTTCACTCTGAATAATGTAAGATGAGGAGGTTTAACGTCGCCGCCAACTTCTTTTTCTATAATCTTACTTAGATCATCTAAACCAACAACGTCAACAGCTATAACTCTAATAAAATTCTCGTTTGGTATGAATTTAATCTTTGTTAAAATTGCTTCTCTTTTATATGTGTTTTTTGCCACTATATCTACCTTATTTCTTATTTCGTTTATTTCGCTCTCCTTTTTTTCTCCAAGAAAAGATAATGTAATGTGCATATTTTCTTTTTCAACGCTTTTTCCATTTATCAAATTTGCTATTTTATCTTGTAGTTCTTGGATTTTTTGTGATTTTATAGGGTAAATTGCTATAAAACACCTAACCATAATCTTTATTTATTTAAAACCTAAATAAAATATGGTGAATTAGCATGTCTATAAAAACTGTTAGAGTTTCTGATGTTATAGGGAAACCAGTAATAAGTGCAGAGACTGGGAAGAAATTAGGTATAGTAGCAAACTTAGAGTTCATTACAGATACTGGTGAATTATTGAATATTGTAGTAGAGGATGCAACAAGAAGCTTATTAGATCTAAACGTTAAAACAGACTCAAAAGGAAGACCACTTATACCATTTTCTGCTGTTAAATCGGTTGGAGATTTTGTTGTTGTAACAGAAAGTGAGATAATTTAGAGTCTAGTAAACAAGGAAGTTTGTCTTTCTTTAATTTCTTTCTTGCCTTCCAATTGGTTTTTAATCTTGATTGCAGTCTTCTCTCCAACTATTTTTGCTATTGTTTCTAGCGGAGCTCTTCTTAGATCTTCCAAAGATTTAAAACCAGAATTATACAATTTTCTAGCTCTGATTCTTCCTACCCCTTCTAGAGTAACTAAAGGCAATAGTTCTTCTTTAATACCCTTTTCAACTCTTAGTCTCAACTTTTTCAATTTAGTTAAAACTTCTTTCTTCCTCATAACTAGGGCGATTTCATGTAAAGAGTAAAGAAGCCAATCTGCTATTTGTAAACGAGAATAAAGTTCTCCAGGAGTTAAAGAATACTTTTGCATTATTTCTTCTTCAGTTTTTTCATTAATCCAATCTTCCAAAATTTTAGCCATCTTTACGCTCTTTTCAAACTCTTCATACTCATACTCATCAGAAGGAACCTCAACCAATATTTCTTCTTTTCTGGATTCTATAGTAGATTCTATTTCATCCAATTCACTCGTTCTAACTGAGAGTAAAGGCTTCATTTCTATTGAAGAAGAAATCAGCTGTAAGAATGAAAATTCAGTAAATCTTTCTTTTGATTTTAAACCATCAACAAAAATTTTACCAGTTAGGGGATCAATGTACAATTCTGAGATTCTCTTTCCAAGTCTCGTGGCTTCTAATTTTTCTCCGTCAATTGTTATGAAAGACCACTCATTCAAAGATTGCAGAATATTTTCTACTTTTTCTTCTATAATTGATAGATCTCCATACTTAAAAGCAAAGAATGTTGATGAGAAGAAGTCAAATATAGATTTTTTCTTTTTACAAAAATCGCTAGCTATCAACGCTAGTACATGCATTCTCAAGGCAGGTTCTGAAGCTAACTTAGATGTTATTGGTTCTGGTTCTCCAAAAACAAATCGTTCTATCAATTCTTCAGCATCGTTTTCGCTTTTTGCAATTATTATAGATTCGCCATAATTATCGTATCTAGGTCTTCCTGCTCTACCAATCATCTGATAATATTCAAGAATAGGAATGTAGATTGAGCCATAAAGTGGGTGATACCTTTTTGCTTCTTTTATCAAAACTCTAAAAGCCGGCAAATCTACACCAGCTGCTAAAGTCGTTGTTGAAACTAGAACTTTTATCAAGCCGTTTCTGAAATTCTCTTCAATCAACCTTCTTTGTCCTCCAACTAATCCTGAATGATGAAATGCCACACCGCTTTTAATACATTTAGCTAATCTTTTACATTGCTCTGTAGGAACTTCCAATACGTTTTCGATTTCATCAGAAAGCTTTTTTAGAAGTTCTAAATCGCTTTTTCCAAGTTTGCTACTAACAACTTTTGACAATCTTTCTGCTAATGCTTCTGTTGACTTTCTTGTTGAGCAAAATATTAAGATTTGTTTTCCTTTGTTTATTGTATCAACAACTATTGCTTCTTCTAAATCAAGTTCTTTATCTAATTCTATCGTCTTATATCCAGGAAACTTTATTTTGGAATCGTATGCAATACCCTGATAAAGTTTTACAGGTCTAAAATCGCTCTTTAGAAGCTCTGCATCAAGCCACTCTGCTAATTCTTCGGCATTTCTTATGGTTGCAGATAACCCAACTATTTGAATATTTTTTACAATTTTTCTCATTTTTGTTATTAAAATTTCTAGAGTAGGACCTCTAGAAACGTCTGTAAGTAGGTGAATCTCATCTAAAATCAGTAAGCCTACATCTCTAATCCACTCAGCACCATGCCTGATTAGCGACTCCACTTTTTCGTTTGTTGCAACAATCAGATCATAATTTTGAAGCCAAGGATCACTAGAATCAAAATCTGATACAGATATGGCAACTTTATATTCGTTAAAAAATTTTAAAAATTCTTCATATTTTTCAAATGCTAACGCAACCAAAGGAGAAGTGTACAAAACTTTCTTCCCTTTTTCTAAAGTTTTAATTGCGGCTAATATTGCTATTAAAGTTTTTCCTGATGCCGTAGGAGTAGAAACTATGCAATTTTTTTCAAATAACCTTCTTTTAATAAAATCTTCCTGAGGAGGATAGAATTCTTCAATTTTCTTATTTCTTATCTTCTCAATCCATTTATCGACGAATCCAAAATTTCTTAATTCTTCAACTCTCATATTTCATATTCTCTTTTGCTAATATGTTTATGGAGTGAGAAGGATGAGAGAAGGGAAATTAATATCTCTTGGAATAGAAGGAACAGCCCATACTTTTGGCGTGGGCATTGTCTCTGAAGACGGAAGGATTTTAGCAGATGAGAGAGATGTTTATAACCCTCCAGAAGGAAAGGGTATTATTCCTTCTGATGCAAGAAAACATCATGAGGAAGTATCAAAAACAATTTTAGAAAGAGCTATAAGTTCTGCTGGTATTACTTTTGAGGAAATAGATATAATTTCTTATTCAGCTGGACCAGGCTTGCCACCTCCGCTTCTTTTTACTGCAAAATTTGCAAAAGAACTGGCTGAGAAATTCCATAAACCTTTAGTAAAGGTACATCATGGCATTGGTCATATTGAAATTGGAAGACTTTTAACAGGATGCAAAGATGCAGTCGTTGTTTATTTGTCTGGAGGTCACAATGCAATTTTAGCGTTTGTTAACGATTCTTACAAAGTTTTTGGAGAAACTCAAGATATAACAATTGGAAACCTTTTCGACACTATTGCAAGATCATTCGGGTTTTCAATGCCAGGTGGACCAAAAATAGAAGAGCTTGCAAAAAATGGGAAAAATTATATTGAATTGCCGTATGCTGTTAAAGGTATGGATGTTTCTTTTAGCGGAATTCAAACAGCTGTTTTGAAGTTAATTTCAGAAGGAATTAGTAGGGAAGATATAGCATTTTCTCTACAGGAAACTTGTTTCGCAATGCTAACTGAAGTTACTGAAAGAGCATTGGCTCATACCGAAAAAAACGAGATTTTGTTAGTAGGTGGAGTTGCTTCTAATAAAAGATTACAAGAAATGATGAATAAAATGTGTGAGGAAAGAGGAGCAAAATTCTATGTAGTTCCTTCTAAATATTCCTCTGATAATGGTGTTATGATAGCATACGCTGGTTTGCTTGCTTATAAAAGGGGTTTTGATAGACCTTTCGAGGATTTGATAAAACCAAAATGGAGAATTGATGAAGTAAAGTGGTTTATTTAGGAGGTAAAAATAAATTATGATATTAAAGAGAGAAACATTTGACAAATTCTTGAAGAAATTTGGAGCTAAAAGAGTTTCTCCTGAAGCAGCTGAATATTTGGCCAAATATTTGGAGGAGAGATCTATTTTACTTTTGAAAGAAGCAAAAACATATGCTGAACATGCCAGGAGAAGTACCGTTTTGCAAGATGATATAAGGCTTGCAAGAAAAAATCTAAATCTATAATCTTCAATTCTAAAAACATTTATGGGAGTTGAAGAGCTTTTACAAGAATTGGAGAAAAAATCTGGTTTGAGTAGAGAAGAGTTGATGAAAAGAATAGATAAGAAAATTATCGAACTTGATAATTTGATAACTGTAGAAGGAGCTATTTATTTGGTAGCTAGAGAATTGGGAATAGAGCTTCCGTCTCCAAGAAGAAGGGTAACAATATCAAGCATACTTCCTGGAATGAGAAAAGTAAGCTTTATGGGAAGAGTTTTCAAAATTTCTAGAATTGTTGAGTTTGGCGTTGGAAATAAAGGTAAGGTGGTTAATCTTTTTGTTGGCGATGCTACAGGCTATGTTAAAATACCCCTTTGGAACGAGCAAGTAAGTTTTGTCGACCAAAAAAAAGTTACCGTAGGGTCGCTAATTCAAGTAATAAATGGTTTCGCTAGAGAAGGAATTTATGGAGAAGTAGAAGTTTCTTTGGGCAGGTTCGGATTGCTTAAAGTTTTAGATACAGAAATTCCTGAAATTCCCAGCGCCGAGGAACTTGTTCAAAAATTTTCTTCTTTTGAAAGAGTTAAAATTAGAGATATTAGACCAGGAAATTTTGAAATAACAGGATTCATAGTAAAAATCTTCAAAGCAAACTATGTATACAATTCTAATGGAGAAAAGATAATGATAATTCCCACTTTGATTGATGATGGTACAGGCGATATAAGAGTTTCATTTTTTAGAGAATTAGCAGAAACTTTAGCAGGAATAAGTGTTGATGAATTAGAAAAAATTGAAGAAGACAAGAGAAAAAGTTTTCTCGAGGAAAGACTTTTAGGAAAAGAAATTATTGTAGAAGGAAGAGTGAAGAAAAATGATATGTATGATAGATTAGAAATGATAGCAACTAATATCAAACCTTTTAATCCTACAGAAGAAAGTTATAAATTGGTGGAGGAGTTAGAAAATGAGTGAGAAAGAAATTAGATTGGAAGACATCCCAGGAATAGGTCCAAAAACTGCTGAAAAATTAAGAGAAGTTGGTTTTACGGATCCAATGGCAATTGCTGTTATTTCTCCTTCTGAGCTTGCTGCAATTGCTGAAATTGGTGAAGGTCAGGCAGCAAAGATTATAGCTGCTGTTAGAGAAATTTTGGATATTGGTTTAGTAACGGCAGACAAAATACTTGAAAGGAAGCAAAAAGCATTGAGAATAACAACTGGTTCTAAAGCATTAGATAATTTGCTTGGTGGTGGTGTAGAAACTCAAGCTATTACAGAGAGCTATGGTGCCTTTGGTAGTGGGAAATGTGTAAGCAAAGATACTCCAGTAATCTTCTTTAATGATGAGAATTACCATTACGAAAAAATAGAAGACGCATACGAAAGATACAAGAAAATATATGGCGAAAGAAAATTTGATGAGGGTTATATTGTTCCTTTGAAGAATGTTAAAGTTATAGGATTTTCTGGTTTAGAGTTTAAAAAAGTAGAAGCTGCTGCAATATACAAAGAGTTCGTAAAAAATATTTGTACATTGGAAACTAAAAGAGGAAAATTGCTTAAAGCTACAAAAGCACACAAACTTTTGACTTTTGATGGCAACTCTATTTCATGGAAACCAATTGGTATGGTAAAAAAAGGAGATGCGATAGCATCTCCGAAAATCTTGGAAGTTGAGAAAAACAGTTTTATTGATGAAGATGATGCTTATTTCATAGGACTTTTTGTTGCCGAGGGAACTTCCAATCCACCTTCTATTTATACTGCTGACGAAGAATTAAAGGACTGGATTTCTTCATATTTAGAGAGAAAGTTTAATTATAAACCAAAAATTACCAAAAGAAGAGGAGTGTACAGAATTTTATTACGAAAGGAAACTTTCTCTCTACTTAAGAACTTAGTTAAATGTACAGCAGGAAGTAAGTTCATTCCTTCGGAAATTTTTGAGGCAAAAGAAGAAGTTATTGCCGCATTCTTGAAAGGATACATAAAGGGAGATGGATATGTTAAAGATTATGTTGAGATGACAACAAAAAGCAGTATTTTAGCAAGTCAGCTTTCCTACCTATTGAAAAGACTTGGTATAGACGCTACTATTAGAACTAAGAAAATAAAAGGAGAAATCTACTATAGAATTTTTGTAGTAGGTGAAGATAGAAATAGACTTTTCAAAATCCTTGAAAAGAAAGGGAATTTTAGAAATTCTTTTTATGGTTATCCGAGACCAATCATCAATTATTTGAGAAAAGTTTATAGTTTAACAATCGGCGGAAATAGAGGAAGAAAAAGAAAAGTAATAGGCAAGAGAAACTTTATTAAAAATCATGCTTACCATGTTTTGATTGGAAGCACAAAAGCTGATGTTATCAATCAAAGAACATTCGATGAAATTGTTAATATATTCAATCTTGGCAGGAATACATTAATCAAAGCAAGAAAACTTGCAGAAAATTTAGAAAATCTTAAAAAGGAGGAATTAAAAGAACTCATCAATATTTTACCGTATCCTTACAAAACATTAAGTGTTTTACTTGGAGTAAACAGATCTACTCTTCAGAATTATCTAATTAGAGGTCTTCCAAAAAGAAATAGAGAGAGAGTTAAACTCATAAAGATGTTAATTATAAGAGAGGTAGACAAAAGATTGAAGTTATTAGAAGAATGTTTGAGGACTTGCGAATTGATAAGCAAATTCTCATGGGATGAGATTAAAAGGATAGAAGAAGTTCAATATAATGACTATGTTTATGATTTTGTAGTTCCAGCTGGTCATACTTTTGTTGGAGGATTCGCACCTTTATTATTACACAATACACAACTAGCACATCAACTTTCTGTAAATGTTCAACTTCCTCCAGAAAAAGGTGGTTTAGGAAAAACGGCAGTTTATATAGATTGTGAGGGAACGTTTAGTCCAAACAGAATTGTTAGCATGGCAAAAGCCAAGGGTTTAGATCCACAAACAGCATTAAAGAACGTTTTTGTTGCTAGGGCATTTAATGCTGAACATCAAATGTTCATTGTAGATAAGTTAAGAGAACAAATAGAAGAGAAAAATATCGGCTTAATTGTTATTGATTCTATTACTTCTCATTTTAGAGCTGAGTATGTTGGTAGAGGAGAATTAGCAGAAAGACAACAAAAATTGAACAAGCATTTGCATACTTTACAAAGGTTGGCAGATGCTTTTAATTTGGCAGTTTACATAACAAACCAAGTTATGGCTGATCCATCTGTAATTTTTGGAGATCCTACTAGACCAGTTGGGGGACACGTCCTCGGGCATTTTAGTACGTATAGAATTTATCTAAGGAGAAGTAAAGAGAACATTAGAATTGCTAGATTGATAGATGCACCAAATCTACCAGAAAGCGAAGTTGCGTTTAAAATAACGGAAGAAGGAATAAAAGACGTAGACGAAAAATAGATAAAATGGAAATAATAAAAAGAGGAGCAGAGGCCATACTTTATATAGACTATTTTGAGGGAATGAAAGTTCTTGTTAAGGAGAGAATAAAGAAGAGCTATAGATTAGAAGTTTTGGATAAAAAGCTTAGAGTCGAAAGAACAAGAAGAGAAGCAAATTTAATGAGAGAAGCCAGAAAAGTCGGAGTTAACACACCTCAAATATTTCATGTAGACGAAGAGAATTGTAGAATAATAATGGAGTTTATAGATGGAAAAAGATTAAAAGATGTTTTAGATGAGTGGAGTGAAGAAAATATAGAAAAAATTTTTATTGAAGTTGGTAAATTTGTTGGTAAAATGCATTCTGCTGACATAATACATGGAGATCTAACAACCAGCAATATTCTTGTAAAAGATGATAAAATTTATTTCATAGATTTTGGTTTGGGTTATTTCTCAAAAAGAATAGAAGATAAGGGAACTGATCTAAACTTGTTTAAGGAGGCAATTAGAGCAACTCACCCTAAACTTTTAAACTTATGTTGGCAAAATATTGTAATAGGTTATAGAAAAACTTTTGAAGAATGGGAGAAAGTATTAAAAAGGGTTGATGAAATTGAGAAACGCGCAAGATATGCTGAGAGAGTTATTAAAGATTAAGGGAGAGGACAAGCTCGAGATAGTAGAGAATTTTTTCATAATCTTGTTGCTCGCTTGCAGTATATTACTTTCTTTATTTATAGGATTGGCCAGCGTAGTTCCAAAAGGTTGGCCCGTTGTTGGGATAATGCTTTCTAGTTTCTTTATTTTTATTTCAATAATTTCTCTCGTATTAATATGGGTAATTAGAGAGGTGTAAAAATGGCAAGAATGTATTCGAGAAAAAAAGGAAAATCTAGAAGCCACAAACCACCAATAAGAATAGTGCCTAGATGGTTTGAAATGAAGAAAGAAGAAGTTGAAAAACTTGTTATAGAACTTGCTAAGAAAGGATATTCTTCTGCAATGATAGGAACAATTTTGAGAGATCAATATGGTGTTCCTGATGTTAAGACTATTGTTGGAAAATCTATAACCCAAATAATGAAAGAAAACAACCTCTATCCACAATATCCTGAGGAATTGTTAAACTTGTTTAGAAAGGCTGTTAATTTACATGAACATCTATTAAAACATAAGAAAGATAAGGCATCTAAAAAAGGTTTCGAAAACCTTGTTTCTAAGATAAGAAGACTAATAAAATACTACAAGAGAAAGAAAATGTTACCTCAAGATTTCGAATTCGAAATAGAGAAAGCAAGGTTGATAATACAGAAGTGATCAGCTTGTTTTTAAAGGAGATTGAAAGAGTGGCGAAAATTTCTAAAGAACTTGTCAGAAAGAAACACGTTAGGATATATGCTCAGTATGATGCAGATGGTATCACATCAGCTTCAATAATCGCTAAGTTTTTGATAAGAGAGGGTTGTAATTTTGAGCTGAAAATACTTAAACAACTGAATTCAAAAAGTGTAAAAGAAATTGTATATAGAGAAGACGATTTTTTGATATTTTTAGATATGGGGAGTGGTCAAATAGATTTACTTAAAGACATCATAGAAAAGGCAAACGTTTTAATAATAGACCACCACGAACCAATAAAATATGAACATCCTAATCTTTTTCACATTAATCCTTTATTATTTGGAGAAGATCCAGAAAAATATTCCACGTCTTTGATATCTTTAATGTTTGTTAGGTTTATAAATCCAAAAAACATAGATCAAATAGATATTGCTATAGTTGGGGCCGTCGGTGATAGAAGGGAGGAAGGAATAAAAGCAGGTGCTCTCAACGAAGTTTTGGAAATAGCCAAAGAGCTAGGTTTTATAAGCGTTAATAAAGATTTAAAGCTTTTTGGTTCAAACAGACCTCTGTTCAAAACAATAGCATACAGCTTTGACCCGCTGATACCTTCTATTTATGGTAATGAAGCTGCCGCCATACAGTTCTTGCAAGATCTTGGTATAAGTGTTAAGAAAGGAGAAACATGGAGAACTTTTAGTGATTTAACGGACGAGGAGAAGGCAAGAATAGCAGATGGTATAATAAGGGAAAGGAGAGGCCTTATAGATTTTTATGAATTATTTTGCGAGGTTTTTACACTTTCTAAGAGACCTGAATTTCTTAACGATTCCAGAGAATTTTCTGTTGTTATAAATGCTTGTAGTAGGATGGGCGAAAGCGATTTAGCAATTAGGTTATGTCTTGGGGATTATTCGGTATATCCTAAAGCTATTGAGAAGGTTGAAGAATATAGAAAGAAAATAGCAGAGTCGATTTCTCTTATAGAGAATGGAAGAATATTAGAAAAAGATAATGGAATTTTCATAATAGGAGGAAGAGAAATACCAGATTATCTTATAGGTGTTATAACATCAATTATTCTAAGTTCGAAGAAACCTAATAAACCTGTATTTGGTTTAGCATATGATAATATGACAAACATGATAAAGATATCTGCAAGAAAACAAAATGGAGATAATATAAATTTGAGAGACATTTTAGTTAATGTTGCTAAAGATTTGGGTGGAGAAGCGGGAGGACATAAGGATGCAGCAGGAGCTTATATTCCTGTTGGCAAAGAAAATGAATTTATAGAGAAAGTAAATAAATTAATAGGTGTGAATAATGCCAAAGAGTAAAAAAACAAAAGTTTGGTTGAAGTTGATAACTCCGGAATTTTTAGGTAGAAAAGAAGTAGGAGAAATTCCTGCTAATGAACCAGAAGCGGCAAAAGGTAGAAGAGTTATTATTAGCGCAATAGACGTTTTGGGAGATTTTAATAAATATTATCTTAAATTCATTTTCAAGGTTGGCAAAGTAGATAACGAATATGCATATCTTTATTTTGATGGGTTGGAATGCACAAGAGATTACATTGCTAGAATGATTAGAAGAAAAGTTGATAGAACAGATTTAGTTGTGGATAAAGTTACAAAAGATGGTATCGTTTTAAGAATAAAAACGATATGTGTAACAAGAAAAGTGCCTAGAGGAATTAGGAAAAAGATAAGAAAGAAAATAGATGAAATTTTAAATAAAGAAGTAAAAGATTCAACTATGGATAATTTTATTTTGAAGGTTTTATCTGATGATTTTAAGAACTCTATAATTTCTTCTCTTAATAAAATATATCCTGTAAAACATTTTGAGTTTAGGAAAATTGAAGTTAAGACACCGCTCGAGGAGTTAGTGAAGGTGAAAGAAGCGAATACACAACAACCACAATAAATAACGCTGAGATAAATTTAGATGCTAATTCTCCTTTTTTTCCAAAAATATTCTTCAGTATTTCTTTAGTTATTAGTCCTCCATCAAGTGGTATTATTGGTAGCATGTTTGCTACTGCTATTCCCAAGCTTAAGAATGATACCCATTGTACTACCAATATTAAATAGGCAAATAGTTTGAGTAAGTTTTCATTAGCTGGGGTATTTGTGTTTTTGTAAACTATATAATTTCTTACATCCATTATACCAATATAACTCGCATTATCCTTTTCGGCTAAAGTTATATTGAAAATTCCCTCTGTTGTTTTTATTGTAACTGTTGAATACGGTTTTGTGTTTTTTAAGAAGTCCTGCAAATCATATATATTGTTTATTGTTTTGTTGTTTATTTGGGTTATTATCCCTTTCAGTCCTACCTTCTCTGCTGGAGATTCTGGTATAGTGTTGTTAAACCAAACTCCTTTAGATTCAAATGTTATATTGGTAAGCTGAATTATTAAAAATAGCAGAATTGTAAAAACTAAAAATAATATAAGGTTACCAAAACTACCTGCAGCAAAGATTTTAATTTTCTTTTTTGGTTCAAGTTTCTCTAGTTTCTTCTCAGACAAATCTACAAAAGCTCCTATAGGAACTATTAATAAGTAAATGATTCCGTATCTCCTGGTTTTTACTCCTTCGGTTGAAGCTATTAAAGCATGCATCGATTCATGAGAAAAAATTATTAAAAATATTGCTACGATCCAAATCCAAAAAGGAACAGATATTACAGGACCTGGATATTTGAATTCTGAAACTGTTGGCAAAACTAGAGCTACAGACATTTTTGAATAAATTAAAGAGTTTATCAAATAGTAGACTCCAACAAAAGTTAGTATTGGTGCTGAAATTAGGGAGAGAAGGCCAGCAAATTTCATTAATTTTTGGTGTTTTGATGCGATTTCATTAATTTTTTCTGTGTACTCCTTTGAATATTCAAAGATTAATATTTTCTCTACTTTTATTTCTTTTCTTTTTCTTAATAGTCTAAAAGCTATAAGAGAAAAGAAAATTATCATTAGAAGCATTTCAAACAAATTAACTCTAATTTTTCTCACCCGATTTATTTACATATATATCCAAGCACACTTTCCACTTTCTTGGAGCATATGGTAAAACTTTTTGTTTGCTTATAATCTTGTATTCAACTTTAGTGTTTTTAAATCTTTCTTTTACTATTTTTTCGGCATTTTCGAATATATTTGGTTCACAACCTAAATTATAAAAATGAATATATCCTTCTTCTTTTAAACAATTAATAGCGATATCTAAGAAATCCTCTCCTTTTAGAGGTAATGGCATAACGACTCTATCACATTTTCCATAGAAATCTTTGCTTTTTTCTTTAACATCTCCTTCTATAACTTTTACCTTGTCTTGAACTTTGTTTAGGATAACGTTTTCTCTTGCATATTTTACCGCTATTGGATTTATTTCTATTGCTATAACTTCTTTTACTTTAGGCTGTTTTTTTGCAATTTGAATTGCATATGGTGCTACACCAGCAAACATTACCATAACAGTTTCATTTTCTTTTATTTGTGATGCTATTCTTTGTCTTTCCGTCAGCTCTCGAGGAGAAAAATAAACTTTTGTTGGATCTAATTTAAAAATGCAGCCGTATTCTTTGTGATAGGTTTCAAAGTTTTTTTCTCCAGCTATGAATTTTAACTTTCTAGTTCTAAAAATACCTTCTCTTTCACCAACTTTCTCTAATACAGTTTTCACGTTTTTATTCAAACTCATTATTATTTTTGCGACGTGCCTCTTCCTTCTTTTTAGTTTCTTTGGTATTTCAACTATTGCTATATGTCCAATAATATCAAAACTGCTTGGTCTTTCGTTTTTAAACTTTTCTATTTCGGTGAAAATTTCTACATCATTTTTAAGTTTACCCATTTTAATATAGCTTTCTTTTTAAATTTATGCTAGTGCTTGCTGGCTTAGGACTTTCCGACGAAAATAGTATAACTCTAGAAGAAATAAAAGAAGCCAAAACTTCAGACTATATTTTTGCCGAGTTTTATACGAATATTTGGAAAGGTAGCATTGAAAGGTTAGAAAATATAATTGGAAGCAAAATAGAAATATTAAAAAGAAAGGATTTAGAAGAGGAAAGTGAAAAAATTTTAGAGCTTGCAAGTAGAAAAAAAGTGCTAATTTTTGTTCCAGGAGATCCATTGGTTGCCACCACTCATTCTTCTCTTCTTTTGGAATGTTTAAAAAGAAAGATTGAAGTTAAGATAATTCATAATTCCTCTATTATTTCTGCTGTTTGTGAAAGCGGTTTGCATTCATATAAGTTTGGACCTTCGGTTACCATTCCTCTTAAAGATAGGGTTAAAGGAAATATAGAATCAGTAATTAATGTTATAAAGGACAATAAGAGTAGAGGTCTGCATACTTTATGTTTTTTGGATTTTGATTTAGAGAATAGGAAATTTTTAGAGGTTAATGATGCGATTAATTTTTTGATAGAAAACGGAATTATTGATAGAGAGGAGAAAATTGTCGTTGCTTCTTGTATAGGATCTAATAATAAAAAAATTGTTTGGAAAGAGGCGTTCTATCTTAAAGACTTTAAATTCGATTTGCCAGCAATTATAGTAGTTCCTGGTAAGCTTCATTTTACAGAAAAAGAAATTTTAGAGCTATGGTCTCTTTGATTCTTTGCTTGTTATCCATACTACAAATCCTATTATTCCAATGAAAGTTATTATGAAAAGCAAAGAGTACACAGTTTCCATATCTACACTTTCCAAAACGTCTCCAAATAAGTAAGAGACCCTACTCGAGAGAAGCACAGCAACACCAATCAACACTCCTAAAACTATTATTCCTATACCGAACTTTCCTCCAAGTTTTTCTCCTATTGTTTTTGTTATTCCCTCCTCTGGGAGGAACATTCCAACGATTAATAACCCTACTATTACTGTTAATGTTGCTATAGTTCCTTTAAGAAAGAATGAGGAAAAGAATTGTTGATATTCTTGGATGCTAGTGCCAGTTATTATGGGATATCCCCACACCATAAACGCTGCAACTAAAGATACAGTTGCGTTTACTCCTAAGTTTTTTTCAGGGTCTCCAAAAAGTTTAGACCTTCTTAACAACCCATAAAATACAGCTGCTGTTAATAAGAATGGTAAAAATGCAAAAAAGCCCATTTTTTCTAAGTTTATTAATAGAGTTTCTATTGCGCTAGTCATTTCCCACCACCTGCTACTCTTTCGGCGAGAAGAAGGACTACAATAACTATTATCAAACCAACTACTAGTAGAATAACCTCAGGCGGTGCAGACGGTCCTGTTGGTTGAGAAGAAGGTACAATATAACTGTAAAATACTCCAACTAAGCCGCTACTAACAAAAAGGGCAATAGAAACGCCTATAAGTACGTAAAGTGCTTCGCCACCCGTGAACACTTGCTCGAGCGTTTTTGGTAAATTAGGGTACAATAAACTAGCAATCAAGAAGCCTACGAATAATATAAGCAATATTGCAAAAGCTTGAGAAAAAAAAGTTGCTAAAGGAACTACAAGGCTGACTCCAGTTATTATTGGGTATGCGAATATGAAAAAGGCAATTGAAAAAGCAATTAAGGCGTTTAAAATTACATTATCTCCTAGTATTCTTTTTTGTCTTAGTAAGGCATAAATTAAGGTCAAAGCAAGAAAAAATGTTAGCAAATTGAAGAATCCAACTTCAGACAACCTATTAACTATTAAGCTATACAAATTGCTCATAACTAGTTTAGTGTTTTATACTTAAATCATTTTTCTTTTACTAATCTAGAGAGAGATCTCACGGAATCTATTAAAGCTGGTAATATTTCTTTGAATATTTCCTCTAGAGCATTAATTCTCTTTGATAATTCGTTTATAGACGAATTCAACTCCTCTATTTTTTTCAAAATTTTATCGTAATGCTCTTCTCTACTTTTTGTTGCTTCTTTAAAATCTCTTATTATTTCTTCTATTCTATTCTCTAAATTTTGAGATTTTAGGTTTATCTTTTCTACCTCTTTTGCTATTTCGCTAACTCTCGAATGAATTAGGTAATCTATGTAATTAAAGTAATCTTCCCAAGAATATTGTGGATATTGTGGTTGGGGTTGGAGAGTCTGCATTTGTTCTGGTTGCTCTTGTTGAATTTTTTTAACTACTTCTTCAAAGCTTGGTATCTTTTCTGTTTTTTCTTCTTTAGCTTCTTGGCTTGATGACATCAACTTTTCTTTTAAAGCTTGTGTTAAAGCTATATCTATTTCTTGTGGGCTGTACCCCTCTCTTCTTAATACGTCGATTATTTCTGGTTCTGAAAAGCCATGGGAGGATAATTCTTTTACTCTCTCCACAGGAGGCGTCTTAGGTTGTTTTTTAAAAATTTGGAGTGGCATAAGCACCAATTATATTTTGTTTTCTTGTTTTAAAATACTTTTCTTCAACTCTTCTAATTTAGATTCTAGCTCTTCCTTTAAAACAAAGTTTGAAGTTAGGGGGTTAAAAACTTCTAGTAGAATTTTTATTTTTTGTAGTTCAACTTTTGTTGCGAACTGGTCAGTCTTTTTATCAATAGCTTTTATACTTTCTATTATTGACGATATTTCGTTTTTAATATCGGAGATCTTTTTTTCTTCTAAATCCTTTATTATTTTAATGTCATCTCTTAGTTGTTGAATAAGTTTTTCTATAGAAGATATTCTTTCTTCAAGCATGTTGGTTTTTATTTCTACCATTCTTATTCTTCTGTTAAGTTCGTTTATTTCGAGAGGAAAAGTTTGAGTTTTTTCCGCCATAGGATAATTTTAATGTAGACAAATAAATATATGGAAGTTGAAGTAAAAGCGAACGAGCTTAGAGTTAATGCTAAAGATTGGACGTCTTTTACAACTATAGAAGATTCAAAAGAAATGATGAACTTTATTATGAATAAATTATTGGAATTCCCAGAGGTAGAGAGAATAACGATATCTGAGTACAGAGAAATTGAATATCCGGAGTATCAAGTAAAAATTTTAAAAGAGATAGTTAATATTTACAGCTATTTTGTAAAAGAAAAGGGAGTTTTGAGCCTTAGTTTTTTTCCGCAGTATCATTCGATAACTAGAGAATTGATAAATTCTCTTCTTTACGATCCAATTTTTTGTTACGTAAAAGCTAATATGTATATTTTCAAGCAACCAGATTCTCCATATTCTCGAGAATTTCTTATTCCTTTAAAGTCTATGCTAGAATCAACAAGATTAATTCAAGAGGTTAGAGAGAAGCTAGATAAATATGTTCCAGGAACCAGAGATATCTATAGGCATGTTTTCATTCCGGTAATCAGGCCTACATTTATGCTTAGCAGATTTTTCCTATTTCCTCCTAAGAATTCAGAGCTTATAGAGAAATATTATTTGAAGGACGGTAGCGAGGTTAATATATTTAAAGTTCCTAATGTGGTTAGACCACTTTACTTTGTTTTATCTAAGGAATTTTTTCTTTCTGAGGAAAAATACTCTTTGCTAAATGAAGCAAGGTCTTTATTAATCGAAAGAGGTTTAACAGAAAGGGAAAGTAGAGATTTAGAACTAATTAGGAGAGGATTCCTCGAGAGAGCTAGGAATTTGTTAAAAGAGATTATGATAAGAAAAAAAATTACTGTATCTCCCAAGGAATTGGAAGAACTGGCAGAAATTCTAGTTAGATATACTGTTGGTTTCGGTGTTTTGGAAATACTTTTGGCGGATGAAAGAATTCAAGATATTTACATTAATGCTCCAGTAGGAAAGTTTCCTGTTTTCATTAATCATGCGGATTATGGTGAATGCGAAACAAATTTAATTGTAACTCAGGAGGAAGCAGAATCTTGGGCTACTAGATTTAGACTTTATTCTGGAAGGCCTTTAGACGAATCTAATCCAGTATTGGACACTGAAATAACCTTGCCTTTTGGTAGAGCGAGAGTGACAGCTGTTACTAGAACTTTATCTTCAGCGGGTTTAGGGTATGCTTTTAGAAGACATAGAGAAAGCCCTTGGACTTTCCCTTTGTTCATTAAGGTAAAGTATTTCAATCCTTTGTTCGCAGGTCTAATGAGTTTTATTATAGATGGAGGAAGAGCAGTTTTAGTGGCTGGAGGTAGAGGCTCAGGTAAGACTAGTTTGTTATCCTCGATGATTTTAGAGCTTATGAGAAAGTATAGAGTTATAGTCCTGGAAGATACTCCAGAGATTCCAATAGAAATTTACAGAAGGCTTGGTTACAATATTTTGCATTTGAAATCCCGTTCTGTAATAACTCATGTAGAGACGGAATTAGCTCCAGAAGAAGCTTTAAGAACTGCCTTGAGATTAGGAGATTCAGCTCTTATAGTTGGGGAAGTTAGAAGCAAAGAATCTACAGTTTTATTCGAAGCTATGAGAATAGGAGCTTTAGCTAATTTGGTTGCCGGCACCATTCATGGCGAATCTGCGTATGGCGTTTACGATAGAGTAGTTAATGATTTAGGTTTGGTTCCCACGAGCTTTAAAGCCCTAGACATAATTATAATAACAAACATAATAACTAGTCCTGATGGACTCAGAAGATTCAGAAGAGTTACAGAAGTTGTTGAGGTTAGAAAGAAATGGAAAGAAGATCCTATGTTAGAGGGAGCTTTCGTTCCTCTAATGACTTATTCAGCCAAAGAAGATGCTTTAAAGCCTACTGACGTTTTGTTAAATGGCGAGTCAGAAGTTTTGAACGAAATCTCTAAAAGAATTAGAGAATGGCATGGTGCTTGGGAAAAGGTTTGGGATAATATACTTCTTAGGGCTAAGATTAAAAAAACCATTGTTGATTTTGCAGAGAAGTTGAATAAGCCAGAAATATTAGAAGCAGATTGGGTAGTCAGTGCTAATGAGGCATTCCATTTAATTTCTAGTAAAGTTTATGATGAAACAGGCTCTTACGATTCTAAAATTATATACGAAAAGTGGTTAAAATGGTTTAAAGAGAGGCTTAAGGCATGAGCGAATACAGAAAGCTTACAAATTTCGAGAAGTTTTGTAAAATTTTTGGCAAGATTAAAATTCCAGTTCCTAAATTTTTTGAAAAAAGATTGAAAGAAGAGATAGATTTTTGTCATTTTGAAGTAACTCCATCCGAAGTTTTTTCAACTTCTATAATAGTTCCAACTGTTTTTTTCTTTATATCTTATTTAATTCTATATTTCTTTGGTTTTGCAACTATAGATTTTATAATAAGCTTTCTACTTCTTTCGTTAATCATTTTTTACTTTTTATTTAATTACACAAAGTTTCAAACAATTTACTATAGGTCTAAATTTTCTTCTGAGATGGTCCTTTCAATAATTTACATGTCTATTTCGTTACAAACTACTAAAAATTTAGAAGTTGCAGTAAGTTTTGCCGCAAATAATTTGAGAGGATTGCTTGGCCTAGATTTAAAGAGAGCACTTTGGAATGTTCAAACAGGCAAATCTATATCAATCTCGGAAGAACTTTCTAAGGTAGCTGAAAAGTGGAGGAAGGAAAGCGAAGAATTCGTTGACGCTATTTCGCTTTTGAAGAGTAGCATTAATTTATCAGAAGATAAATTTCATGAAACTATTAATGAAGCTGTGGAAATGGTATTAAAAAAGACAAAAACTAGAATGAAAGACTATGCCCTTAATCTAAAAACACCATTGAGTATACTAACTAATTTTGGAGTGTTTTTACCTTTATTGTTGATGATTTTTTTACCCTTAGCTTCTATTTTCTTGCCTGATATAATAAAAACTAGCTTTATATATATTCTTTATCTTATTATATTGCCGTCCATAATTTACTTGTTGCTAAGACAACATTTTTATTCTAGACCATATTCTTATCATCAAATAGATTTTTCTAGTATAGAACACAAAAACAGAAAAATAATGGTTACGATATTTTCTCTTTTGTTTATAGTAGTTTTAACAACACCGCTTTTATTTATAGTTTTTTCATCTAAGGGAGAATTTGGAGATAAACAATTTCTTGCTTCTGTTGGTGTTACAATTTCTATAGGTTTAACAATTTTTCTTGCAAGCTATTTTTACAGATTTGGTTTAGAAGAAACTAATAATAAAATTTTAGTTTTTGAAGACGAATTACCTACCGCTTCATATCAACTAGCATCTTTGTGCAGAACAGGAAAACCTATAGAGAGGATTATAGAAGAAGTACCAACTCATCTTAAGGATTTAAGTATAAAAGAGATTTTTTCAAAAGCTTCAGAAAAAATGAAGTATGGCTTAAGTTTGGAGAAGGCTTTTTTTGATGAAAATGTTGGGGCTTTAAGAAGCTATAATTCAAGAATGATTAAAGTTGTTATAAAAACTGTTATAGACCTTGCCAATAAAGGTAGTTTAGCTATTTCAAGGGCTTTAGATTCCATTGCAAGATTTTTGGAAGATGCGAAAGATGTTAATAAATTTACTGATGAGATTTTAGATGAAGTAACCTCTGACATGAAGATAATTGTTTATATATTTGCACCTTTGAGTGCAGGAATTATAGTAGGTTTACTATCAATGTTAGCTATAGTGTTTTATACTTTTGTCGCACCTTTACAAGAGTTGGAAAGAGCGTTTACTGGTAAAGAATATAAAACTACTCTAGAGGCTATGGGTTGGTTGTTAGGCTTATCAAAAACAATATATCTTCCAGAATTCCAAATAGTTATTGGTTTATACATGATTTCTATAGTTGTTATGCTTTCTTATTTCTTAGGAGAGTTGAAATACGGAGAAGACGAAGTAAGCAAAATAAAAGATATAGGAAAGGCAGTTTTAATATCTCTGATAATTTATTGTTTATTTTCTGTTGGTTTATATTATATAATGAAACTTATAATTTCAGCTTATCCTATTATATTATGAGCTCTACCGTATCAAAAACAATGGCTTTGATAGTTTTACTAATTCTTTTTCTATTTGCTATTGTTATTTATTATATTGTTTCTAATGAAATGGTTAGGAGAATTTTAAGTGGTGGTTGAGTGAAAGGAATGGCAATTTGGGTAGTAGGTTCTGGAATCATACTTATACTTTGTTTGGTTTTAATCTTGTTAATTTACTCTAGGTTAATTCCAGCTACTAAAGAATTTTTGATAGAGCTGATAGAAGATTTAATTAAAAATATATGTAGTAAATTACCGATTATAGGCAGAGTTTGTGGCTAATTTTTTATTCTATAAAAATAAGTAGGTTATGAGGGGAGCAATTCCAATTGCGGTAGTGGGTTCTTTGATAATAATGGTTATTATTATTATTTTAAGTGGTATTCTTCTTATGAGAGTTTTCTCATGGACAAAGGATACGGTAGTATATTTCTTTGAAGGATTTTTTTCTCCTCCAACACCTTTAGAAAAAGCTTTGATTTGTTATTATCACATTTGTGCTAATACAGGTGTTGGCTGTAGACATCCTAATGTAGATAAGTGGTGTAGAGATATTGAAGTACTCTCTCTTATTAATTATGACGAAATATGTTCTCTACCTAGCGCGTTGAAAGCGGATGGTGAGCAATGTAGAAAAGCTTATTGGCAATTTCCACTTAGAATAAACATCGGCGAACCTCAGGAAGTTAGGGTTAAAACTCTTAGAAATAAAAGAAATGTAGATTCAGGAAAAGAATACGTGTTTTTACTGAGACCGACAGGCGAAGGAGGTAAAGTATATTCCGGTTCTAGATTCGCATCTTTTACTATTGGAAACTCTGTAAATCTTGTTAATTTTGTTAATGAAGAAAATCCTCCATATTCATGTCCAGAAGGAAATGTTTGTTTGGAGTCAGCAACAGTAGATAAGTCGTCATACGAAATATCTGGCATAATTTATTATAAAGGTGGGATATACGTACCAGTAGGTACGAAAGGGTCTTTTTCTGGATACTATTCGTTTTATTCGAGTGGTCAGTCTTACGAAGTTAAAGTAGATTTTAAGGGCAATAGAGAGATGTTGGGGTACGGGATTGATGAAAGACTTCTTAGAATTAGCGTTGATGCAGAAAAGAAGCAGGGCGATGAATTAAAAGACTATAATTACATACTTAGTTTAAAAGACGAAATAGGTAAGTTAAACATGAGTTTTTGGGGAGGTGGAAAAAAATCTACTTTGTCTGATTCTTGCAGCTATCATATTGCTAATAATAATTGTAAAGATTTTGAAACAGTTTTTCAAACTAGTGGAGGAGGATCCATTCGAGTCAAAATAAAAGATATAACTCAAGATTGTATGGGAGAAGTTGGTATAATATGTTTTCTCCAAGATGTAACATTTAACATAACATATGAAGGACGTTTACATCTTACTACTCCTCCTCGCCCCTCTACTCCACCTCCACCTTCGTTAGGTGTATAAAGTTAAAAAGAATTTACGCTATCATCTTATAATTTTTATATGAAATCTGTTGCTTGGTCTTTTGTTTTTAAATTAGCTTTAATAGCAATTACTTTAATTTCAACTGTTTTGATTCTTTATGAAGTGGTAGGGAATAAGTTTGTAGAGATTATTTCAAAGTTTGGTTGTGCTGCAAAAGTTAATGAATATTGCTATGCTTTGTGTAGAAATGAGAATCCTTCACAATCTATTTTAGAAGGGTGTGATGTTAAAATCGATGAGAATTGGTGTAGAGAAAATGTCTGCAAAAAAGATTAGAATACTTAAATCTCAGCTAAAAATTGAATGGTTTTTGGCAATATTTGTTGTTACCATTATAACTCTACTCATACTATCAAGAATACTCTCTAATGCGGTATCTTTAATTTTTGAGAATATTGCAGAATCATCTTCTCAGAATGTTGCGATACAACTTTCTAGTTTAATGTCTGCAGCTGGCTCAACTCCAAGCGAGATAGATATTTATTACAAACCTTCTGAAAACATTTTATACGACGTAAAAATAGCTTCTAGAGTAGTTGAAGTATATGCAAAGTTTTCCCAGCCTTTTATTAAAAGCGAACCGTTTAAATCTCCGTTTTGTACAAGTTTTGATGATTATAATTTCAAAGATGTAAATAGATTTTATATCAAAAAGTTTGAAAAGGATAGAAAATCTTATTACGAAATTTATGCAAGGTTGGAGTGAATGAGAGGCGACGTTACGACTAATGTTATAATATCTGGGCTTTTTGCTGTAGGTGTTGCAGCTTTTATAGTAGCTATACTTTTTAAGCATTTTCAAGAAATTCACATTTTAAACATGCAAGCTAGATCAGAAAGGGACGCCTTTTATTTAGCAAATGCTTTAATTTCTCACGAAAAAATCGTTTACGAAAAGGATGGAATTAGATATAGAGGAGTTCTCGATTCTAAAAAACTTGATGAAATTTTTATTAAATCTAACAAGGGGATTGATGAAGATTTTATAAGGCAAACTATAAACCCTAGCAACTTGATTACATTAGAAAAGTTAGATTTGGCTTATCCTAATTCTATCTCATGGATTTATATTATAGATATAGACAGATGTGATAAAAAAGAATGTTTGATTTGGGGAGGAGCCACAGTTAGCCTAACAAAAGATATTCTTTTTGATAATCCAGTTACAAATTTTGCTACTTGCTCTTTTGGTGTTATTGCGCCTAGAGTTCCTAAAGGTTGTGCAGCAGGTGCTACACTGGGAGTGGCAGCAGGAAAATGGATTTTTGGTGTAGGTGCTATTGTAGGAGTTGCTGCAGGCTGTGCTGTCGGTTCTGTAATTTCTTTTGTACTTTCTGCCGATAAGATTGTTGAGTGTTTTGAACAAAGCGGAGAGTATATAAGAGACTTTTTTCAAACAGGGAATCCAATAGGGAAGAGAGGTCTCCCAGTAAATATAATTTATGAAGATGGTAGTATTCACAAAGGAAGAGTTATAGTTGCTATATTGGAGTGGACAAAATGAGAGGACAAATTGCACCTTTCGACATAGGAATGTTGCTTATTGCTTTAGTTATATTTGTTATTGGTGTTGCTCTATTGTCTTGGTTCGTTAATGTAAGAAGCGAGATAAGCATTAAATTTATGTATGAAGGTAACGAAGCTTATAGGTTGTTACTCTCTCTTCTTTCTTTGAATTACAGCTCTAAAAGTGTTTATGAGATGATTTCTACTTTTTATTATCATAAAGATGAGAATTTCATAAATTTTTTAAATGATTCCCTATTCCAATATTTTGATTTAGTTCCTAAATGCTATAAAGTTACTCTTGGTTCTAAAACTATTTTGGAGTTCAAGAAAAAAGAATATTTTGGAGATTGTTCTAAGACTAGATTCAGTGCAGCAGTTCCAATTTTTACTCCTTATAACAATGCAAAGCTTATTGAATATCTTTATCTTAATTATGAAGAAGGAGAAAGATTACAACCAACAGAAACAACTACTAAAGCTTCCGATAATAGAGTAGGGGTTGGAAGGTGATTAGAGAATGAAGGGGACGTTTGTTGGTGTTATACTTACAATAGCTATATTAATTCTAGCTTTTAGCGGAGCTTTTTATGCAGCTATTTCAAGCCATTACATCAATTTAAAGATTTCTTTAAAGAGCAGCGAGATTTTAAAATCTGTTGACTTCGTTGAGGCGGTTAAGATTGGTTTAGATAAAGCCTATAATTATTCATTCTTTCAGGCTGCTTACGAAATTGGAAAATTGGGTGGGTTTAAAGATGAAAGTAGCATAAAAGAATGGAGATACTATGAAACTGTCAACTTTCCTTCTTATGAAGAAAATATTAGAAGTATGACTGAAGAATATATAACACAATATTTGGAAAACCTAAATAGTTTTGAACCACGCTTCGAATTCTCTAATCCAAAGGTTACTTTTAAGTATGTTACTGAAAGATTAGCACCAATAATGCTAGTTTCTTTTAATCAACATTTTAACTATTCAGGAAATTTTTTTGCTATTCGTGAAAATGCTAGTAGAGAAGTTTATTTACCGTATGATGTTTTTGCTTCTTATGATATTGGAAGAAGCGATTTTATAAGCAGAGATAAGGTTAGAGAAATTATAGAAAAAGTGGAAAAGGAGGAAATGGAAGAAAAGTGCAAGAGAATTGATTTGGGAAACGTTTGTGAATATAATAAGAAAGATGCAGAGAGCGTTTTGGATGAGAATTGTAAGGACGCTGATGAAAAATTTAAAAACAAAGTTATTAAGAAAACTGAAGAACCCAAAGAATATGCTTTTAACTTTCTTGAAATGAAAGTTAATAAAATAAAAGTAAAGCATGAAAGTAGCGAAAAATATGAAAGATTTGAAGAGAATAAAGCATGCGGATGCAAAAGAGAAGTTTGGTATCAAGTAGATAATGGCACCATTCCTTGCGATGATTATTGTAGGCAAAATGGCTACGAAAAATCTAAGTTTGAAGATAACAAATGTTATTGTGGAATGTGTGGAGAATATTACAAAATGTATTATAATCTTGTTTATGAGTATAAGTATTTTGCTGCAGTTAGTGCTAGCGTTAATATTACTACTAAAGATCAATATCCAGTTTTTGACAAATTAGAAGGAACTACTAAGTTTAGAAACATTTCTTTAATTTTTGAAGTTATAACGAGCAATGATTATAGTTGGAGACCATTATAGTTTTATTTATTTGCAATCGGTAATTGAAACCGATACGTTAAAGATTGTATCTTTTGGTGATGGTTTTCTTGGAGAGTCTACAGCCACAAGTGAATATGAGGTTCCAGAGAAACTTTCATTTGTACATTTAGCGATTTTAATATTATTCCCTTCTCCGAAGCTCATACAATCATACGGATAAGGAGGACAGGATGTAGAACTTGTGTAAATGCGAAGATAATAACCCTGATCAGCATTGGATGATTCAACTTTCCATTCAAGTTTGCATTTCTGGTTTTTCTGTGTTGATACATTAAAATAAAGTCGAGAGGTATAATAATAATCACCAAGCTCAGTTGCTAATTGTGTTGCATTGCAATTATATATTATAATTTTTTCGTTTTCCCTAATTCCAAAATTATATACTCTATTAGGACACGAATCCCAATCATTTCTATTATGACACTCTATTTCTATTACTTTTACTTGACCTGTTGTCTGCTGAGTAGTTGTAGTTGTTGTTACAGCTGTTTGTGTTGATTCTTCACTAAACCTTAATTTACATTTCTCCTTTACGTCTATAAATACGCTTATTCCATGTGGCAAATAATAGTTATCTAATGTTGATATTTCACTCCATGTTTTGGTATCGTTTGATTTAGAGAATTTTATTTGGCCGAATCCGAGAGGCTCCCATCTATACCATTTGTAAAATACTTCTGAGGAATTGTAATACATAACACTGTTGATTGTACAATCCTTTAGTTGAGTTAGTTGAATTCCGCCATAAGGAATTGGTATGTGATTCAACCCCTTTGTTAAATTCACCAAATTTTCTCTCTTATTTATTTCATTTGCGGTAAGTCTTCCGCTTCCTTTAACTTTTAGAGTACACTCTTCATAAGAATAAATAACTAGTGGTATTCCCCCAAGCTCATCTTTCTTTTGGTTTAGGTTGTATGGTTCGTATCTTTCTCTAAAAGCCCTTTTAGTTGGGTCTTTTAATTTTCCTGCGAAGTTGAATAGAAAGTAGCAATCACTTTCGTTGAAAAATATATATGCCTTTTCAAATGGAAAAGATACCATGTTCCATCCTTTCCCAAGCTTTATCTCCAAAGTTTCTAGGCTCTGAGATTGACTTTGAACGTTTGTTGCGAGTGTTAAAGAAGATGCTAACAAAAGTAAAAAAAGCGAGATAAGAAATAAAGTAAACGAATAAAACTTAATTTTATTATTCCACATCGAAGTTTCACCTTAAGAGATTCTTATATTACTCCAAATTCTTCTGGTTCTCCTACTATCCATAGTTCGCATATAATCTCACATGCTTCTCTATTGCCTTCCTTACACGCACTCAAATGCTGCCGATTTCCTACATCTACACATTCATTTGGCACATTTTTAAAAGCCGCACCAGGAGGAGTTCCTTGTCGGTAGGCCTGGCATGCAGTGTTTAATAGGGCATCGCATTGTTGTCCTGTAAGGGTTTTTTGTGAGGATACAAAATTAATATAAAGGTAGTAGAATAGAAGTGCCACAATTAATAGCAAAACTACTAATATCACACCAGTTTCTAAAGTGATCCCCCTCATTAATCCTGTTATTTTTCGTATTTAAATACTTTATTTTATGGTCATAGTCCGAACTCTTTACAGAGCTCACTACAATATTGTCTTTTTAATTCCTCCTTGATATCCTTTCTTAAACATTCTTTTAGAGATCCAGATTCTACAATATCTGCACAACCACTACTAATTTTGTTAAAAGCGTCTACTTTGCCTTTACTTCTATATTCATCACAGGCAAGCATTATATTGTTTATGCAATATTGTTTACTAACTGTGCCAGCAAAAGGAATGAAACCCAACTTTATAAGAATGTATATTGATATAACGACTACTGCAGCGCTTGCAACAATATAAAGTATTTCCCTCATAACTTTAATTTCTCAATTATTATATTATATAAAGTTTTGATCAAGATTATAGTATTTCTGGGAACATTTCAGAAATGCTTGTTTGCAGTTCTTCTTTCTTTTCTTCAGAAGCTTCTCTACTTTCTTCAGGTTGCTTTGCTACTTGTTTTCCTTCGCAAGCTGGAGTATAATAAGGATAAATATTTCTTGAAACAAAATATTGCGAAGTTACGTAATCAAAACTAACATAAACATATATTCTTTTTATGTTATTTTCTATTATTCTCTTTTTTCTCATTTCTTCCTTTTCTTTTTCTCCTTTCAAATAAGAACAAAATCCATATTTATCTATAGTCCTTCTTATATCCTTACTTAAAGATTCTATTACTCTAAGGTTTTCATAGTATTTTACTAATGCTTCTGCAGAACTTTTGTATGAAGATAGGTTTATGTATTCAGCGTTGCAGTACTGATTTATTAGCAAGAGCGATACAGAAGTAGTAGCGATCGTACTTCCATCAGTTAAGTTTTTAACTTCAACATTTATTGATGGCGGATAAAACGTGCACAAAACTCCAGTCCATTCTCCCTTACTACTTAAAGCATAGTTTATTTCTTCCATTTTTTCCTTCAAATTGCAATCTTTCTTCCTTATTCCTATAGATTCTGTTATTACTGCATTGTTAATTTCGTCTGTTATATTTACTATTGTTGTTATTGGCTCTACAGAGAGTCTTGTTATTCGTGGTTGTTTTGAGTAAAATTTTATCTGGGCGAACATATAGATTTCATCTATGTATTCAGCATATCTTTTTTGAAACCAAGGGTTTGGCGTGAAATATATTGTAATTTCCGCAGGATATTGGATGTATCTATAAGAAGGGAGAGAAGCAGGATTATAATCCTCAAAATAATATAGAGCTCCCCTACCATTTAGGAATCCGGTGTGCCTCATATCAATTATCAAATTCAAAGGAGCCCCACTACAAGTAGCTTCTACCCAATCAACACATTTGCACGAATACGTTCCTACTTGAACACAAGCAGCTTTTAAACCATTTTTTTCTTCACACGGATTTTCATAAGAACATTCAGAAACATACCCTCGTTCTTTCATCCATTCTTGGGTTATCTTACATCTTTTATCACTAGGCACTATAATATCTAGCTGAAACGGGTCAAAAACTATTTGTTCTCCGTAATTTTCTTTAGTAAGTAGCATTGTTTTTTTCTGTTGGTAGTCTTTAGGTACAAATAGCACATTATAATATGAACTTCTCAAATACGGGTAAATTCTATTTAATGTTACATTTTTTTGATAATTATTAGTAATTATGAAAACTTCTTTAAAAGTTTTTCCAGCAGGCAACGGATTCATTTGTGTTAAACCAATTTTAACATCAATTCCAGAAGTAGAAGGTATAGTTTCAACTTTTCCAGTTAACATTAAAGAAGATTTAGTCAACCTTTGACAAGAATACCTATCTGTTGCGCTTGAGAGTAAAGGTATTTGAATGGAAGATAGAGATTTGCTTTCTATGCAAGTTTTTGTTGTTGCTGCGAAAATCGAAATTGGTAATACAAAGTATAAGAAAATAATGTATGCTGCTCCAAAAACAAAAATTTGCGGAAATCTTAAGGATGCAAGGAAGAATGATGCTAGAACTGATAATAAAAACAAAATATAAACTGGAAGCTCTCCTATTGGTTCGAACGTTTTAAAGTAATTTGGGGAGGGTAAAAATATAGTAAAAAGAAGCATTAGGAGGATCGCTCCAATCGATTTTAAAACAGAAGTGAGAGGATCGGCGCCAAGAAAAGTTGAAATAGTAGCTCTTATTATTGCGGTTGGGAAGAAAATTTTTAATGCTATAGATGCTAATGCCAATATAACAAATAATATTAGGAATGCCCAAAAAATTTTAGAAACAAATCCAGGATAGAAGGCAAATGTTGTTATTAATAGGAATGCTGAAGATTTTAGCGAATACTCGCTTATTCTGTTTATAGTGCTTAAAAAGGTTTCTGATTTTGACAAAGTATATAACTGATCTATTTTTTCTCTTATGTTGCCTCTCCACTCGTCTTTAATTCTGTAAAGATCTTCCAATTTTTCTCTTATCCGGTTTTTCCAACTATCTTTAATTAGCTTGTCAAGAAGACTCATCTCTTATTTTGTTTTACGTTTATTTATTGTTAAGAAAACTATTTTATGGAAATATTTAGCTTAGAACTAAATGAGTTCATATTTTCCATATTTTTACCTCTAATTCTTTTCTACTTGATATTATTCGTTTTTCTCAAGCGCTCTAACATATTTGGAAATGTTGGAAATTTATATTACTCTTTAACTGCTTTAACTATTTCTTCTATTTCTGTATTTTCCCTTTATTCTTTTGGTTTAACTAAAGTTTTGCCTTATTTAGCAGCTGCTTTAACTGTTTTGGTTTTTGTTTCTCTTTATTTGTTGGGAATTTTAAAGTATTCTACTTCTGTTATAACAGGGAAGGAGAGGCTAAAGAAACTAAAGGAAGATGTAGAAAGATTAACTAAAGAGCTTGAAGTGGGGAAAGACGAGGGGAAAAGACAAGAAATTAAGAAAGCGATAAGAGAAAAAATTTCTGAGGCGGAAAGTTTAGCGAAAATAAGTGGAATTAAGATTGATGAGGAGGAATGGTATAAAAAAGCTAGAGAAAAGGTGTTTTGATGATTGAGGATATTTTGGCTCTATCATTTTCATTCCTCTCATTCCTAATTGTTTATGGTATTTTGAGCAAGATTAGATTTTTTGAAAGGAGTATTAATTTAATAATAGCTTTGGTTTCCTCTTTTTTTGTTATTGGTTCTTTTTACTATTATAAAACTTTTATATTAGCTTTCTTTTCATTTTCAGCCCTTTTGATTTTTATAATTTTTATAATTCTTTCTTTTTACTTTTTGAAAAAAAGATAAAAAGAAAGCTTTTAAATATTTAAAACAATTAAGTAAAATGGAGAAAATTAAAGAAGTATTAGTTTTTCTGTTATTTTTCCTACTTTTAACTATAAATGTTTCTTTAGCTCAGTCTGGTGGAGAAACAACAACAATGAATGAAATCAGAGAAACATTAGTTAACATTGCTAAAGATTTAATACCTGTTTTGTTCATTTTAGGTTTCATAGTTTTGCTTTTTATAGTAGCTAAAGGTGGCATGCCGAGTTTACCAGGTTTACCAGGAGGAGGAGGCATAAATCTTGGTTTAATTTTATACGCAGTTGTTTTATTTTTGCTATTCATGCTACCACTCTTTATTCCTTATCCAACTATATTAGAGGTACCAGAAAATATGAAAGTTTCTCCTTTACCACCCCTCGCAGCTAACGTTTTTCTAATGCTTGGGTTACCCGAGCAATGGATGTACGTTCCAGCAATAATTTATTTGTTTATTTTACCCTTTGCTGCTATTTACACTCTTGTTTGGACATTTCTACAAATGTTAGAAGTATTTACTCATGTATCTCCCAATGTTAACAGAGTTTTGGCTTTTATTATTGCATTTTTGACAATTCCAATGGGTTGGTTTGTGAAGACTGTTTGGGTACTCTTTAGCTTTATGGGTATATTTAGTGTCGTAGTTTTCGCAGCGATTTTTCTGATCGGAGTTTTCTTTAGAGGGTTTGTAGTCGCAACAAAAGAATATGTTAAGACATTTAAGACTTATGAAAATGTTTGGAATGAATTACAATCTAAATTGGATGAACTTCAGAAGAGGGTAGACAATCTGAGTTCCGAAGACATAGAAAGAGAAGTAAATAGGCTCTCAGAGAAATATGGTGCTTTATATCCTAAATTAAAAGATTTAGCATTTCAGGTCTTAGACGCTAAAGGCGTTGAGAATAAGAGAAAGGTTGTAAAAGAGTTCAAACTGTAATGAGATGTTTTAGAAATTTTAAATTATTTTAAAACTATATTTTAATTGATATCTTTAAAGTAGGGAGGTGTTGATAGTGTCAGAAGAAGCAAAAGAACAACAAGCTGATAACGTTGTATTCATAGGTAAAAAACCAACTATGAGCTACGTTTTAGCAGTAATAACTCAGTTCACAAGTGGCCAAAAAGAAGTTCACATTAAAGCAAGAGGAAAAAGCATATCAAGAGCGGTAGACGTAGCTCAAGTAATTCAAAGAAGGTTTATGCCAGATGTTAAAATAAAGAGAATAGACCTAGGAACTGAAGAAAGGGAAGTAGAAGGAAAAGGAAAAGTTAATGTTTCAACAATTGATATTGTTTTAACTAAATGATTGCTATTTCTTTCTTTTTTTATTTTTTAAGAATTCAACTAGTTCCTTTAAATCATCTATTCTCATTCCTGCAGCACTGGGATGTCCACCACCTTTAGCTCTAATATTTTTACTTATTTCTTTAACAAGTTTAGCTAAGTTAACTTTTCTTTTAATACCTCTTCTAACGCTAACCTCATAGTATCCTTCTTTAGATTTTTGTGCTACAAATATTATCATTTTTGGAAAAATCTTTGGCAAATAGCTAGCTAGCGACGATTTAAGGTTAATTTTACTCTTTATCTCATAAATTAAATATTCTCCAATTTCTATTTTTCTTTCTTTAAGTCTTTTCAGTTCATTTTTGAATGCTTTTCCTAGTTTTTCATATATTTTATTTGTTTTTTTGTCATTCAACAAATCTAGATATGAATTAGAGTTTGCTACAAGCTTTGTTACGTATTCCACACCTTTTATTCCTTCAAAAATTCTATGAGAATCAACCATTTTTGCTATTTTTCCTATTGTGCTCCTTTCAAACAGTTCTCTATCATCAATTCTAACTTTTCCAATTAATTCAGGATTTTTCTCTCTTAACCTTTTAAACAAGTCTTTGTTGTATTTTGCACCGAAGTCGCCAAGAGTTCCAAATGCAGCAATCCATAAAATATCTTTATCGTCAAAAAACTCTTTGTAAATTAACCACGATATATAGCTGGTTGGTATATAAACGTTCTTGTTATAAAGTCTTGGATTTACATAGTAGCAATTATATTTTTTCGGAATATGATGGTCAATAATTAAGAGATTTTTGGATGAAGCAATTCTATTTATTCTTTCTTCTGGCGTATCTCCAATATCAAGTATTGCTATATTTTCAAATTTTTTGATGCGATTCTCCGTTTTTTCATCAATTTCAAAATTGTGTGTGGAAACAATCAATTTTGGTTTTAGCGCTAAATTTTTTGCCAACTTATAAATTATTGAAGCAGAAGCAATGCTATCGCAATCGTGGCCGAAAACTATAGCTAAATCTCCTTTAACTTTTTTTAAAAAGCTTATAGCAGGTTTTATAAATTTTTTCATCTATTTCTCCTCTTTTTCTACTATTTGAGAATATATTCCAAATTCTGCCAAAGCTAGTAAAGTATCAACGTAGTGCAATATTAATGCTTCTAGTGTTCTTGGTGGATTTGTTGATGGGGCAGCATGCGATATTACCAAATGTAAAACTTCTTCTGGAAATCCTCTTTTGTACAGTTCTCCAAAACCTAAAGCTGAATGGTCAAATAGAATTTTTGTTGGTCTACCATCTTTAAACTCATAAACTTTCATTATATCGTGAAGCAAGGCACCAGCCACTAAAGCATCTTTGTTAACTTTAAACCCGTAATTTTTTTCAATTACTTCAGCGATTTTTATACATGCTTCAGTAACGCTAACAGTATGGTTTGTCAATTCTCTTATAACTATGGTATCATTTACGACAAAAGGTGTTTTAACTTTTTCTGGATCTTCCCTTTCATAATTTTTAAGCGTAGGATGAGTTAGCTTTATATCTTTCAATATTTCTATAGTTTTTTTCTTAAGTTCTTCATCTTGTATAATGTTTGCTAGTTCGATCATTTTTTCAAGACTCATTATCATTATATCTTATTAAAAATTAATAAGCTTATGAAGTTTTTGATTAGCGGGCCACCTGCTTCCGGAAAATCAACTTTAGTTGTTAAGTTAATAGAATTTTTAAAAAAGAAAAACATCAAAGTTGGAGGCATAATTTCTCCAGAAGTAAGAGAAGGAAGAATTAGAATAGGTTTTAAGGTTGTTGATTTATTAAATCTAAAAGAGAAAGTATTTGCTAGCATTTATTATAATACTAACTACAGAGTTGGAAAGTATTTTGTAGATGTAGGCATTTTTGAAGACGTGGCTATTCCTGCTTTAGAGGTTGCAGAAAAAGAGTGTAGATTTATTGTTGTAGATGAAATAGGAAAAATGGAGTTATTTAGTAAAAAGTTCGAAGATAAAATTAAAGACATCTTAAAAAGCAACAAAATTGTTATAGCTGTTGTTCATAGAAATTATGTAGATGAATATAAAGAATATGGCAAATTTATATGGCTAGAAAGAGAGAGGTGGAATGAAGTCTTTGCTTCATTAATTTTAGACCTTCAAAAGATTAGTTAGTTTGTCTATAAGTTCTTCAATTTTAACCCTTTCTTGCTTCGTAGTGTTTCTATCTCTTATGGTTACAGTGTTGTCTTCGAAAGTTTGATGGTCTATGGTTATAGCATATGGTATGCCAATTTCGTCACTTCTTGCGTATCTTTTTCCAATAGAACCACTTTTATCAAATATAACATCAAAATACTTCTTTATATGTTTAAACAACTCTATAGATTTTTCAACCATTTCTTTTTTATTTAGCAACGGAAACACAGCAACACTTATTGGAGCTATTTTTGGATTGAATTTAAACCAATCCCATCCTCTTTCTTTATCTTCAACAAAAGAATATAAAAGTATAGCATAAATAGTTCTTTCAATTCCGAAGCTAGGCTCAACAACGTGTGGAATAATCTTTTTTCCGTTCTCCAAAACATAGGACAAATCGGTTTTTGAATATTCAGAATGTTTTTTCAAATCATAATCGCTTCTATAAGCATTCCCAACAACTTCTTTCCAACCAAAATCAAAAAGAATTTCCATATCAACATTCCCTTTACTATAATGTGGAGTTTCTTCTTGCAATAACTGTCTAAATCTTATTGCCTCTTTTGGTATACCTAAAGATTCGTAGAAAATTTGTTCTTTTGCAATGAAATAGGCCAAATATTCAGAAGGAATAATTCCTTTCTCCAAGGCTTCTCTAACACTCATTTCTTCTTCTGGTTTTCCAGATTTTTGTGCTTCTCTACTTAAAACTCTTATTTTTACATTTTCGTAATCTTTTAATTTTTCAAAGGTTCTCTCTTCAGGATTTATAAAAAATTCTATTTCTGCTTGTGTAAATTCTCTCAATCTTATTAGCCATTGTCTTGGCGAGATTTCATTTCTAAAAGATTTTCCAATTTGAGCCACTCCAAATGGAAGTTTAGCTCTAGTAGCAACTAATATGTTTTTGAAGTTAACAAATATGCCTTGGGCAGTTTCAGGTCTTAAATAACCTTTTGTATCTCCTAGAGCACCGACATTCATAGAGAACATCAAATTAAAAACTTTTACGTCATCCAACTCCCCACCACACTTAAGACATCTAACGTTTTTTTCTCTTATTATTTTTGTTAATTCTTCGCTGCTCAACCCTTCAACAAACATTTTTATAGATTCTTCTATTATGTTGTCTGCCCTAAATATACTCTTACATTTTTTACATTGAGTTATAGGGTCAATAAATCCCTTTAAGTGGCCCGAAGCTTCAAAAACTTTTTCTGGCATAATTAGACTGGTTTCAATTTCAAATATATTGTCTTCGCTTTTTACAAAAAAGTCTCTCCAAAACTCTATAATTTTGTTTTTAAGTAGAGTGCCTAATGGTCCGAAATCATAGGTTCCGCTTAAGCCACCATAAATTTCGCTTGATGCAAAAATGAATCCTCTCTTTTTTGCTATTTGTTCTATTTTTTCGATCTTTCTCATTATAATTTTTTTGAAAATATAGCTTAAATAACAAATTTTTACTCAAGATTGAGTAACTTCAAAACTTTAATTTTTAAGCAACTTTGCAACCGTGTTCTTTGCTTGTTCTTCTTTTCTCAGAATTCCTGGAATTGTATAGTTAGTGTTTAGAGTTTCAAAAATTTTAAACTCCTCGCTACCTTTTGTAGCAACTAAAGTAACGTAGCGGTTTTTCTTACCTAACCAATCGATAATTTCTCTATTCGCTTGTATCTAAATTTGTTATCTTTCATTGGATTAGCATAAGTTATGAGAAAATTCATTTAGCTACCTTTCTAATTATCTTCTCAATTTTCCTCCACCGCTTTCCGAGAATCCTCTTTAATACAAAGAAAAGGATTATTGGAAAAGTCCAGAAAAATAGCGTGTTTAGTGCTCCAGAAACCAGGTTTGCAAAAAGTACATCCCAAAAGATCGACATTCAGTCACCTCCTTACATATTCCCTATTGTCGGCATTAAATGAATGAATACTATTTGTCTAAAAACAATTATTAAAAAAGCTGACATTCAATCACTTCTTTTAATGAAGTATAACTTTATTTTTGTCTCTATCATATTGATGTTTGGGATAATAGTTTTTAAAGTATTCCATTGATTAAATAACAAGTTTTCCTTCGAGATAATTAGATTTTACATCAACAATTTCTACGTCTACGAATTTTCCAAATATTTTTTCTTCAGTTTTTATCACTACAGGTTTGTATTGTAAAGTGCGCGCTATATAGCTTTTTTCTTTTCCTACTTCATCTACGAAAACTTTAGTTATTTTCCCAATCAAAGATTTGTTTTTATTCATCGAAATCTCTCTAGTTAATTTAAACAAAATTTTGCTCCTCTTGTTTACAATTTCTGGGGGCAAAGTAGCTAAACTAGCTGCAGGGGTTTTTGGTCTAGGTGAAAATTTAGAAATATTTACTACGTCAGGTTTAATATTTTTTATAACTTCTACTGTTTTTTCAAAATCTTCCTCAGTTTCTGTAGGATACCCAACTATTATATCAGTTTCAATTGTGACATCTTTAATCTCTTTTCTAAAAGCTTTTACTATTTCTTCAAATTCCTCAACTGTATATCCTCTTCTCATATCTTTCAAAACTTTATTGCTTCCGGATTGTAGAGGAATGTGTAGGAACTTAAATATCTTTTCTGACTTGTAAACTTCAATTAAACCATTAACTAACTCTTTGTTTTTAATTAAATGAAAAGGATTCATCATTCCAACTCTAACTATAAACTCTCCATCTAACTCTACAATTTTTTTCAAAAGCTCAGCTAGATTAACATTCAAATCAAACCCGTAACAACCATTATCTTGAGAAGTAATCCAGAATTCTTTGAACCCCTCCTTCAAATCTTTTTTTATTCTTTCTATTATAGATGAAGGTCTAAAACTTTTTAGAATACCTCTCGATATTTTTGTTTCGCAGAATGTACATGCAGATAGACAACCAGAGGCTATTTGAACTATAGATATTATTTTATTGAATGATATCTTTGGTAATAAGACTTTTTCTATATCGCTTTTATCATAGAATACTTTCTCTCCTTTTAGTGTCCTTTCTACAACTTCAACTATATTAGCTACGGCGTTTGGAGTTATTTTGCTAGCTTTTGGGGCAAATTTATCTATTCTTTCAGGTTCCGACTTTGCCATACATCCAGCAACTATTAACGGTTTGTTCAAATTGCTGAGAAATTTTATTCTTCTTTCCATTCTTTTTGCTGTAGGTGTTTTAACAATGCATGTATTTATTATGTTTATCTCTGAAGTATCTGGAGATTCTACTATTTGAAATCCCGCTCCTTTAAGCAGACCCATCATTATTTCTGTATCCGATTTGTTTGCGCTACATCCATACGTTTCAATATAAACTTTAATGCTCTTCATTTTCTTTTATTTTGGTTTTAAACATTTCAATCTTTTCTTTAATCTTATTGTATATTCTTTCAGGGTCCTTAATTCCTATAAGTATAATTTTTGTTTTAGGAGAGCTTACTTCTACGTTTCCATAATTTAACACTCTTCCAATGAACGATTTTTTCAACTCAACGTTAGTTATGTTATAATATGGTATAAATGTTTCTCTTTTTGAAAAGATAGTGAAATTTTCTTTTACTCCAGCATCATCTATTTCGTATGTATATATTCTTCTTATTATTAGGTCGTTAAGTACATACAAATCCGCAGCTAAAAGTAATAAGACTAGCAAAAATTGAATTGAAGGTTTGAACGGTTCGAAATCGTAGTATATCTTTAAAAACACTATTGTTATAAGTGTTAGCAATATTATAGTTATATCTAAAAGTTGCGATACTAGAGAGCTTTTGATCTTCATTAATTTTATAGTTTTTTGTAAAATTAATCTATGATATATGTTGGTACATGCGGTTTTCCTGAATCCATAAAAAAATATTTCTCAGATTTCGATACAGTTGAAATTCAACAAACATTCTATAAAATATTGGATGTGAAGCTTTTGAATAAATGGAGAAAAATGGCTAAGGAAGATTTCATTTTTAATTTCAAAGCATTCCAAGGAATTACACATCCTCATAAATCGAGAACTTGGAAAAGATCTAACATCGATGTCTCAAAATTCAAGGAGAGAGTCGGATATTTAAAACCAACTAGAGAGGTTTTTGAATTTTGGAGAAAGATGGTAGAGTATGCAAAAATTTTAAAAACAAAAGTTATTGTTATTCAACTTCCAGAAAGTTTTAAGAGTAATAATGAGAACTGGGAAAACGCTGAAAAATTCTTTAGGAATATTGAGAGGGAAGATTTTGAAATTGGTGTTGAGTTAAGAGGCTGGAACAAAGATGATATAAAAAAATTCTGCAAGAAATTTGAGGTAATAGACGTTTGCGATTTGAATCAAAGGTTGCCTACTGTCACGAAAAAAATTTCATACTTCAGACTTCATGGTTCTTACAAAAATGGAAAAATAAACTATTATCATCAATATAACGATGATGAAATGAGGGAAATGAAAGAAAAAATAAAAAAATTAAAGTCGAAAGAAATATTTGTTTATTTTAATAATGTTTTCATGTTAAACGATTCTAAACGCTTTATTAACCTTCTGCAAGATTTTTAGTGTATTCGATAATTTCTCCTATAGCGAACTTGGTTCTAACTTCCTTTATTTTTATGTGCTTCTTTTCTCCTTTCTTGCTTCCTGGAACAAACACTACGAAATTCTTTATCCTAGCAATTCCATCTCCTTTACTTCCGGTCTCTGTTATTTCTACATCATATTCTTCTCCAACTTTAACAGGCTTGGGAGCATTATTTCTTGCAAATCTTCTTACGAAACCTCTTTTTTCAAACAACATTTAAACCTTAACCCCCTTTAGTTCAGAGCCCTCTTATCATCGAGCTAATAACCATAGAAAGAGTTGATTCTTTCTATGGTAGGCATCTCTGCCCTGTAATACAATTGTATTGTAAAAATAAAAACTCATAAAGTTCTAGTTATTTCTAGCACTTCTATCTCGCCAACCCCTTTTATTTCTTTAAGTAATTTTTCTACTCTTTCTATTTCACCTTCTTTATCTTCAATAATTGTAGAAACATAAAGAGAAACGATACCGAAAGCTATTGGAACTTCTTTTATTTGAGCACCAATTTTAGATGATATTTCGTTTTTTATACTTTCTAAATCTGTATTAACATCCTCAGGCATTACTCTTAATGTTACTAGTACTTTTGCCATTCTAAAGATATGGAAAATTTATATAAAACTATTATGGTCCAACAAAACCACATTCGTTACAACTATATTTTCTTCCTAAAGATTTACAAGAGTTACATCTAACTATTTTAACCTTACCACATTTTGGACAATCAAATATAACAAAATTCTCTTTTGACTTAACTTCTATGTTGCAGCTTGTGCATCTCATCTTTCTTTATTCGTTTCGTTTTTTAAATAATTGTATTACGCCCCCGTAGTTTAGATTGGATAGAACCCCGGCTTGCGGTTTTCTGCGAAAAGCCGGTGGCCCGGGTTCAAATCCCGGCGGGGGCAATTATGTTAAAATCTATAACAAGCAAGATCTAAATATTATTATGAAAGCTTTCGAAGGAGAATTGATAGAAGAAAGAGTCATAATATGGGATAAGGAAGCGGCGAATTTATACTATGAGCACGGCTATGGAAAACCAATGCCGCTAGAAGCTCCAGAAAGATTGGAGTTAGATTTAATAGAAGCTACTTATTTGCTCGAGAAAGGAAAGTTAAAAATTTATGTAACGGAAAACAATAAAAAAAGAATGCTAGATTTGAGAGAGATGATGAAAGTAGGAGAAAGTAGATTAAATCAGTTCCATGCTCAGTATGTTGTCTACTCAGATTTAAGAAATAAAGGATATTTGGTTAAAACTGGCTATAAATTTGGTGCCCATTTCAGAGTTTATGAGAAAGGGGTAAAGATAAAAAGAGGACCTAAGGCGCCTTTTGAGCATACTAAGTTTATTGTTCATGCTGTTCCAGAAGAAGCAGCATTCTCTTTACCAGAAATGTCAAGAGCAGTAAGATTAGCTCATAACATAAGGGCTACTTTTGTTTGGGCTGTAGTAGATAAGGAAAATGATGTCACATATTATGAAATAAAAAGATTGAAACCATAGGTGATATAGTGGGAAGGATAAAAACAACAATGATAAAGAACATTGGAGAGAAACTCTATAGAGAACATAAGGATGAGTTTACTACAGATTTTGAGAAAAATAAGGAAATTGTTAAAAAATATGTAGACATTCCTTCCAAAAAACTTAGAAACGTTGTTGCCGGTTATATAACTAGATTGAAGAAGATTAATGGCTAATTTCATTTTTATTTCTTATTTTCAACATAATTTATGAAATCTCAGGCAAAACAAATGATAATAGATGAGTTTGTCTTCATTTTATTAGGTGCGTTAGTCTTCATAGGAATTATGCTTATTTTTTGGGCGACTCCTCAAGAATTGCCTCCTTCTTTGGAACCAAGAAGCATTTCAATAAGAATGCTACCAAACTCTCAAAAAACAATAACGTTTAAAGTCATAGGAAACCTGACAAACGTAAATCTGATCGCTAACGAAACTCTTTCACAAATAATCTCGTTTAGCGAGAACAACTTTAATGTTATAGGAGAAAAAGAAATAAAAGCAATTCTAAATTCTCCAACTGGTTATGGTACGTATTCAGGTTATATAATAGCTAGAGGTAAAGGTGGAGAAGACGCAATTTATGTTAAAGTATACGTTGCACCAACTTTAACTTTAACCTCTCGCTCATTTTCTATAGAAGATTTTAAAGTTTCTAATTTTGGAAATGAGAAAATAGTAGATAGTAAGTCTGATTTTATAGTTGAAAGGTCCTTATTCTCCTCGAAGTCGGCAACGCTTATTTTAAAGCCAGAAAGAATGGAGATCGAGGAAGCTAAAATTAAAATAGCCATAGCAGATGTTAAAGGTTCCGGTCTTTTAGTAGTCAAATTCAATGGAAATGTTATATTTATGAAAAAAGCTACTCAAGGATTTGAAGAGATACCTATAAATGTGAGCGAGATAAAAGAAATGAATTTTATAAATATTGAAGTAAAAAATGAAGGATTCAGAGTTTTATCTAAAACATCTTACAATATTTTTGATGCTAGAGTTATAGTTAAGTATAAATCTATGCCTTTTTCCTTTGAAGTTCCTTTGTCTCAAAGCGAAATAGATAATTTCTATGCTTTGGAGTTTTCTTCTACATTGGTACAACAAGGTTATCCCTCAGTTGAAATCAAAGTCAATAATCAAAAAGTGTTTATAGGAAAACTTCCAATTACTGCTTTTAGATTGAATATAACTAAAGATTTAATGGGTAACAATCTTTTATTATCTCCTTCAAACAAAGTTTCAATTTCTTTGCTTACAGAAGGAGAAATCTATTTTAGCAACAATATAGTTAAAATATACTCATATTCCACTTAACTTAGATCTTTTGTGAAGTTTTTATAATATCAACTCCGTGAGAACTTCCTATTCTATCGGCACCAGCTTTTATCATTTCTAGTGCCTGATTAAAATCCTTTATCCCCCCAGACGCTTTAATTTTTATTTTGTCACCCACTACTCTTTTTATGATTTTAACGTCTTCGACTTTAGCTGCTCCGCTATATCCTACTGCAGTTTTAACAAAGTGAGCATTACCTCTAATCACAAGCTTAGAAGCAATTTTTATTTGCTCTTTTGTTAGAGATGGAGTTTCTATTATTACTTTTACTACTTTTGGTTTTGCTGCATTTACTACAGATTTAATATCCTTTACAACTAATTTATAATCTTTGTTGAGAAATGCGTTTCTATTAAATACCATATCAAACTCATCTACATATTCAAAAACATCTTCTACTTCGGCAACCTTAGCTCTTGTGCTTTGTATACCGTAGGGAAATCCAATAACAGTTATAACTTTAGCTTTATTCTTCAAAATTTTTCTTGCTAGCTTTACATGGTAAGGAAGAACAACAGCACCATAAAAATTATACTTTAAAACCTCTTTACACAAATTTTCAATATCTTTCTTTGTGGATTCAACTTTAACGTTAGTATGTTCAATGTAGTTTGCAATTTTCGTTGGATTTTCTATAATTTCTTTAACTATTTCCATTACTCTAATTTAATTCTTCTATTTTATAAATTTTCAATCTCTTTTGAAATTAATGGAGAGATATCTATTTTGCTTATTTCCGAAGGAATTGTGTTTGTAGCTACAACTTCTTTAACGCCGAGTTTTAAAAATTTCTTGTATATACTCGAAGGGATGTAATGAACACATGAAACAAATATTTTCCTAGCTTTTTTCTTTTTAACTATCTTAATTGCATTTAACATTGTTTTTCCACTGCTTATTATGTCATCTAGAATAATGACATCTTTGCCTTTCAAATCAAAATCTTTAAAAATTTCAGTTTTTATTTCTCCAGTAACTCTGCTTCTATATTTTTTTAGAAAAGAATATTCGCATTTTAAAATTTCTGCTGCGTTCTTTGCCATTTCTTCTCTCTCTTGGTCTGGAATTAAAACAAAAGGATTTTTTAGGTTTTTACTTAAGAAATATTCAGCTATTAATTTCTCTGCAGCTAAATTTACAACAGGTATATCAAAAAATTTTATTACTTCTTCGGAATGTAGATTAACTGCTATTATTTTATTGATTCCAAAGCTCTGGATTAGTTTAGCAAGAGTTTTTGCAGAAATTGCTTCAAAATTTCTGTATCTTTTGTGTTGTCTGGCGTATGCGAAATATGGTAAAACAAGAGTAACACTCTTTGGTTTAAACTCGTTAATTAGATCAAGCAAAAAAAGAAGCTCTATTATAGAATCGTTTTGAGGGTAAAGAGTTTCCACTAAAATTACGTTTCCTTTATTTATTTTGCTTTTCAATCTAAGGTATAGTTCACCATCTGGAAACTTCTTATATTCTAAACTTATAAATTTCGCTTTTATTCTTCTTCCAATCCTTTTTGCAAGATTTATAGAGTTTATACCACTAATTACTAGCGTATCCATATAGATATTCTGAATATTAAACTTAATTAATTCAAGTGGAAACGCTGGGATTTGAACCCAGATTCCCGGCGCCCAAGGCCGGCGTCCTAGCCAAGTTAGACTACGTCCCCTCTATAGAAATTCATAAGAAACTAACTTAATAAGCATGAGAAGCATTCATATTTCTTCTCACATTCTTCTATAACATCTTTTATATCTAATTCGTTGCTCATCTCCTTCAAAAACTTCAAGTCTTTTTCTAGTTTATAATTGAATTTAATTTTAGATGAAGTAGGCGGACCTGGATATTTTGTGGTCAAACTTAACGGCAATGTTATTTATAGAAATAAGATTGAAAGTGGCGGATACTTTGAGGAAATATCTTTGAATTTGAGCTATTTAAAAGAAATTAACTTTGTTAGACTTGAGGCAGAGAATGAGGGTTTTGGAATTTTATTTAAAACGTCATACCATGTAGTGAGAGCAGAAGTTAAAGTTAAGTATAAGTCCTATCCATATATATTTGAGGTTCCGCTTTCTAGATGGGAGATCGATAATTTCTATGCATTAGGATTTTCTTCTATCTTAGTGTCGGATTCTCAACAACTTCCATCAATCCGGATCAAGTTTAACAACCAAATAGTGTTCATTGGTAAACCTATGTTTAGAACTTTTCACATTAACATAACCAGAGACTTAGCAGGTAATCCACTTTTATTATATCCAAATAACAATGTTTCAGTCTCTCTAATAAGTGAAGGTAATGTTTTGTTCAGCAACAACATATTAAGGATATATTACTATTCCAGCAGCTAAGAACTTTTAAAATATTTAAATTTTCAGCTTAAAATAAACTCTTAAAAGAGGTGATGGAAAATGGAAAACAAATCTGGGAATTTTTTTGGGGTTACATATAATGGAAATGAAAAATTGCTTAAGCTAGTTTCTAATATAAACAAAAATACAAGATTATTGACTCTACTTAAATCTTCTAATATAAACGCAATAGATAGACTTGGTTATAATGATCATGGACCAGTCCATGTGAAGATAGTTGCCAATCATGCGTTAACAATACTTAGAATATTGGTAAAAAAGGGAATAACTCCAAGCATTGTTAAGAACTATAATATGGGAATAGATGACGCAGAAGTCGTCGTAACTTTAGCTTCATTGTTGCATGATATTGGTCATGTTGTTCATAGGAAATATCATCCATTCTTTTCTATAGTTATTGCAGATAAGATATTAGATGAGCTTCTTTCTGGAGTTTACGATGATGAAAAAAAAGATATAATAAAGTTTGAAGTTTTACATGCTATTTTTTCTCATGAAGCAGATATAGAACCATTTACTATTGAAGCTGGAATAGTTAAAATTGCAGATGCTTTAGATATGGAAAAGGGTAGAGCAAGAATACCATTCAAATTAGGGAAAATCGACATACACTCTGTATCTGCCTTAGCAATAGAAAAGGTAGAGATTCTAGAGGGAAATAAAAAACCAATAAAGATAGTTATAGTAATGTCAAATCCTGCAGGGATATTTCAGGTTGATGAGTTGCTAAAAAGTAAAATAAAAACCTCTGGTATAGATGATATGGTGGAAATAGAGGCCAGATTAATAGAAAATGGTAAAGAAGTTGTTTTTAAAAAATACGAGTAATATCATTGTATTTTTTATTTACCAGATGTATTTCTGAATACAATTTTTTGACTAATAATCATAGAACTTGGTACTAAATCTATCAATCCATATTTTCTCTCTACTACAGTAAACAATGATGTTATATCCTTGACCACAACTTCACTTTCTCCAGCCACATCTACGACGTCATTAATTTTAAATGGTCTTGTAATCATTATAAACAAACCAGCTATTGCTTGACCCAAAACTTGTTGAGTAGCAAAACCTATTACCATTCCTATAAAACCACCTAGTGCAACAGCGGCGACTCCACCACCAACCAAACCTGCAATTCCAGCTATTAATCCACCAACTCCTAAAATTCTTACAAGGCTTCTTATTGCAGCTGCCGTATATTCACCATATTTCTCATTAAAAATTAGTTAAAATTTAGAAGCCAGTGAGTTAATTATCATCCAACCAAATACAATAATTACTAGCAAGTTTGTATAGAGCTCATAATCTTTTAGGCCATAAATCCCGTTATAATGTGTCAAGTTAGCTATAATTTTTACACCATCATTAAAAACCCATTTAACTACAGCCAATACAATTATTGTTAGAACAATATAAAGGACAACTTTTGTCATCGACTTTTTTATAGAATCTTCTTTCATGTGTTTTACGGTTTTCCTTACTTTATAAATATTTATCAATTGTGAAATGGGGACGCTGGGATTTGAACCCAGATTCCCGGCGCCCAAGGCCGGCGTCCTAGCCAAGTTAGACTACGTCCCCTCTATAGAAATTCATAAGAAACTAACTTAATAAGCATGAGAAGCATTCATATTTCTTCTCACATTCTTCTATAACATCTTTTATATCTAATTCGTTGCTCATCTCCTTCAAAAACTTCAAGTCTTTTTCTAGTTTATTCTTCATCCACAATAAGCTTTCCTCTAATCCAAAACCCATCTTAACTGCCATATAAGCAATCTCCAAAGGTTTTTTGAAATGTGAGTATGCATCTGCAATCTTCAAGATTTTGGCTTCTAAAGAAACAGGAATTGTTGGTTTTTCATGTCTATGCTCTTTTATACACTCTATAATCTTTTCTATCGTCTTTTCTTCTAACTTCAATTCTTTCAAAATCTTCTCAGCTTCTATTGCTCCTGTTTCTTCATGTCTCTCCGAACCAAATTTAATTCTTCATATCTCATGTAATAAAGCCGCAATCCTCAGTATTTCTTCGTCTGCACCAAATCTTTTTCCAAGATCTACAGCAAGATTTTCTACAACAGATATATGATAATTATAATCATCGAGTCTTTCCAGTTGTTTGCAGACATCTATAACTATGTTTCTAATTTTCTCTACTAGTTCGTTGCCCATAATATAATCTAAACAGCTTAAAATAACATTTTTGACCGCTTAATCTATTTAATCTATTAAAGAATCACACCACAACATTAATGGGTTTGCCATTTATGAATGAGATGATATTATCAACTGTCGTTCTCTTTATTTCTTCAAGCGCTTCTTTGCTGTTGAAAGCATTATGCGGAGTTATTATTACTCTCTCTAATCTGTCTTCCATTTCGAATAGAATGTGATTGAAAAGTAATTTTTTTATTTGAATAATATCTTGTTCTTTTTCAAAAACTTGCATTTCTTCTTTTATTTCTGGCTCGGCCTCTAAAACATCTAATGCCGCATAAGAAACTTTTCCGGATTTCAAATATTTTATAAGAGCCTCAGTATCTATTATTGCTCCCCTAGCAGTGTTAACTATTACTACACCATCTTTCATTTTTTCAAAAGCGTCTTTGTTTATCATGTGATAATTTTCTTTTGTTAAATTGGCATGAAGTGTTATTATGTCTGATTCTTTCAATAAAGTATCTAGCGGAACATACTCATATCCAATTCTTTTTGCCTCATCTATGTTCTGGAAAATATCATATGCTAAAACTCTCATTCCAAAAGCTTTTGCTATTTCCGCAACCCTCCTTCCTATTTTCCCAGCTCCTATTATTCCAATTGTTTTTCCCCTTAGTTCAAACCCAGTCAAATTTTTGTTTGAGAATTCTCCTTTTCTAGTTCTTTCAAAACTTTCGATTAGCCTTCTAGACGCAGCCAAGATGAGAGCAAATGTGTGTTCGGCAACAGTTTCAATACCATAGCTGGGAACATTTGATACAACTATTCCTCTTTTTTTACACTCTTCTAAGTCTATGTGATCATAACCTGTAGATCTCGTGCAAATGAGTTTGGTGTTCTTAAGTTTATCTAATAAATTCTTGTTTATTTTGGAATCTACGAAAATAGATATGATATCAGCATCATAAACAACATTATCTTCTTTAATAGGATCGGAAAAGAATAATAGCTCAAAATTTTTCAACTTATCTTTAAAATACTCCTTTTCGTCTTCTCTTACCTCATAGAAAGCAATTTTCATATCAATACTAATAGTTTCGAATAATTAAAAAACAATTTTGGGGCCGCCGAGATTTGAACTCGGGTTACCACCATTTTGTATAATTCCCCAAGGTGGCGTCCTAGACCAAGCTAGACTACGGCCCCATCAATAATAATTTATCAGAGAAATAATTTTTATGGAAGAATTTTATGAGGATATTGTTAAAGCTTATCCAACTGTTGTTGGTAGAGAAAGAAAAGATTTGGAGAAGTTTGGAAATATAGGTGCTGGTTATATTGGTAAACACATTGTTGGAAAAGGAGAAGATGCTCATTTAACAACAAAAGTTTATCTAGATTTCTTGAAAATTCACGTTATTTTGATTTGTGGAAAAAGGGGTAGCGGAAAGTGTGTAACTGGAGATACTCTAGTGCAACTTGGAGATGGAAGACTTTTGCCTATCGAGGAATTAGTTAAGAAAAGAGAAATTTCTAGAGTGCTTTCACTAAATCAAGACAACTTTAAAATAAAGCCCTCTAAAGCTATCGATTTTTTTGAGAGAGAAGTAGATAGCATAATAAAAATGAAACTTTGGAATGGAATAGAGATAAAAGTCACAAAAGAACACCCGATCTTAACTCCTTTTGGTTGGAAAAGAGCTGAAGATATTAAAGAAGGTGATGTTATAGCTGTTGCATCTTATTTTCCGGTAGAAGGAACTGATAACATCGAAGATGAAAAGATAAAATTGTTAGGATACATATTATCAGAAGGAACCATAGGGAAAACATTTGTGTGGTTTACAAATTCTAGCAAAGAAGTTGTTAACGATTTTATAGAATGTGTGAAAAAGTTTGACAAAAGTCTCAAAGTAGTGAGAATGAAGAGTAATCCATCGACATATCGTGTTGTTGGTACTAAACTAAAACTTAAAGAGAATAATGTTAGACGATTACCAAATGGTAAATTTTCTAAAGGATCTAGATTAATATTTGAGAGAAATAGTCTGCTAAACTGGTTAGAATCGCTTGGATTAAAAAACAAAAAAGCTGGAGAAAAGTTTATACCTTCGTTTATCTTTTCTCTTTCTAACAAAAAAATTGCCCTTTTCCTTCGATGTTTGTTTATAGGAGATGGCTCGCTATACAAGAAAAAAAGTAGAGGTAAACAAGTTTATGTTTTGGAGTATGCTTCTAAATCCAGAAAAATGGTAGAAGGAGTTTTCTATTTGCTTCTCAGATTTGGTATATTTTCATACATAAGAGAGAAAAAGGTTAAAGGAGAAACTTACTATACTCTTTTTGTTACAGATAAAGAATCTATTAAAAAGTTCATAACTCATATAGGTTTTCCAGGAAAAGAGAAACTAATAAGTGAGATTTTAGCCAACAATAGAAAATATCATTCAAATTTCGATTATTTGCCAAAATCAATATGGAAATACATAAAAGAAAAATACTCGAAAAAAGAGATAGGTAAAGCTCTGGGATATAAGAATTGGAAAGGTGTTTCTACAAAATACAAGTATAATCCTTTGAAATCGACAATCAGAAAAATCGGAGAATATTTTAATGATGAATATCTACTTAAAATTTCCTCTCCAGACATCGTTTGGGTAAAAGTTGTTGAGAAGACTACAATTAATGAAAGAACAAAAGTATTTGACATTACCGTAAACGATGAGCACAATTTTGTTGGTAATGGTGTAATTTTACACAATTCATACTCTGCAGGAGCAATTCTTGAAGAATTTTCTTTTTTGCCAGATGAATACAGAAACAAAATGTCTTTTATTGTTGTCGATCCAGTTGGAATTTACTGGAGTATGAAATATCCTAATGAACAACAAAAGAATTTATTGAAGGAATGGCAATTGGAGCCGAAAGGTTTAACAAATCTAAAAGTTTTAGTTCCTATTGGTCAGCTAGAGAGCTATAAAAATGCTGGAGTTCCAGTTGATGGAACTATTGCTTTGAGTTTAAGTGAATTAACTCCAGAAGAAATATTATTGGCTTTCAGGTTGGATAGATTAAGTGAAGAAGGAGTTGCTCTTGAAAAAAATTTTACAAAACTTCAAAGAGAAAAAGAGAAATTTGATTTGACTGACTTGATTGAAGAAATTAGAAAAGATGAAGAAACGAAAAAAGAAGTTAGAGACGCTTTGGTAAGTTTGTTATCTGTTGCTAACGAGTGGAAACTTATTGTGAAGGAAGGAACAAAAATAGAAGAAATAGCCGAGCCAGGAAAGATAACTGTTATAGATGTTTCCAGAATGAGATCAGAAGAATTGAGAAATTTGTTAGTAGCATTAATAGCAAGAGAAATTTATAGATTAAGAGTTTTAGCCAGAAAAGAAGAAGAAAAGTTTAAAATAACCGGAGAAAAACCGAAATTCACATTTCCAATAGTTTGGTTGATTTTAGAAGAGGCTCATAACTTTATACCAAGCGATAAAGAAGTTGCTAGTAGTGAACCAATAAAAATAATTGCAAAACAAGGTAGAGAACCTGGAGTAGGTTTAGTAGTTATAACACAAATGCCTAATAAAATACATCAGGAGATTTTAAGTCAAACAGATATTGTAATTTCCTTTAGACTTACATCCAGAGATGATATTCAAGCACTTCATGCCGTTATGCAAACCTATATGCAGGAAGAATTAGAAGCTTACTTGAATTCTCTACCAAGATGGCCTGGTGCAGCTCTGATTTTAGATGATAACTTAGAGAAAGTTTTCACAGTTGTTATAAGACCGAGAGTATCATGGCATTCCGGAGGAACTGCAGCATTGGTTTAAAGTTTTTAATGAAGAAAAAGAAATAAAGAATTATGGCAAAAGAGTTTGAGGTTTGGGCAGAAAAGTATAGACCAAAAAAATTTGACGAAATAATTAATCAGGAGAACGTTGTTGAAAGGGTAAAGGCTTTTGCTAAAAGCAAAAACATACCGCACATGCTTTTCGCAGGGCCACCAGGTACAGGAAAAACAACTCTTGCATTAGTTTTAGCTAGAGAATTATATGGCGAACAATGGAGGCAAAATGTATTACAGCTCAATGCATCAGTTTCAAAAGATACACCTATCTTAGTAAAAATTAACGGAAAAATAAAAAGGACAAATTTTGAGGAGCTTGATAGTATCTATTTTAAGGAAAACGAATTTTACAAAGATGTTAACAATTTAGAGGTTCTCACGGTGGATAATAATCTAAAGGTAAAATGGGAAAAAGTTTCAAAAATAATAAGACACAAAGTTAACAAGATATTAAAAATTAGATTTGAGGGTGGAGGCGAACTAAAACTTACTGGAAACCATTCCGTGATGGTGTTAGACAAAAATGGTTTAAAGCCAAAATCTGCAAGTGAGTTAAAAGAAGGAGATTACATTATAAGTTTTGTCTCTAATCTTGAAGCAAATCTGCCAACAAACATAACTACTTTTAAAGCAGACAACCTTTTCTATTCTTTTGGATTGTTTACTGCAGAAGGGTGTGTAGGATTTAAAGGAAACACGTCAGGTCAAGTAGTATATACCTTTGGTGCTCACGAAACGAATCTTATAAATGAAATCAAAAATTTTGCAAATGATTTAGGAATAAGTGTTTATGAAAGATTAGTTGGTTCTGGTTTTAATAGAAAAAAACTATCGGCAATTCACCTTAGACTTTTAAGCACTAATTTAGCAAAATTTATGAAAGAAAACTTTTATGATGGTAAACCTTTTATTGCAGATAACAAGAGGGTACCATCGTTTGTTTTTCATTCTTCAATCAAAGAAAGAATAAACTACCTAAAAGGTTTGGCAGATGGAGATGGCTGCGGAGAATGGAATAAAGTTGTTAGAATATCTTCTGTCTCAAGAGAATTGTTAACTGATGTTGTTTGGTTAGCTAGGACTTCTGGCATTGAGTCATCTATTTTCAAAAGAGAGGTAAGACTGATATGGAAAGGAGCTATGAAATGGAAGAAAAGCGAATTGTTGCCAGCCGAAATTGTAGTAAAGCTTTTAACGGATATTGAAAGGAAAATAAAAGGAAATTGGAGATATAAATTGAGACATCAACTTTATGAAAAGAAGAGAAGGGTTTCGAAAAACATTCTAAAAGAGATTTTAGAGATGGTTGATAGGGAAAAATTAGATGAAAAAGAGAAGTTCACTGTAGAATTTTTGGAAAAGCTCGTTTCTTCAGATATACATGTACTGAAAGTCAAGAAATTGGAAATTATAGACTATGAGGGGTTCGTTTATGATGTTAGTGTTCCAGGTAATGAGATGTTTTTTGCTGGTAATGTCCCAGTTCTTTTACACAACTCAGATGAAAGAGGTATAGATGTTATAAGAGGTCAGGTGAAAGAATTTGCTAGGACTGTTGCTATAGGAGACGTTCCGTTTAAATTAATAATTTTAGATGAAGCCGATGCAATGACAAGTGACGCTCAACAAGCTTTAAGAAGAATGATGGAAATGTATGCAAGCATTTCAAGATTTATATTGATTTGTAATTATTCTAGCAAAATTATTGAACCAATTCAATCGAGATGTGCCGTTTTTAGATTTAAAGCTTTAGACGATGAGCACGTTGAAGAGTATGTTAGAAGAATTGTCGAAGGGGAAAAATTAAAAATAACAGAAGATGGAATAAGGGCTGTTGTTAGAATTGTTGAAGGAGATTTAAGGAGAACAGCTAATATATTGCAAATAGCTTCTGCTCTAGGAGAAAAAATAACTGAAGATACTATTTATGAGGCAGCTTCTTTAGCAAAGCCGCAAGAAGTTAGGCAAATGCTTGATTTAGCTTTGAATGGAAAATTCATAGAAGCTAGAAAGATGCTAGGAGAAATGATTATCAAGAAGGGTTTAGCTGGAAGTGATATAATTGCAGAAATTCACAGACAAATTCCTTCTTTGAATATAGATGATAGAGCAAAAGTTGAGTTAATAGAAAAATGTGGAGAAGTTGATTTTAGAATTTCAGAGGGTGCAAATGAGTTAATACAATTAGAAAGTCTACTAGCAAGCTTTTGGTTGCATGCTCAATCTAAAGGAAAGAAGTAAGTATGTTTACGATAAAATATAGACCAAAAAGTTTGAAGGATTTTGTAGACCAAAAAGAAGCTTTGGCAAAATTTTTAGAATGGTACAGAAATTGGAAACCCGGTTCCAATGCAGCATTGCTATATGGTAAGCCAGGTACAGGAAAAACTTGTCTGGTTGAAGCTTTTGCTAATGATAAAAATTTAGAGTTAATTCAAATGAATGCCAGTGATGTTAGAAGTAAGAAACAAATAGAAGAGGTTTTTGGTCATGCTTCTGCAGTTGCTAGTTTTTTCAAAAAAGGAAGAATATTTTTGATAGATGAGGTTGATGGAATCTCCGGAAAAGAAGATGCTGGAGGAATTCAAGCAATTATTGAAATAATTAAAAAAAGTAAACATCCTGTTGTTTTAACTGCAAACGATCCGTATGATCCGAAATTAAGAGTATTGAGAGAGTATTGTGAGTTAATTCCATTTGGAGATATACCAGTTTGGGATATTGAGAAAAAGCTAAAGGAAATTTGTGAAAAAGAAGGCATAGAGTACGACAAAGAAGTTTTAAACCAATTGGCGAAGAGGAGCGAGGGAGATTTGAGAGCAGCTATAAATGATTTAGAAACTATCGCAAGAGGAAAAAAGAAAATAACTTTGAAAGATTTAGAGGTTCTCGGCTATAGAGAAAGAGAAAGAGATATGTTTGAAGCACTGAAAATTTTGTTTAAAACAACTTCTTTAATTGGAGCTAAATTAAGTATTGCCAATGTTGATTTAGAACCAGAAATTATAATGTGGTGGATAGAAGAGAATATTCCAAATGAATATGAAAAGCCAGAAGAGATTGCAAGAGCTTATGAAGCTTTAGCAAAAGCCGATTTGTTTAGAGCTAGAATAATGAGCAGAAACTATTGGAAGCTCATGAGGTATATGAATGACTTAATGACAGCTGGAGTTTCTTTAGCAAAGGATGAGATGTACAGAAAATTTACAAAATATCAATTTCCAGCAAAACTAAGATATTTGGCTTCTAGCAAAGAAGAAAGAGAACAGGAAAAAGAAAAATTGAAGAAGCTTTCAAAACTTCTAAATTGTTCCACCAAAAAAATAAGAACCGAATTTTTACCTTACTTTAAAGTTTTGGAAAAGGATAAAGATTTCCAAAAGTTTTTTGAATCAATGATTAGTGGATAAAACTAGTGGTCTTTTAAAAAATTTTAAATCTTGTAACTTTTACGAAAAATATGGAAGTCGAAATAAAAGTTATTAATATTGATGTTCCAAAGGATACACAAGTTATAATAGGACACGCAGGATTCATAAAGACGGTAGAAGATATTCATGAGTGTCTAGTGAATTGTGTTCCAAATATTAAGTTTGGCTTAGCCTTTGCAGAAGCTTCCGGACCTTGTTTAATAAGACATAGTGGAAATGATGAGGAATTAGAGAAATTAGCAACAGAAAAACTTTTTGAAATAGCGGCAGGTCATACTTTCTTAATTTTCATGAGAAATGCCTATCCTATAAACGTAGTTCCTAGATTAAAAGAGGTTCCAGAGGTGGCGAATATTTACTGTGCGACTGGAAACCCAGTTCAAGTTATAGTCGCAGAAACTGAGCAAGGAAGGGGAATTCTTGGAGTGATTGATGGTTTCAAATCAAAGGGAATAGAAGGAGAAAAAGAAATTCAAGAAAGAAAAGAATTTTTGAGGAAAATTGGATATAAATTCTAAATCTTTTTCTTTTTTATTTTTATCCCAATTTCGTTTCCTTCTAATGGAATTAGATCTTTTTCTAGAGATTTTTCATCAATACCTGGCAATTTTTCTTTCAATTCTTCAATCTTTTTCTTTATAAATCTTTCTCTTTCCATAAATCTTTTTAGATTGTAAAAAATAACAATAATAATGCGCCAGTCGTCTAGCCTGGTAGGACACGAGCCTTCCAAGCTCGGAGCCCGGGTTCAAATCCCGGCTGGCGCAAGGATAATAGTTTTAAACTTTTAAACCAAAATGTTTAGTTATGAGGCACGATTTGCTTGCTGACGCATTGAGCGCAATAAAGAATGCTGATAGGATTGGAAAGAAGGAATGCTTTGTAAAAGCGAGTAAATTGATAGAAAGGGTTTTGAAAGTACTGCAGCAACACGATTACATAGGGGCTTACGAGTTGATACACGACGGAAAATCTGGAATATTTAAAATTGAGTTAAAAGGAAAGATTATAGATACAAACGTTATTAAACCAAGATTTAGTGTTAGAGTTGATGAATTTGAAAAATGGGAAAAAAGATTTTTACCCGCTAGAGATGTTGGAATTTTAATTTTAACAACTAGTAAGGGCGTTATGGATCATAAGACTGCTAAAAGTCTGCATTTAGGAGGAAAACTTTTAGCATATTGTTATTAGTGATTTATATGTTTGTTAAAGAAGTTAAAGTGCCACAAGAAGTAAAGGTTGAAATTAGAGGAAATAGTGTTAAGGTTGTTGGACCAAAGGGAGAATTAGAAAAGAGCTTCATAATACCTAAAGACGTCAAAGTTGAGCTTGTTGAAGGAAAGGTTAGAGTTTATACTGAGAATGAGAGAAGAAAAATAAAAGCCATAGCTGGAACTATTGCTGCTCACATAAGAAATATGATTGAGGGTGTTACAAAAGGTTATGTGTATAAGCTAAAGATAATCTATTCACACTTTCCAATAACCGTTAAAGTTGAAGGAGATAGAGTTATAATTCAAAATTTCTTGGGAGAAAGAAAGCCCAGAGAGGCAAAAATTATAGGAAACACAAAAGTTGAAATAAAAGGACAAGAAATATTAGTTTCTGGTATTGATATTGATGCTGTAGGTCAAACCGCTGGTAATATAGAACAAGCAACAAGAATTGTTGGCAAAGATAGGAGAGTGTTCCAAGATGGTATATTTATAGTTAGTAAAGGTGAAGAGTGATGTTATTTCCTTATACAAGAATTACAGCGGATTGTATAGCTGAGAGAAAGGGAAAGATTTTACTAGTTAAAAGGAGAATTCCCCCATTTATAGGCAAGTTTGCTTTTCCAGGAGGGCATTTGAAATATGGAGAATCTATAGAAGATTGTGTTGTTAGAGAGACTTTCGAGGAAACAGGTATTAAGGTAGAACCAAAAGAGATTCTTGGCGTTTATTCAAAAAAAGATAGAGACCCAAGAGGTCATACTATTAGCGTAGTATTTATTTGCAGACCAAAAACAACAAAAACTAAAAATTCTTTTGAAACTGAAGCAATGTGGATTAATATTAAAGACGCTAAAAGTATTGATTTTGCTTTTGATCATGCGAAAATACTTCAAGATTATTTGAAGTGGAAGAAGAAAGGAGGAACATACTGGAGTGGTAAATATGATTAAAAAAAGAAAAATTCCAGAATTTAGAAGACCTTTGGCCGGAACTATAAAAAGGATAAAAGAAAGTTGGAGAAGGCCTAGAGGATTGCATAGCAAAGTTAGACAGAAAGAGAAAAGCAAACCTAAAATGCCAGACATTGGTTATAGACAGCCAAAAGAAGTTAGAGGTTTACATCCATCTGGTTTTAAAGAGGTTCTTGTTAGAAATCTGAAAGATTTAGAGAGAATAGATCCTTCAAAAGAAGCAATAAGAATAGCAGCTACAGTTGGTAAGAAAAAAAGAGAGGAAATAGTTAAAAAGGCAAAAGAACTAAAAATAAAAATCTTGAATGAGTGATCGAAATGAAGACACAAAGAAGGCTTGCAGCAGAGATATTGAAGGTTGGAGAAAGTAAAATTTGGTTCGATCCTACTAAAATTGATGAGATTGAGAAAGCCGTTACTAAAGCTGATATAAGAAGGCTTATAGAGAGAGGTTATATAAAGGCCAGGAAGGAGAAACTTAAGAAGCCGAAGGAGAAGAAGAAAAAGAGAAGATATGAAGGAAGCAAAAAAGGTAAGAAATATTCTATTGTTCCTAGAAAAAGAAGATGGATAAATCTTGTTAGAAGTTTGAGAGAATTTGCAAGAGAACTTAAGGAAAAAGGTAAGATTGACAACAAAACTTATAAGCTTGTCAGAAAATGGATAAAAGGTGGAATGTTTAAGAGTAGAGCACATATGAAGCTATACTTAGAGCAGCATAAACTTATAAAGGGTGAGTAAATGCCAAAGATATCACCAACATACAGAATTCATTTTAGAAGAAGAAGAGAAGGCAAAACAAACTATAAGAAAAGATTAAAGTTGCTTTTATCCGAAAAACCGAGGCTTGTCTATAGGAAGACTTTAAAGTATATAATTGGCCAAATTATCAATTTTGATAAAAAAGGAGATGTGACGCTAGTTGGAATAACCTCAAAAATTTTGAAAAAATACGGATGGAAATTTGCTTGTGATAATACGCCAGCAAGTTATTTAACTGGATATTTATTGGGCAAAATGGCTTTATCAAAAGGAGTTAAGGAAGCAGTTTTAGATATTGGTCTTTACACATCTACTAAAGGAGGAAGGATGTATGCTTTTGCCAAGGGAGCAATAGATGCAGGTTTAAATGTTCCTTGTAGTGAGGAAATGTTTCCTACTGAAGATAGAATAAAAGGTTTGCATATAAGCGAGGAAGTAGCTAAAAATTTTGAAGAAGTAAAAAGGAATATTGAGGTGATGTTTAGTGGGGGAAAATAGTGAAAAAGGAGAAGCTGAAATTTCGGAAGAAGGTAGCTTATCTAGGGTGGAAAAGGCCTGGAAACCCAAAACTCAGCTTGGCAGAGACGTTTTAGCAGGTAAAATAAAGAGTATTGATGAGATTTTGGAAAGTGGAAAAAGAATATTAGAACCAGAGATTGTTGATTATCTTTTACCCGGATTAAAAGAAGAGTTTATACTTATTGGAAAAAGAACAGGAAAGGGAGGTGGAGCACAGAGAATTCCAATTAGAATCACTGCAAGGGTTACTAAATCTGGAAGAAGATTTAGAATGTCTGCATTTATTGTTGTCGGAAATGAAGACGGATATGTTGGTATTGGTAAAGGAGTTTCTGTGGATGCAAGAAGGGCTGTCGAAAAAGCTAGAAGAAGAGCAAAAATGAACATAATAAAAGTTTTGAGAGGTTGTGGTAGTTGGGAATGTGGTTGTGAAACGCCACATTCAATACCATTTAAGACTGAGGGCAAATGCGGAAGCGTGAAAGTAGTTTTAATGCCAGCTCCAAAAGGTGTTGGGCTAGTTGCCGACGACGAGAGCAAGAAAATTTTAAGATTGGCTGGAATTAAAGATATCTGGGTAAAAACTTTTGGAAAAACTAGTACTCATATAAATTTAATAACCGCAATTTACAAAGCTTTTAAAAATTTGTACATATACCAAAGGTGATAGCTAATGTATGCAGTTATAAGAATTAGAGGAGTTGTTGGAGTTCCAAGAAAAATAGAAGATACGTTGAAGCTCTTGAGATTGAAAAGGCTATATTTCTGTAATATTTTACCAGAAACAGATTCTATAAGGGGAATGCTTGAAAAGGTAAAAGATTTCATCACTTATGGAGAAATAGATAGAGATACACTAATACAATTGCTCAGAAAGAGATTGAGGATGAAAGGAGAAGGGAACAAGAAAGTGAGTGAGGAAGATTTGAGAAAAATAACAGGATTTAACAGTTTTGAGGAGTTTGCAGACGCTTTATTATCCGGTAGGGTAATATTAAAGCAGTTTGAGGCATTTCACCCATTCTTTCGCTTAAGACCGCCTTCTAAAGGTTTAAAAAGTATAAAGGAACATTGGCCAAAAGGCGATCTGGGTTATAGAGGCAAAGAAATTAATGAGTTACTTAGAAGGATGATTTAGATGGTAGTTAGAAGAGAGAAAAAGAGGAGAAGAGGCGAAAGAACTTACCATGGTAGACATGCTAAGTGGAGGGGTGGAGGCTCGAGGGGTGGTAGAGGAAATGTTAGTTTACATAAGCACAAAATGAAATGGAAGGAGCGTGAGAAAGGTTTCAAGTATCCTCTTAGGAAAGAAAAATCCGTAATAAACTTAGACGAACTTAACGATTTAGTAAAAAAAATGATTGAAGAAAAGAATATAAGCTCAGAAAACTTGAAGATAAATCTGAATGAATTAGGATATGATAAATTATTGGGGAGAGGAAACGTCGAGTATCCTATTATTGTAGAAGTTAAAGAAGCTTCTAAAAAGGCCATAGAAAAACTAAAGGAAAAAGGTGGAAACGTTATAATAACTCATTTTAATGCAAAGTAGAAGAATATTTATGCAGATTGGTAATACTATTGAAAAACTAGTAAAATATTTTCCTATAGTTTCGCCACCTTTATATAGATTAAGCTTTAAAGAAAAACTAAAGTGGACATTGGTGACATTATTTATATACATCTTTTTATCATACGTTCCAGTTATAGGACTAGCACTAACCCCCCAAGCTCAATTTTTTCTAACAATCCAGCATTTACTTGGTGCGAGATTCGGAAGTTTATTGACTTTGGGAATAGGTCCTATAGTTACAGCTGGAATAATTCTTCAGTTGTTAGTTGGCTCAAAAATACTACCTTTAGACACTACTAAGCCCGAAGGAAGAAAAAAGTTTCAGAGTTGGATGAAGTTATTAGCTCTTATCTTCTGTGTAATAGAGGCATTTGCATACGTAATATTCGGTCCTTTAACTACAACGACACTTCTTTTACCTTTTGTTGTTTTTCAAATTGCTCTAGGAGGATTTTTAGTAATTTTGATGGATGATCTAGTAAGCAAATGGGGTCTTGGATCTGGAATAAGCCTTTTCATAGTTGCCGGTATATCTACACAAATATTCGTTAGAATATTTTCGCCTTTCCCACCTGAATGCTCAATTCGTAGTATATCTATGTGCATTCCATCTTCAACCAACTTGCCTGTAGGACTATTTTGGGATATGTTAATAAACTTCTATAGCAATAATCCAAAAAATGCATTACTGGCTCTATTTCCAATAATTTCTACCGGCATATTATTTTTAATAGTTGTTTTTATTCAAGGCATAAGCGTTGATATACCGTTGGCTTTTTCCGCATTTAGAGGATTCGGAAGAACGTGGAGTTTAAAACTCCTTTATACTAGCAACATCCCTGTTATTTTTGCTTTTGCTTTTCTAGCTAATTTGCAATTAATGTCTAGAGTTGGGTTAACTAATATTGATGGCAGAATGTGTGGCTTACTAGGATGTTTTGACGAAAACGGAAATGCTATAAGTGGCTTTGCATATTATATTTCCACTCCAACAAGTATTTTTAATTTGATGGTAGAAGGTATAACGAGTAAAGAAATAATGAGGATTATAATTTATTCAACTATAATGATTATCCTTACTACAATATTTTCTGTAATTTGGGTTGAGACCAGTGGTATGAATGCCAAATCTGTTGCCGAACAATTGACAATAATAGGTATGCAAATACCTGGATATAGAAGAGACCAAAGGGTTATAGAACACGTTTTAAACAAGTACATACCACCTTTATCAGTTTTAGGTGGATTTTTTGTCGGGTGTTTAGCTGTGATTGGTGATTTGTTTGGAGTTATTGGGGGTGGGGTTGGTTTATTGTTAAGCGTGATGATTATTTATAATTACTATGAAATTATTAGAAATGAGGATATTGAAGGGATGCCTGAAATCGTTAAGAAGTTGTTTGGTGGTTGAATGATAGTTTACATCTCAAAAATAGCAGATATATTTTTATTTCCTATTACTATATTTCCTCCTTTAATACAAATTTTAATACTTTCTCTTGCTTTTTCCATCATTACATCTTTTTACAAGAAAAAAGTTTTTAGTAATAGAAACTTTGTCGAAATAAAAGAAAAAATAGATGCTATTAGTAGGAAAATTAATATATTAAAGGACAAAAACAAAAAAGAATTTAATAGATTAATGGGAGAACTTGCAGATGCCAACATAAAGTTAATTAAAGAAAATATTAAAGTAGCTATCTTTTCGCTATTAATAGGAATTTTATTTTTTTCTTGGGTGTCGTTTAATTATTCTGGCTATTACGTCTATCTACCTTTTTCTTTTCCAAATAAAGTTAGTTTAATATATGTATATGCTATTTTATGTTTAGTATTAACTTTTATTATTGATAAAATGTTGGGGGTTAGATGAAAATGGAGATAGGACAAGTTTGTGTTAAAACTGTCGGGAAAGAAAAAGGGAAATATTGCGTGGTCGTTAAAAAAGTTGATAAGAATTTTGTTATCGTAAGCGGACCAAAGGCTTTAACTGGAGTTAAAAGAAGAAGAGCAAACGTCATTCATTTACAACCTTTGCAATATAAGCTAGAAATAAAAGAAGATGTGAGCGACGAAGAACTATTAGAAGCATGGAAGAATAGCGGTTTAGTCGAAAAATTTGGATTGAAATTGCCTTCAGCAGCTGAATTAAAGAAACAAGCGCAGGCTAAGGAAGAAAAAGTAGAGAGCGAAGAAAAAGTAGAAAAGAAAGAAAAGAAAAAAGCAAAGAAAAAAGAGGAAGCGAAGAAATAATAGAAACTTAATTTTGAGCCCGTTAGGGTTCTAGTTCCAGAGGATGAAATTTTCTCTAACTCCCAAACCTTCTTCGTATTTTTGCAGTTTATCCTGTTGCTACGAATACCAATCTAATAATAACTATTGTAAAAAGACTATTGGTTTAAACTCTTTAGTTGAAAAACTATTATAAATTAGGTTAAAAAAGAAGAGGTGAATAATAAGCACTCATTTTGGGCCCGGTGGGATTTGAACCCACGATCTCCGGGTATCCTCTAATTCCGAAGCCCGGCGCCTTATCCTTGCTAGGCTACGGGCCCATATAATAAGTAGAAAAATTAAAAAGAAAAGAAGAAAAGAGTTTATTTCAGAATTCCTAAACTTTCATTCGTCATTTTTATGCTTTTCCACTTGTCATTTTCTATTCCAGTTATAGCTCTTATAGCATCAATGTTTTCTGGAATAACATCAGCTTCCTGATGAACAACTTGCATCCATCTTACTTTATTTCCTTCTACGCTTATGCTATCTCTTAATACAACAATTTCATACATATCATTTCTAGGCCTGCAATAATCTCTGAACTTTTCTATAATTTTAGATGTAGCTGGATACTCTTTCATGTCTAACAAAACAACTCTTGTTTGATCTTCAAATGCTTTTATTATATCTTCTTTGCTAACTTTTTTCATAAGTGTTGCTTCTACCATATGAGTATGAGCCAGAGTAGTTGGAACTTTTATGGCCATTGTGAAGATGTTTAAGTTTGTTAAAACTGTTCTAACATCTTCTCCATGATGAGATGGTACCTCCTCAAATTCAACTGCATTTATTGGACCTTTTTTATATTCATGAGGATCTGCTGCTCTTCTCGCAATAGCAACGAAAACATAAGCAATTCCAAACTTTTCGATTGCGCTTAAAGTTCTTATTAAACCTGTTGTATTGCAACTGGGAACTCTAATGAATTTTTTTCCAAAAGCTTTTTCATAATTTACTATTGCATTAAAAGTCATCTCTGCAACATCTGCATCTTCTCCACCTTGAAATATTGCTTTAACGTTGTACTTGGAGTAGTATTTGTCTCTGTATTCTTTTCCTAAACCTTCTGGTGTTGCATCAATTATTACATCAATTTCTCCCTTTTTCAAAAGGTCTTCTAAAGTTCCATTGACAATCATTTTAGCGTCTCTGAATTTCTTTAGCGACTCTTCATTTGTTGCATAAAGATCTGTGCCATATAGTGGGCCATGCGGTTCCAAAAGTGTTTTTATTGTTGCATCTGGAGAATATCCAACTATTGCTTTCAACTTCATGTCCTTCTGCAATTTTACTGCATGAGCAATTCTTTTTCCGATTGTTCCTATTCCATGAACAGCAACGTTTACCATAAACACCACTTTTATTTATTTTGAAAACTAAAAGAAAAGTTTTTAAGCTTTTTTAGAAATTAATAAAAAGATTTTTATGGAAAAAGTTGATTGGAGTATATTGAAAAAAATTTATAAAAAAAGAGACGATTGGGCTCGCAAGCATGATTTTGGAAATTTGTTGGTTATAGGAGGAAGTAAACTTTATCCAACAACACCAATTTTAGTAGCTTTGTCTGCTTATAGAGCTGGGGTGGATTGGGTTACAATTGCTGCTCCTGAGGAAGCTTCTAAAATAATAGCAAGTTATTCTCCAAACTTAATGGTTCATCCTTTTAAAGGAGATTTTCTTTCGAATGAAGTTATAGAAGAGCTTGTTAAAATTTCTTATAAAAGAGATGCTATTGAAGTAGGTGGTGGTTTAACAAGAGACGAAAAAGTTATGGAGGCAATTTTCGAGTACTTAAAGAGAATAGATAAGCCGGTAGTTATAGACGATGACGCAATATATGCTTTTGCGAAATACAAAAATGAGTTAAGAGGAAAAAATTTTGTTTTGACTCCACATTCTTACGAATTTTTTGTTTTAAGTGGGATAAAAGTTAGTAATGATTTGAATGAAAGAATAAATGCTGTCAAAAATTTTGCAAAAGAATATTCAGTAACAGTTTTATTAAAGGGTCATTTTGATGTTATTTCTGATGGTACTAGAGTTGCTATAAATACTTCTGGTTCAACAACAATGACAAAGGCTGGTTTTGGTAATACTTTGGCTGGAATTCTTGCTGCTTATTTAGCTAGAAAAGTAGATAATTTTACTGCTGCATGTGCTGCAGCTTTTGTTAATGGTAAAGCCGGTGAGCTAGCTTCTAAAAAGTTAAGTGAAGGAATTCTGCCAACAGATTTGATTGAATTTATTCCAGAAGTTATAAAGAAAGTAATAAGATATTGATTGCCTTAAATATTTAGCAAATAATCTTAATAAGGGGATATTTATGCCAAAAGTGTGGGTAGATAAAGATATTTGCATAGGTTGTGGTTTGTGTGCATCTATGTTGCCAGAAGTTTTTGAGATGGAAGACGATGGTAAAGCAATAGTAAGAAATGAAGATGGAGCTCATTTGGAGAAAATAAAAGAAGTTGCAAATATGTGTCCAGTTAATGCAATCAAAGTTAAAAAATAGAAAATTTTTATAATTTTAATGAAGATTAAAGATATAGAGAATTTCGAAAGCGTTAAAAAAATGCTTGGAGAGCTTAACTTATTAACGAGAAGTGAGAACACTAAAAAAACTTATTTAAAAGGTCTACTTAAGTTTGTTGTTTATAAGCAGATCCAAGATTTGGATTCTTTTATTGAAGAAGTTAGAAAAAATCAAAATCAAAATGAGATAGTAAAAGATTTTGGTGTTTACTTGGCTGGGAAAAATTTAGCTCCAAAGACTGTAGCAGCTTGGTTATCGTCTTTAAAGAAATTCTTTAGTGCAAATGGATTGGCGGTTAATGTTGACATTCCACTAAAAATATTTAATGTACATGAAGATGTTTTACCGAATAAGGAGGATTTAAAGAAAATATTGTTGGAAGTAGATTTAAGAATGAAGGTCATTATAACAATTCTTGCTTCTTCAGGAATTAGAATTGGGGAGCTTCATAATTTGAGGCTTGGGGATATTGACTTGTCTAAAGAAATACCATCTGTTAAAATAAAAGGTATTGGAGCTAAGGAGAGAAAGTCTAGAATAACTTTTATTAGCATAGAGGCGAAGAATTTTCTGCAAGAATATTTGAATCAAAGAAGAAGTTTGGGTGAAGAATTGAATGAAAACTCTCCGGTTATAGCCAGAGAAGATGGTAAGCCTATGAGCTATCAAAATATTCACTATTTATTAGAGAGAGTTTTTAGAAAATATTCTAAAAAAATTGGTAAAAGATATTCGTTGCATGCTCATTGTTTAAGAAAATGGTTCAAAACTCAATTAATTTCAGGTGGTGTACCAGCACCGATAGTTGATAGATTAACAGGTCATTCAAGATATTTAGCTAATGAATACGAGCTTTATACGGAAGATCAGCTTAGAGAATGGTATTCTAAGGGAATGAAACACGTAACTATTTTAGAATAATTTTAAGATTTTTTCAACTTAGAAAGCTTTGAAACCAAATTCTCACAAGCTCTTGCAATTTCTTCTCCTGAAAGTGTTAGTTTAACCATTTTTATTCTTCCTTTTTCTTCGAATTCTACTAGACCTAACTCATTAAAAATGTCTAATAACTTTATTGCATGAGAATAAGTTATATCTGCCTCTTTTGCTATTCTTGCTACATATTTTGGTCCATTTCTTAAGGCAAGTAGAATTTTGATTGGTTTCACATGCAGAAAATAAGTTAATGGTTTATCGCTTCCCATATAGGACTTTATGTATTGTTATTTAAATATTATTCAATTTTAAGATTTTTATGGATTTGAGGGAGATAGCACTAAAATATTCTTTGCTAAATGCAAAAAAATATGGGAAAGCTAGTCAGGATGCAGTAATAAAAAAGATTTTGGCAGAGGTGCCGGATGCTAAGGGAAAAATTAAGGATTTAATAGAGATTGTTAAGGATGTTGTTACTGAAGTAAATTCTATGTCTACTAGCGAAATAGAAAAGAAGATTTTTGAATTAGGTATTCATGAAGTTAAAAAAGAAGAAAAGAAGGAAATTTTGCCAGAATTAGAGTCAGCAGAATACGGAAAGGTTATAATGAGGTTGGCTCCTTTTCCTTCCGGACCTCTTCATATAGGAAACGCAAGAATGGCAATACTTAACGACTATTATGTTAAAAGATATGGTGGGAAGCTCATTTTATTTTATGACGATACTATTGGAAGCGAAGAGAAGCCTATAGATAAGGAAGCGTATGAACTTATAAAAGATGGTTTAGATTGGCTTGGTGTAGAATATCATGAAGTTATGTATAAATCTGACAGACTTGAGATTTACTATAAATATGCGGAGGAGTTAATAAAAATTGGAAAAGCCTATGTTTGTACTTGCAGTAAAGATGAAATAAAAAAGAATAGAAGATTAGGTATTGAATGTTTATGTAGAAAAAGAACCGTAGAAGAAAACTTAGAATTATTTAAACAAATGTTAGAAGGAAAGATAGAAGAAGGAAAAGCGGTGGTTAGATTAAAAACTGATATGAAGCATCCTAATCCAGCATTTAGGGATAGAGTTTTGCTTAGAATTAGCGAGAGGGAACATCCAAGAGTTGGGAGAAAATATAGAGTTTGGCCTATGTTGGAATTTTCTTGGGCAATAGATGATTATCTTATTGGAACTACTCATATATTGAGAGGAAAGGAGCTCGTAATAGAGGATATGATGCAAGAATACATTTGGAACATTTTTGGTTGGAGAAAAGCAAAATTTATTCACTATGGTTTATTAAAACTTAAGGAGGAGGGCGCTAAGCTTAGTAAATCAAAAACTAGGAAAATGATCGAGAAAGGAGAAATAAAAGGGTGGGACGATCCTAGAACATGGAGTTTACAATCCTTAAGAAAGAGAGGATTCCAACCGGAGGCTATAAGGAATTTTATTTTAAAGTTAGGATTGAGCGAAGCCGATATCACAATGCCAATAGAAATACTATACTCTGAAAATAGAAAAATTGTTGATAAAATTGCCAACAGATACTTCGCAGTTTTGAATCCTTTCAGAATAGAACTTGATTATCCTATAGAAAAAATTTCTATTAGACGTCATCCAGACTTTTTGGACAGAGGAGTAAGAGAAATATTAGTCAACCCAAAAGAAATATACGTAGAAAAAGAGGATTTTGAAAAATTGAAAGGAAGCATTGTTGGTTTAATAGGAATGTGTACTATAAAATTAGAGGAGGTATCTAAGTTTATTAGCGAAGAAGTAACTCAAGAAATACCAAAAATACATTGGGTATCGTCACCAAATGTCAATATAATAATAGTTATGCCAAATGGAAAAGAGAAAGAAGCTATAGCTGAAGGAGGAATTAAGGAATTAAAAGAGGGAGATATAGTTCAATTTTATAGGATTGGCTTTTGTAGACTAGACGATAAAAAGACTTTTACTTTTTACTTTGCACATAAATAATTTACTTTGTGGACGCATTTCGCTATGTTTAGTTTTTTAATAAATCTTCCTTTCTATGTATTCTTGGTTTATACCCATTGAGTACGATGTCTGCTTCATTATCCAAAATAAAAAGACAAAGTTAATTTAAAGAGAACTTAAAGTTGTACTGGTTGTAATATTCTTTTCTTTTTGGATTAATACTTTTTCGCCTTTTTAGATATTTATATGTTTTAATACCATGAAATTATTTATATTTAAAAAAACTGAAGTTAGATTGGGCTTTAAATTTAAAGGTATTTAAAAAATTAATAAAGAGGGGGCGATGTGAATGGAGAAGAAAGCATATGTGAAGTTTGAGCCAACAGAAGAATTAATTAAGAAAACTTTGAAGTTGGTAGAATCTGTTGCTGCGTTACAAAAAAATAAAGAGGAGGCATTAAAAAAAGAGGGAAAGACGTTGGAGGAAAAAATGATTAGAAGAGGTACTAATGAAGTTACTAAAGCAGTAGATAGGGGAAAAGCGAAGCTTGTTGTTATCGCTATGGATGTTGAGCCAGAGGAAATAGTTATGCATCTGCCTCCTTTATGCGAAGAAAAGGGGGTTCCTTATACATATGTTCCATCTAAACTTGAACTTGGAAAAGCATCAGGGATTGAAGTATCTGCAGCTACTGTTGCTATAATAGATGCAGGAGAATATTCTAAATTATTGGAAGATATTATAAGAGAAATAAAGGAAATAAGGAAATAAAGAAGTGATTTGAATGAAAGATGCTTACGCAGCCGAAGTGATAGAAGTTCTGGAAGCTTCAGGAGTAAAAGGTGTTAAACAAGTTAGATGTAGATTGATAGAAGGTCCTGAAGTCGGGAAGATTTTGATAAGAAATGTTGTTGGTCCAGTTAGAGTTGGAGATATATTAATGTTAAGAGAAATAGAAATGGAGGTAGCTTTAAAGTTGGAACAAAGGTAATCTTATGATATGTAGTTTTTGTAATTCAGAAATAAGACCAGGTACAGGGAAAATTTTTGTAAGAACTAAAGGAGAGATACTATACTTTTGTTCCCGAAAGTGCGAAAGATACTATCTTATGGGAAGGAAAAAAGAAAAGTTAAAGTGGATAAAAAAGATGCAATAATCTAAGCGGTGATTTTTATTAGGTTAGAATTAGTGATTGAAGAGAATGTATTCGATAAAATAATTGATATATTAAGAAGAAATGAAGGAAAAGAGTTGAAGATAGATGATATTATAATGATTTGTTTTGAAAACAGTATAGTATCCTCTGACTATCTATTTTTGATTTTGCAAGAACTTTCTTCTAGAAAACTAATAGAAAGCAGGAAAGGAATTGTTAAAATTGGTAAAATTCCAGATGATATCATTTCAGATTTAAAGAATAGATTTATAGGTAGAATAAGAAGAATTAAAAAGGTTTTTATTACTCCACTAGAAGTTGCTAAGTTTTATCAGTGTCCAAGAAGATTATGGTTAGAGAAGATTGTTCTCTCAAGACAGGAAAAAGAGAAAATAGGGAAAGTTTGGGATGGAGAAGCCGTTCATTTTGCATTGAAATTAATGTTAGATAACATGAGTGTAGAAAAAGACGAAAATTTTTTGATATCAAAATCTGTAGAACAAGTTTTAAAAAAGTATGAAGGCTTAATACAAATTGAAAAAAAGACATTAGAGGAATTTCTTAAGAGATTTTTAGAACTGATAAAAGAGGAGAACTTCATTAAAATATATTCAGAAAAAACTATAGAATCAATAAAAGATGGTGTCATTGGTTCTATAGACGTTATAGGGTTTAAAAATGATGATTTAGTTCCAATCGAAATTAAATATGCTGAGTTTAAAGGTAGAATTAAAAAAGAGCATTTACTTCAAGCAATAGGAGAAAGTATATTATTAAGTAATTATTTTAGAAAGGAGGTTAAATATTCTTACATAGTCTACTTTCAGACGAATTCTCTAGTTAGAGTAGAAATAAATGAGAAATTAAAAAGAGAATTCTTTAAATTAAAGAGAAAAATAGAAATTTTTTATTCTACTGGAAAAATTCCCCCAAAAAGTAAGCTACCAAATTACGTAGAAAGAGTTTGCAAAGGTTGTCACGTTAAGAGGGCTTGCGATAACATAGAGCTTTTGAGGAGAATTAGAAGAAAAATTTAATTATACTAATTTATCGTTTTAAATCAATATTTTATAGAAGGGCCGGTAGATCAATGGTAGATCGCCGCTCTTGCAAAGCGGAGGCTCCGGGTTCGAATCCCGGCCGGTCCACTTTATTATTATAAGCGATTGTGTTGAGAAACATTTTATCAAGGTTATCTCAATAAGTGTCTATGATACTTCCAGTTTCATACTTTCCTTCTATTGCTTCTATAACAAACTTTGCTACATCTTCTGGCTTTTGAATGAAAGGTTTGATCAAAGGATACATTTTTCCAACTATTTCTTCTTGCATTTTTGTGGCTACCGGCCCAGGACAAATTGCATAAACTCTAATTCCATAATCTTTCACTTCTTTTGCCAAACTTTCTGTAAATCCTATTAAACCGAATTTACTAGCACAATATGCAGAAAATTCGGCAAAACCAGTTTTACCAGCTCCAGAGCTTATGTTAACTATACAACCAGATTTTTGTTTAATCATAAAAGGTAGAACTTCTTTTGTAAATAGAAAAGGTCCTTTTAAATTAGTATCAATGATATTATCCCATTCCTCTTCGCTCGTATCTACAACATTTTTCTTTAAAGCTATTCCAGCATTGTTAATAAGAATGTCAATTCTTCCAAATTCCTTTATTGTTTTCTTTACTAAATTCTTAACTTGCTTATAATGTCTAACATCGCATTTGACTGCAAGAACCTTTACATTAAATTTCTCTAATTCTTCTTTTGCTTTATTTAATTCGTCTTTATTCCTAGAACAAATGACAACATTATAACCTTTTTTAGCTAAAGCAATAGCTATTGCTTTTTCCTATCCCTCTAGAGCCTCCTGTAACGATTGCAACTTTATTTTCGCTTTTGGCCGTCATAAGATTTCTTGTTTTTTGATTCAAAAACATTGATACAACACACAAGTAGTATTAAAAGATATCAAACTTGTAATCAAATAATTTTCTTTCCTGTTTCTTTTTCGATTATATGAATTGCATTTACTGGGCAAGCTTGGGCTGCTTCTAAATTAATTTGCAATTCTTCTTCATCTATTTCTTTCTCAAAAATATCCGGATCATCAGTCTCAATACCACCTTTCAGAACTGCTTTACGCTCTTTATCAAGTTCCCATATTTGTGGTGCCGCAGCTACACATCCAGCAGCGCCTATACACACATCCCTATAGTAGATTATTTTGTATTTTTTCCTCATGGTCTAACCTCATATATTTATTACAAAACTATTAAATAAGGCCTTAACAAGAAAAACGACGCCTGTATGAATATTAAATTAAAATTCGCTCCTTTTATTACCCCTTATTCCGCATTCACCTTTATAATAGTATTGTTTCTATGGAATTCGCAACATTTAATTCATTTTAAATTATGGGAAGCTTAACTTTGATTTAATTTGAGTTTCTTGCTTATCTCTGTGATAATCTATTTCTTTTAATAACTATTTTTAAATTTTAATTGCATAGCTTGTTTTACCATTTTATTCTACTATAACTTTTTTTATTCTACTATAACTTTACCTTTCATCCAAGGATGTGGTATACAATAATAATCGTAGGTTCCCGATTTGCTAAAAGTTATACTTTTAGATTTCCCATACGATAAATAACCTGTATCAAAGCTACCATCGTCAGCTGTGGCAGTATGGGGAACAGAATCTTTGTTAGTCCATCTTACAGTATCACCGACTTTTATTTTTATAGTTTCTGGATTGAAAGCAAAATTTTTTATTTCCACATCAATTATTCTAGGTTGGGATTGTTGAATTGGTTGCGATAGTGTTTCTGGAGGTCGAGTTACTGCATTAATAGTAGTTTGAACGTTCTGGTTTTGAAATGCTTCCAGAATATATCTACTTGATAATATTGCTATAAAGCCAATTATAACTAATATTCCAATTATCAAGATTGTAGTTTGTCGATTCATCTTCAATTAATTTTTGTTAGTATTTAAATCCTTTTCCATTGCCTTTATATTAATTATTCATTTATATCTTCTTGTTTATCTCAATTAGACATAAAAAGTCTTTTGGCATCTTTTTACCAAATGCCTCTCTTCTAACTTCTTTGCAAATATTGCAAATATTAAAATATATGTTCGTGTTTTCTTTAATAGCTTTTTCTAAAAACTTCTTTCCAATAGATATTGCTTTTTCTTTTGAAATAAAAAGCATAGACTTTCCTCTTAAATTGTTTTTATAATAAGATATTGCAGGTTGAGAGACTCCAAGATATTTTGCTACTTCTTTTTGATTCATCTTAAACCTTTTAATCATCTCTCTAGCTAAACTAGCTCTTAATGATGGGAATATTTGCTTCAACATAACTTCACAAAAAACTTTCATATTTTATTTTATGCTAAATTTAAATATAACAATAATTTTTTTACTTTATTCTATACTTTTACGGCATGTTTTGTTATTTCTAAATTACAACTTTTATGTTTTTTGCACCAAGCTTCGCATTTTTCAGCCCAATTTTTATCTTCATATTTTAATCCACATTCTTAACACATCCAATAACTATTAACTTTGATTACCATGCTTATTTGCTTTTCATAGCCGAATTCCAAAAACATAAGCTAAAGTTATTAGAGTTATATGAGAGAAAACTGAAATAATGCCAAGAATCCATGCCCATTTATGCACCACGTTGAACAATCTTCCCCATAGTTTAATTAACTTTAATGGCATAATTCTACAAGTTAAGAAAATAAGTAAAAAGAATATTGCACTTAAAGTACCAAACCAAAATCCTATGTATTGTCCAAATATCGTTGTCGTCATAAGCTCACCAAAAAGTATTCAATTTTTAAATTTTTAAATTAAATACATATTTAAATACTGCGTAACCTAAAATTGCTAATGTTTTATTTGCAAAAAGATTGTATATTAATTTAAAAAGTAACTCTATTTGAAAATAAAGATTAAGGATTAGAATTATTATAATCATTCTAACATTAAGTCGCTTATTACGCTGAAGGAGCATGTTATTTTTAAATTTTAAATCTACTACTACCAATTTTACATTTATAGATGTTCTATTCTTTCAATGTTTCTACTGTTTTTGCATTTTTCACATTCAAATTGGAAAGTTGTATGGAATATTTTAAATTTTCTTAGTTTTTTGTTTAGTATTTTAGTTATCTTTTTAGTGTTGGACAGGCTTTTATTATAAGTATAAATGTGAGCAGTTAAAACGTTGACATTAGGACATAGCGACCATATATGTACATCATGTACACTAACAACTCCTTCTACTTTTTTCATCTCTTCAATAATTTTACTTATATTGACGTTCCCTGCTACCCCCTCCATAAGTATGTTTATTGATTCCTTTACAATTTTTATCGTACTAATTAACACTAATAAAATTATGCCCATGCTTAGTAAAGGGTCTATGATATAAAATCCTGTTAAAAATATTATTATAGCACCAATTATAATGGAAATAGAAGAAATTGCATCAGTTAATACATGTAGATATGCAGATTTTATATTTATGTCATCTTCATACTTCTTTAATTTTCTAAGGACGTAAAGGTTTGCTAAAAATCCTAAAGATGCTACAAAAAGCATTCCAATACTTTTAACTTCGTTTGGATTAACTATTCTTAAATAGGAACTATATAGAATTACAATGCACACTCCAATCAGAATTAAGCCATTAATAAAAGTCGCAAAGACTTCGGCTCTATGATAACCAAAAGTCATTTTGTTGGTAGGCAATTTTTTAGCCAAATTTATCGCAAACCAGGAAATGTATAGTGAAAAAACATCCCTACTCATATGAATAGCATCGCTTATTGGGCTAACGCTTCCAAAAAGGTATCCACCAAAAATTTCTACGAAGAGAAAGATAGATGTTACATAAATTGCAATTTTTAAGTCTTTTTCTTTAATCTTTATTCTCATGTTATACAAACCCAGATAAAAACTATTTATATGTTTGAATTTTGCATTTTCATTTTTATTGGTATAATTTAATTTTTTTAACTTACTAAATTAAACGAATTCGTTTATAATGAATATTGCAGAAAGCATTTTTAAATACAAAAAAATATTCTCCTATAGTTATCATGGCAGAAAAAGGAAAAGGGGTTGTTATTGAGGCAGTAGAAAATGACCCTTACCTATTAAAAGTTGATAAAGAAATACTTACAGCTCTTTGTAGATGTGGAGCATCTAAAAACAAGCCTTATTGCGACGGAACGCATGCAAAAATAGGTTTTAAAGCAAGCAAGGCTACAGTAAAAGTAGTATAGAGAATAAAAAAGTATTTTTTCCTTATTTATCTTTTAATATGAAGAGAAAATTTAAAGAAGGCGTGAAAACAATTACATCCTATATAGCTGCAGGAGGAGTTAGTGGTTTTGCAGGTTATGTTTATTCACTTTATGCAAAAGCAAGCGCAACAGTGAATGTAAAAGTAAGGCCAGAGCTTGCAAATGTTAGTTGGTGGGAAGCATTTTTGGCAGATCATTTAGACGATTGGTTATAGTATCATTACGGAGACAAATTAACAATAGCATTCGTAATAACAGGAGGGCTCATTCTTATAACAGTATATGAGCTATACCGAAGATGGTAGGAATTTGTAGTTAGGTTAATTTTTGAAAGACAATTTTTAGTATGAATGTTAATACAAAGTTTTATTTTAAGCTTCAGAAAGTTTTAAGCAAGCTAGTTGAATTCAAAAAAGTAAAAAACATTGAAAAGGTTTTGGCTTTAGATATTTCTTATAAAGATGATTTAGCTTTTTGTGCAGCCGTTCTTTATGATTTAAAACAAGAAAAAGTTTTGAAGGAGCTGTTAGTTAAAGAGAGAGTTAAATTTCCTTACATTCCTGGTTTGCTTTTTCTTAGAGAAGCGCCAATAATGTTAGAAGCTGTTGAAAAAATAGATAAAGATTATGATTTAATCCTCGTTGATGGCCATGGATTAGCTCATCCTAGAAAAGCGGGCTTAGCAACTATAATAGGAATATTAACTGGAAAACCAACAATTGGAATAGCAAAAAGTTTTCTTTACGGAGAAATAAAAGATAGTTACATTTTTGTTGATCAGCAAAAAGTTGGTATAAAATTTGGTAGATATTATGCAAGCATAGGTTCTAACATAGATATGGAAAGCTTGGAGGTTTTTCTTAAAATGGTAAACTTCAATTATCCTAAAGCTTTAAAGATTGCTGATAGGCTAAGTAAAACAACTATTATTAATTTCATTAAGAAAAAAAGATGAGCGAATATTTTTAAACTTAAGTGATAATTCCAACAGTATGGGAGTATCTAGAGTTAAAGACATAGAAAAAGAAAAAGAAAAAGCTGAAGAGGAAAAAAAGAAAAAAGAAAAACCCAAAGAAGAAATTAAAAAACCAAAGAAAGCCGAAAAAAGAATAGAGGGAATAATTAGAATTTTAAATACAGACTTAGATGCTAACAAAAATATTCTTTACGGGTTAACCGGAATTAAAGGCGTAAGTTACACTTTTTCTAAGGCTGTGATAGCTGCTCTTGGTTTGGATGCTTATAGAAAGTTAGGAACTTTAACCCCGGAGGAGATAGAAAAAATTGAAGATTGTTTGAAAAATCCAGCAAAATATAACATTCCTTCATTTTTATTTAACAGAAGAAAAGATCCAGAAACAGGGCTAGATATGCATTTGGTCGGACCTGATGTTGATATTTTCAGAAGTATGGATATAAAAAGAGAAATTGAGCTTAAAACTTACAAAGGTTTTAGACATATGTATGGCCAGCCTGTGAGGGGTCAAAGGACTAGAAGTCATTTTAGACATGGAAGGACTGTTGGTGTTTTGAGGGGAAAGATGAAACAATTGGCTCAACAGCAATCCAAAGAAAAGAAAGAAGAAAAGAAGTGATGAGCGATGAAGAGATTTAGAAAAAAGTATAAAAAGCCGAGGAAACTTTGGGATAAGAAGCTATTGGAAGAAGAGAGAAGAATAATGATAGAATTTGGATTGAGAAGGAAAAAGGAACTATGGAGAGCTAAGGAAGAGTTAAGAAAGTATAGAAGGATGGCTAGAGAGTTAAACGCAAGAAGAGATAAGGAAAAAGAGAAAGTTTTGATTCAAAAGTTGTATAGGCTTGGTTTATTACCGTCTCCAAGCGCCACTCTAGATGATGTTTTGAGCCTAACTGTTAAAGACTTGTTGAATAGAAGATTACAAACTATTGTTTATAAAAAGGGTTTGGCAAATACAATAAAGCAGGCAAGACAGTTTATCGTCCATGGGCATGTAAGAATTAACGGAAGAAGGATTGTATATCCAAGCTATTTGGTTAGTAGAGATGAAGAAGATAAAATAACATGCGACATAAAACCAAATACATCAAAAGCAACAGTACAAGAACAACCAACACAACAGCCCAAAGCTGAAGTTAGCGTTGAGGTTAAAGAGGGTGGTTAGATGAGTGAAAAGAAAGAGAGATGGGGGGTAGCTCACATTTTTAGTAGTCCTAATTCTACAATAGTTCACATTACAGACTTGAGTGGAGCTGAAACAATAGCAAGGTATTCTAGCGGAATGATGACAGATAAGGATAGAGAGGGAGGGATGCCTTTCCCTGCTATGCTAGCTGCTAAGAAAGCCGCTGAAGAAGCTTTAGCTAAAGGAATTACTGGGGTGCACATAAGAGTTAGAGCTCCAGGAGGCATAAAGACAAAAATTCCTGGACCTGGAGCACAAGCTGCTATAAGAGCTCTTGCAAAAGCTGGATTAAAAATAGGTTTAATTGAAGATGTTACACCAATAGTTCATGGATATATGCGTAGGAAAGGCGGGCGTAGGGGTCGTCGAGTGTAAAATCTTCAATACATCCAATCTTTCATTGTAAGTTGGTTTTTATGAAACTAAGTAAAGTATCTTTTATTGAGGATTCTACATCCTCATTATCTCCTAAAACTATAAAATCAGTTGCTATAATTTCTTTAAGCATATGTTCTCTCCACTCTTCCGTTAGTAAAGATTTAGTTTCACCTATCATAGCAGTTTTCAAATCCGGTTTATTGCTTTTTAAAACCACAAATCTATGGTCAGTAACTATTAATTTAGTCTTTAAATTTCTATTACTACTTTTTGACTCAAAAACTTCAATTATTATTTTTGGTTTCTGTGAATTTGGAATAGCAAAATCTACGTTAAAGAACTTACCATTGAAATCTATTGTAGCGTGAAGTTCGAATGGAATATTATTGGATGACAGAACTTTTATTACTTTATTTTCTAATTCGGTCGGTGGAAGTTTTTCAACTAACTTGATACCATTTTTTACTTGTATATCTTTATTAAAACAAATCTTACCTTTTTTTATATCTTTTAAATTCCTTAATATTGTCTCCTTCTCTATCTTAATATCTCTAAGCATTTCTTTCAGAATTGGAGCGATTTTTTCTAACGTTTCTGGACTTATTCTTCTTTTCCCATCTTCCCAGCTCCTTAATTCGCTTGGTTCAATTTTTAATATTCTTGCCAGTTCTTTTGTTCTTTTTCTGCATATTACTCTAAATAAGAAAATATTCCTAGCATCATTCTCTAAAACTTCCCTTATCTCATTAAAATTGTTTGTTCTTGATTTCAATTCTTCTATTTTGCTAATAATTGCTTCTGTAGATAAACTTTTGAAAGATTCTTTTTTCTCTATATTTTCAATCTTCGAAAAAATTATTTTCTTCCAATTTTGTTCGAATTTTTCGAAATTTATGTTTTTTGGCAGCAATGCTTGTAATTTATTTATCCATCTTAGTGCTGGTCCTGCATGCACAATTCTTCCGTGTTTGTTCTCTAGATGTCTAATAAGATCTTTTGTACATCCAATTTTTTCTGCCAATTCCTTTTGCGTCATTCCGTTGCAACATCTAATGAAAAATATCGATAGACTACTATCCGCTAGAAAAAGAGAAATTGGGAATATAGTAAAGTTATTTGTTTTTTCTCTAAAGAAATTGAAAAATTCAGGTAAAATTTTTGAATCTTTTTTATCCCAGTCAATCAATCCAAGCTTATTCATCTCGCTTTTTATTTTTTCTATTTCTGTTATGTTTTCTTCTGTTTGGTGAATGCTTATTTCTTTCCAAATAGATAACGATTTTTCGATATTCGGAGAGATTTCTTGGGTTTTTAAAAATTCATTTATTTTTCTACACCAATCTTCGACTGTTTTTTGTGAAAACTGTAGACCTTTTCTCCCAGCTTCTACATGTCTTAACGTTTCTTGAAATATTCCAACTTTTCTTGCAAAACTAGGTCTAGTCATTCCCAAAGCGCACCTCAAAATTAGGATAAGCTGATTTTTTGCTAAAAAGACCTCTTCTGGGAAAATCTTAAAGTTATTTGTTTTTTCTTTCAACCATTCAAAAACTTTCAAAAATTGTTCTTCATCCATTTTTCTAAGGTCTTCGGGCAGGCTTATTTCTTCCAACTCGCTTCTAATCTTCTCTACTTTTTCATTATCGGTTGGGATTGCTACTTCTTTGAAAAGCTCTAATGCATTTTCAACGCTTATTTCAGAAATTTTAGAGAAAATTTCTTCCAAATTCTTGCTTATCTTATCGATTTTACTCTCATTTTTAATTTTCCTTCTACCAACTTCTATTTGTCTTAAAATTTCTTCGTTAATTCCTATAGCACTAGCAAAATCTTTTCTTTTCATTCCGGTGAGACATCTAATTATCAACAAAATCTGACTATTCTCTTTGATTAGTTGCTTAAATTCAGTAAAATTCTTTGTTAGTTCTTTCATTTGATTAGTTAAAGACAAAAATTCCTCTTCGCTTAATCTTCTTATGTCTCTTGTTTTTGTAATCAAATTACATTCATTTAATTTATCTATATCTTCCATTATTACCACCTTAATTTATATTTACTAATATAGAATTGTAGATACTATATAAAAATACCTTCGGGGGAGAGTACATGGGACTGTATGCGATTTATCTTTAGTCTAAATGAGCCAAGTTGATAATTACTACATCTAAAATTAGTTTATATAAATTATCTCCGCGAAACTCCAAAAGTTTCCAAAGAGTTGTCCCATATGGGACATTTTGTTAAACTTTAGATTTTCAAGACAGTGTATTTTAGATGAGGATAAAAATTAAGAGATCACATAAGAGATTTATTCTAGCAGTTCCTCAACTCTAAATACATCTTAGCGCTTATATCTGCTAATTGCAACCAAAAATGTAAATATTTCAACTCTTCCTAGAATCATCAAGGCTATTAAAACTGATTTCAGAAATGTATTGTAGTTCAAATTCATTAGATAAATTCCTCCAGTAGAATAAGCTGCAACACATTGGAATAGCGAGTCGGTAAAATTATTTCCGTAAAGTGTGAAGGTGAATGCCGCAGCGAAAACTATCAAAGCAGAAAAACTGATCGTCAAAAGTGAAATCAATGCTTCAGAAGTATCTATTTTTTCTTCATTAAATCCCAACTTTTCTTTTATTGCTATTTTTACTGATTTGAAAAGGGTTATTAACCTGTAAATCTTTATTCCACCGCTAGTTGAAAAATAAGAGCCTCCAATAAACATAAAAGCTATAAAAAGGAGTTTTGTAGATTCTGACATACTTGAGAAATTTTCAAAATTAAAACCAGTTGTAGATAGAGCTGATACTGCATGGAAGAATGAGCTAGTTATGTTTTTACTGTGTAAGAAAAAAAGAGAAATAGTTCCAATAAAAATTAACAAGATAAAGATTAAAAACTCCATAGACTTTAGTTTATACCATTTTCTAAAGAAGATTGCATGATGAATCTCAAAACTTGTCGCTCCTACAATCATAATTGTAATCAAAGTCAAAAGAATATTCTGATTAACTTCTATACTTGGCATAAATCCTCCTGTTGATAAACCAGAAAAAACCAAAGAAATGTTTGTTACAAAATCTTGTACGCCAAGAAAATAGAGAATTGAAAAGAACAAAACAGTGTAGAATGAGTAAATAAAGAGAACTTCTATAATAGAAGTTTTGATTTTTGTCAGAAACTTTTTTATTCCGATAGCTTCAGCTATACCATTTGCTATGTTTTCTTCATAGAAAAACGCAAGTATTAAATAAACTATTCCAATTCCTCCAATCCACTGAGTAAGGCTTCTGTAAAGTACTAGCGATTTAGGAAGATCTTTTGAGTCAAGAAACGTTAATCCAGTAGTTGTGAAGCCAGAGACGCTTTCAAAGTAAGTATTTACAAAATCCTCTAAGATGTTTTGAGAGTTGAATATTTTCAGGTAAAAGTAAGGTATGCTTCCAACTAAACTTATCAAAATAAAAGTCAGTAAAACTAACAAACATGATGTTTTATAATCTAATTCTTTTCTTTCTGATAATGTATTCATCATAAAGCCTTTGAAAAGAATGATATAGAAGTAATCAGAAAAGCTACCATTGGTTCAGCCTCACTATAATAATAGGCTGTTATAATTGGAAGAAGCATGAGCAAACCAGCAATTTGAAATATTAAGCCCAAGTTTGCAATCAAAGCTTTCATTAACTAATTATTTTACTTATTTACTATTTCTTTTATGAATCAGAGCGAATACTTAAATAAAATTTTTAGAACGATTGAAAAGTACAGGCTTGTTGAGAGAGGCGATAAGATTTTTGTAGCCTTGAGCGGAGGTAAGGATAGTGCGGCGGTTTTGTTTGTGTTAAAAAAATTTAAGGAGGAGAGAAATTCGGATTTTGAAATAATAGGATTTCACATAAACCTTGGAACTATTGGTTCAGAAAAAATTCAGGAGATTGTTGAAAAACAATGCGAATTAGCTGGAGTAAAACTTATTGTATTCGATTTGAAGAAAGAAGGTATCAATCTTCGCGAAATAGCAAAAAAGAATAGGAGACCAGTTTGTAGCGATTGTGGGGTTATAAAAAGATATCTGATGAATAAAATTCCCAGAGAACTTGGAGCAACTAAGATAGCAACTGGGCATCATGGAGATGATATTCTTGTGTTTTTCATCAAAAATATTCTTGGAATGAACTATTCTTGGATAGGTAAGTTTAGGCCCAAAGTGGAAAGCAACAATCCAAAATTGTTAACAAAAATAAGACCGCTTTTCTTTGTTGGCAGAAAAGAAAATGAGGAATTTGTAAAAAATCTTGGAGTACCGTACGTTCAAGAAAGTCTTTGCATATACTTTAAGGAAAAGATAAAGTTGTATGAAAAAACAAGCAAGTGGTATGATATTATAGATAAACTTGAGTCAGAAGTTCCAGGCTTTAAGGAAAGACTTTTGAACTCTGTAATAAAAATGAGTGCCTATTTCGAAAATGAAGATCAACTCAAGTTTTGTAAAATATGTGGAGAACCAACTAATACTGAAATTTGTGCTTTTTGTAGACTTACTGGAAAAACAAAAAATTCAAAACTTTAGCATTCTTCTGAATCTTAAGTATCTTATAATTCCCTCAGCTGTATAACCTTGTTTTAGCTTTATGGAAATCGGCAAATTTGGTAGTTCGATATCTTCTTTTCCTATGGGAGATGAGAGCTCTAGAAATTCGTTTACCTCTTTTAAACAAGAGTAAACTAAAGAAGGAGATATTTTCAATTCTCGTGAGATTTCTCTTAGGTAAGTTCCCGGGTTTTCCTCTATAAACTTCAGTACTTTAAACAAGGCCTCAGATTTACTTGTTTTTTCGTATCTAATTCTTCTTTTTCTTTTATTTCTAGTTGGTAAAATTGATATTTTATTTTTAGAGAGTTCAGTTAGTTTTTCAGGAGGTATTTCTTCTTTTAAAGAAATTAGCTTTGGTAATTTTGGCAAACTCATTCCACTTTCAAATTCTTTTATTTCTAGGTAATCTTTTATCTTTATCAAATTTCTTCTAACTATCTCTGGGTGAATTTTCAAGTCTTCTGAGATCTTCTTTATGTAAGTATTAGGATTTTCCTTGAGATAATTTACTATCTTGAATAGAGTTGATGGGGCTAGCTCTTCGAGATTTTTCTTGTTTACGAATACTGGTTGTGAGTATCCTTCTATTATTTTCTTCATTCTTTCCTCCTCAATTCTTTTTGCAGCGTACGGCGAAATAACTATAATCCTCTTATCGTAGGTTTTGATTTTTGGTCCGACATTGCTAATTCTTATCAATAACTCTCCGTTAGAGTCTTTTGCATAAATTCGATTTTTCTCTATTTTTGTTATTGTTATTCCCAAATTCCAAAGAATCTTTGCTATGTTTTCGATTCCCTCCATTCACAAATTTGTATTTTTGTGTTTAAAAGTTATTGTTTGTGAAACGCGTTTTTTACAATTCTATAGATCGTGAGTGAGACTAAAAGGTAAAATCATACTCTTTAAACCTTTATATTTTTTCTTATTTTCTTCTGTTTTTCAATATTTTTTCTTTTTCATTTTATCTCTTATTGAATCGAAATTATTGAGAGTGTGAATTTATGGCATATCTGAAAGGTCTTTATTTTCCTTATTTTCCTCTTTTTGTTCTTTTATTTCTAGTCTACTGCTTTGATCTAGCGATTCTGATCGATTCAAATCGCTTTGAATCGATTTAATTCTTATCCATCCCTTACCATCTTTTTCAAATCGCTCGATTTCGTCACATACTTTTACCATTCTGGAGAGTATACCTCTTAGACCATCTGTTGTTATTCCAAGTTTTTCAGCAAGTTCTTGGTAACTAATTTCTCTTCTTTCTTTGAGAATGTCGAGAATTTGTTGCATTTTGGGAGTTAGGGTAGCAGATTTCAATGACGCAACTGTAGATAAAATTTCAGTTTTTATCGGTTCTGGTAGTGAGGGTGCCATAGTTTTTAGTTTGTTTATTGCTTCTAATAATACTTCAAATCTTTTTTCCTCGTTTCTTTCATGATCCATTAGGATTTCCCTTATGTTGTATATTGCTTGTTGTACTTGCTCTATTTTTGGAAGAATGTTCATGGTTATCCATTCTTTGGATGGCATTGAAATTTCTATCCTTTCTATTCCATCTTCTATACTTATTAGGGAGCGTGAGATATAGCCAGCTGCCATGCCAACCTTAAGAGATTCTTTATCGATAGAAATTGTTGGTTTTTCCTCCTTTTCGCTAGAGATAATTGTTGATTTGGGCGATTCAATCGATTGATTCATCGATTCAGCTCGATTCAGCTCGATTCTTTCCGATTCAGCTCGATTCAAATCGATACGAATCAATTGATTCATCGATTCAAATCGCTGTGAATCGCTGAATCGTTCAGGTTGTTTTTCTCCAAATAATATTTTCTTTATAAAAGATATCACGCCCATCTAAGTAATTAGTTTTTGTATTTAAATTTTTGTTCAGAACTCTCACCTTCATATTGTTTGAATTTATCTATTGTTTATATCACGCTTTCTAAATTTTCATTTTTATTTCTGATGTTAGTTGCTTTTCCTAATTTCATCACTTTGTGATTTTATATTTTTTATGTTTAATAATTCTCACATCTCTGTTTCTTTTCTTTTTATTTATTTTCAATATTTTTGATTCGAATTTTACCTACGGTTTTCATCACTTTTAATTTATCTTATTAAATTTTTTTGATACCTTTCAACGCCAGATTTTATTTTTAACTCATCTCACGTTATCAAAATCTTCACTTTTTCGAATTTTATCTTTAGCTTATTTTATCTTTAGTTTATATTCACACCATACTATATTTTATAATATTGTTTTTTTAAAATTTATTTTATATTATATATTTTTTGATTCATTCTTTTTCGTTACTTCACACTAATATATATTTTTCGGTATATAAATGTATTTATATTTTTGATACTAAAGTATCATAATGTATTTGATTATTTTTCAACTTGGAAGTGGTTCTTCAGCTTTGAAACTGAAGATAAACAGAAAATTGAACAAAATTGGTGCAAGAATGATCCAGAAGTCTGTTTGGACCCATGAAAGCACTCAAAAATTAATAGAAATAGCTTCTTTTATAAGGGCGAGGGGAGGAAAAGCAATTGTTCTGGAGGCTAATGTGATTTATGAATGATTCATTCACACTGAAATATATTCTGTAGAATACAAAAACTATAAATAAAGTTCAAAAAAATGACATTTTTGGCTAGAGATAAATATAATTATCTCTAGAGACTAGCTTTTATGCTTCATAATTTTGCTCTTTTATTCTCTTTTTAAAACAACTTTCATTAAATCATATGCAACTTCAACATTGTCGAAGACTTGTTTAGCTTCATTTATAATTCTTTCTATATCATCATTTCTGTATCTTCTACTAATATGAGTTAAAATCAGTTTTTTGACATTTGCCTTTTTTGCTACTATTGCTGCATCTTTAACACTTGAATGATATTTTTGCGTATCTTCATCTTCTTCCAAAAAGGTTGCATCATGAATTAATACATCAGCATCTTTTGATAATTCTATAATGTTATCGCAAGGTTTTGTATCTCCACTATATACAACTTTTAAACCCTTTTGAAGCTTTGCTACTTCTTCTATCCTAATTTTTTTCCCGTTATAAACAACTTCTCCCTTTTCTTTCAATTCTTTTAGCCACTTCCCTTTTTTCAAGCCCAATTCCTTTAGCCTTCTCTCATCGATCCTCCACACATCCTTTTCCTTAAAGGCGAAAGCAACAGATGGTATTGTATGCAATACCGGAATGGAAAGTATTTCGTATAACTTGTGTTCATATACTTTAACAATTTGTTTTCCCTCATAAGGTACGTCTACCGCTTTCACAGGAAATCTCAATCCAAAATATCCTAAATTTAATATGGTTTGAACAAATCTACTTGCTTCAGGTCCGAATATTGTTAGTTCGCTTCTCCTTTTTTCTAGGTTCATAGTTTGTAGTAATGGTATTAATCCTCCAAAGTGGTCTGCATGCCAATGAGTTATAAAAATCTTACTTATGTCCATAAAGCTTATTCCAGCATTCATAAGTTGTTTTTGTGTTCCTTCACCACAATCAAAAAGCAAAGTATCTTTTTTGTAATAAAAATACTCTAAAACTATTGCTGGATGATTTCTTTCTTTGCTAGGTATTCCTGATACTGTGCCCAAAAATGTTAAAACTATCATTATTAAATTAGTTTTTTCTTGTAGAAATAATTATAAAAGAATACTCCAACATCTCTCCTTTCTCTTAATAGCTTTTCAATTTCTTCGCCGCTAATAACTTCAAAACCTTTTGATATAGCTTCAGCGATATAGTTTGGTATCCCTTTAGCTTTAAGTATATCTAAAGGCTTATTAAGGGTGTCAACAATTTTTTCCTTAGCAGTTTTGAATTTTCTCTCCACCTCGACTACCCATCTTTTGTCTTCAATATAAGGGCCAACTAATGGATTTTTGTGAGCTTCGAGAAATGATTTAGAGTTTTTTTCGTCAAACACAATAGGTCCAATAATTTTTTGGACATTCGGTAAAGAATTTACTTCCATTTCTAATAAAACTAGTGCTAATTCATTTTCGTCAGTGTATACACCTTTTCCATAAACTTTAAACTCGTACTTTCTTTCTTCTAGTATATTCTCAATACGGTTTGCAAATTTTCTTAGCTGAGGCCAAAGTATGTCTGGAGAAACTTTTGGTGGCTTAAATTTTATTAAAAGGATTTCTGTGTTTCTCTTCAAAATTATTCTAGAAAACTCCAAATCAGTAATATAATTCGTTTTTCCAAAAAATGTTTCCTCGCAAGGATTGATAAGAAATTCTTCCGATACTTTTTTGAATTTATAAAAATTTTCTACGCTTAAAGCTGCAGCAACATTTCTATTCTTGTCCGTAGGATCTATTACTATTAAAGGCTGATCTTTGAATATTCTTCTGACTGCTTCGTATTCTTCCTTTTTATAAAAATTTTCTATGTCAATTATTTCCTGAAGCTTCCATTTTGTAGCAGATTTTAACAAGTTTAAAAATGTCTTATATTTTATTATCAAAAGCTCACACAAATAGCCAGAAAACCCTTCCGTCTTTGCATCAGCTCCGTATAAGTTGTGAGATTTTAAAAACTTTTTTAGGAGTCTAACTTCATTACTTTGATTTTTCTTCAAATGTTTTTCTAAGTACTTAACATGAAATGGAGTTCTATCTACAGCACTTTTCATTTCTGATACGTCTCTTATTTTATATGAAGGTACAATATCTACTTCTACGTCGTTTATTTTTGCAGATAAATACGGATGTTGCGCATATTTTAAAGTAAAACTTCCTTTCATTTCTTTAACGATTTGCTTGCCAATATCCAAACCATACTTTTCCAATTCTTGAATAGTTAAATTGGGTGGAAAAAGAATAAAGATGTCAAACTCTTTCTTATCGGGGAGCCAAGTATCTCGGGTTATGCTCCCAACAATCATGGCTTCAGCTTTATATTTTTTTGCTTTCTTTTTTGCCAAAGATAAAACTTTTTTGGCTAAGATTTTTAACTCTCTCTCTGTTTTTCTATCGGGTAGTATTTGTTTAAGAACTTTCTTAAGAAACGATTTAGCATCCATTTTTTTATTTTTATAAGGTTAGAAATATAAACAAAATATCATTATTACTGTTTAATAGTAAAACTTAAATATTTAACTACTAAATAGTGATATGAGAGGTAAAGCTGACTTAGAAAAAAATTACATAATGGAGCAACTGGAAATAGCAAAAGAATGCCTATTTCAAGCTAGAACTCTAAAAGAGGCAAAATTTTGGCAGGAAAAGATAGCTTACTTAAGTTCACTACTTAAAAAGAAAAGCTTAAATATAAAAAAAGTAAAACAAAATTATGCAAGGTGAACACCAAACACTTTTTTAGTTTAGATTTCTTTTATTCTTTAATAGTTAAATTATTTAGTGTTTCTTTAATTTTGACAAGAGGTGGAGATAAATGAAGATATTGCAACTTCATGTAGACTTTGTTGAGTATGAACCAATTCAAAAAGAAATGAGTGCAGCAGAAGAAGTAGAAAAAAGAAGAATAAGAATAGATGAATGCCTTCTTTTACTAATCACAATTGAAGAAGATGATGATAAAAGCTTTGCTAACATGGCCATAGAAGAAATAGAGAAGTCTTTAAAAGTCTTAAAAGTTAATAAAATATTAATCTATCCATATGCTCATCTTTCTAATAGGCTTGCAGATCCTTCAACATCTCTTTCAATACTAATAGAAATGGAGAGGTTGGCAAAAGAGAAGGGAATAGAAGTCTATAGGGCACCTTTCGGTTGGATAAAGAGATTAAGTTTTTCAGTTAAAGGACACCCTTTGGCGGAGCAGTTAAAAGATATAATAAAAGGAAAACCCTTAGAGAGAAAAATAGAGAAGAAGTACTTTGTTTTAACTAAAGATGGAAGTTTAATTGAAGTAGATAGATATAAGTTTAAAGAAGGAGAAGAAGATTTTAAGATTTTAGTGGAACAGGAAGCTTTTGGTGCTAAAGGAAGAGAAAATCCAGAACCCTCTTATATAAAATTCATGAAGAAATTTGGAATTGAATGGGAAGAAATGTCAGATTTGGGTCATATGAGGTATGGACCTCTAGGTGCTTTTATTTTGGATATGCTAGGGGAGTATGTTTCTAGTGTTGTTTCTAAGTTACCATTTCCAGTATACTTTGTGAGAGGAACTAATATGTTCAATTTAAAAGAGAAAGCTATCGCAGAACACGCTTCCTTATTTGGTCAGAGAATGTATGTATCAAAGTCAGAAGATAGACATTTAGTTCTAAGATATGCAGCATGCTTTCAACAGTTTGCTATGATAAAACATTGGCAATTGAGTTATAGTAGTTTGCCTTTTGGAGCTTTTGAGATTGCAGATAGTTATAGATTCGAGCAATCTGGTGAGCTTTTACTTGGATTCAGAGTTAGGAGACTTATGATGCCAGATCTTCACGTTTTTTGTAAAGATTTGGAAGAAGCTAAAGAACAGTTTTTAATTTTACACAAAACAATTCATTCAGAAATGGAAAAGCTAGGCAGAAAGTATGTTTCATTATACAACCTAACTTCTTTAGAATTTTTGGAGAAAAATAGAGAATTTTTCATGAAGTTGCTTGAAAGAGAACACTATCCGGTTTTAATTTGTGTTTATCCTCCAGGAATAAACTACTATTGGGTTTTGAATATAGAATATCATATTATAGATGAGTTGGGTAGAGCAAGAGAGATAGGTACAGTTCAAATAGATTTAGGTAATGCTGAGAGATTCGGTATAACTTATGTTGACAACAACGGGAAGAAAAGACATCCAATAATTTTACATACTGCAATTTTAGGAAGTTTGGAGAGATTTATGTACACGATCTTCGACAATTTAGTAAAGGAGGAAAATCCAACATTACCTTTATGGCTCTCTCCTATTCAGGTAAGAATAATACCAGTTTCAAGTAAGTACATAGAAGAGGCAAAGAAACTGGTAGTTAGGTTGAGAGAAAGGATGATTAGAGCCGACTTAGACGATAGGGAAGAGACTGTGGAGAAGAAAGTGAGGGACGCCGAAACTTCTTGGATAAATTATATAATAGTTTTTGGGGAGAAGGAGATTGCAAGTAAAAAATTAATGGTTAGAGATAGAAAAAGAGGTCAAATAAGGGAAATGATAGAGGAAGATCTAATAAAAGAAATAGAAGAAGAGACTAAAGAATTTCCAAAGAAGATGATTAATTTGCCGATTGAAGTTTCTAAGAGACCTGGTTTTTAAATTGATCTAGACTTTTGCCATATTAGGTTGAAAATAGGAGCTAATACGTTGCTTGCCGCGTGCGGGCTTTTTGTCCAAATTGCTATTTCTTCGCTTTTTTCTTCTTCAGGATTTACCAATCCCATAATGACTTCCTTATTATCTACTATTGCAATATTACCTTTTATTGGAATTTCTTTTTCATTTATAAATCTGATATCTCCTACATCTTTCAATGCTTTTATCTCTTCTTTTGCTTCTTCTGTTGGTGTGACAACAATTTTTATTTCTACTCCTCTTTCTTTTGCTTGCTTTAAGTGTTCTAGATGATTAGCTACTAATTCTTTCAATCCTTCATTAGTTGTAATTATGCTTATATTTTTTGAAGCTACTTTAAACATAGATTCCAATCTTTGGAATACTAGAGTTCTTCCCTTTAATGCGCTAGTTATTTCTTCTGGAGAAATTGATTTGATTCCCTTTTGATATATTTCTTTTAGTTCTCTAATTACTGGACTAGCTTTTAGTTCTTCAATTCTCGCTACAGCTTCTCTGTATTCTTCTTCCAATCTTTTCTTTACTCTTTCTAAAGCCTCTTCTGGAGGCAAAGCTACAGCTTTTAATGGTTTTGATGGCTGTAGAACAACAAAACCTTTATTTGCTAAACTCTGTAGTACGTCATAAGCTCTACTTCTTGGAACATTTGCAGCATCGGCTAACTCTCCTACCGAAGACGAACCCCTAGCCAAAAGAGCTACCCACAATTTTCTTTCATACAAGTTTAAGCCTATCGATTTTAATGCATCCATCGTTTTTTGGGATACCGAAATCATAATATCACTTATAAATAAAGCTTATAAATATTACTTTTAGCAAGTAGTCATCTAATTATTATAAAGAATGTAGAGGAAATTACTAAAACGAAGCCTGCAATTATCAGAAGAATCATTATCACATTCATACCAAAACCGGTGAAGTTTCTACAAACAGTTGGATTAAGCAGACCTTTTTGACATTCTTCTGCTATTTTATTTAGATTGTCAAATATAAATAAAATACCAAATGCAGAAAAAAACATCACCAAAAATGCCAATATGGTTATCATTCTCATATTATCACTTATATGGTTTTCTATAAATATAATTGCATTTTAGACATTTAATAATTTTTGTTTTAGTTTGAGGATCCAGCCAAGTCTTCATTGTAAAGCTTGGAATTAAAGGAGTATTACATTTTTTACAAAAAGAATCTTTTTGTTCTCTTGTTAGTCTAACATTGTATCTCTTTCCAATCGTTCTCGCTAACTCTACATATCTTCTTGCTCTTTCCAAATTCTTTTTTACTTCGATTTTTGCTAGATTCAAAAGAATCTCTATTCTCTCTTTTGCAATCTTTCTTTGCCACTCAGGTTTTTTGCCTCTTCTCATAAAATGAATTTTCTTATCAATTCATAAACTAGTTGGGGCCGCTGGGATTTGAACCCAGGACTTCGAGCGCCCGAGGCTCGCGTGCTAACCAAGCTACACCACGGCCCCACCAATTTTTAATTTCTTTATCAAATCTATTAATGAAAGTTTTAGTAAGCTCAAAAATCCAGTAGAAATCGAGGATACTAAAGAAGAATGTAAGAAATATTCTTATGATATTGAAATAGTTGGAATTGAGGTTGATTCAAAGGTTTCAAGACAGCCAATTGGTTCGGAGAGTTTTGTTGCGCTAAGAATAGGATAGAGGAATTGAAAAAGTCTGAAACAGATTTTATGTAGGAATAGAAAAGGTATAATAATTAACATTTCGATAATTGGTTTGTTTTGATGTAATTTACATTTTGGATAAAAATGGTAAAGATGGTTATGGTGCTGATTCGTTATTCCAATCCCACGTATTTTTGTAAATGAAATAAAGAATTGGAAGGAATAGGGAGAAGACGGAGAGTCAACTAAAGGAGCAATTAATATTAAAAGTTGGTATATCCTAGCAATAATTTGTGCTTTAATTCCATTTTTGAGCAAAGGTTTTGTTTGTATGATTTTTTAAATCTTTCTTGCTATTGTTATAAAGCCAGTGTGCATTATTCCTTTTGTTTTTGGTCTAAGAGTTTTTTCAAATTGCCACTCTCTAACAATATTCTCAACTATTTTCATCTCTGTAAAATCAAACTTTTTCATCTCTTTGCAAACTTTCATCAAATGATTTACGGTCGGTGAATAAACAACAAGATATCCACCAACTTTAAGAGATTTATAAGCAATCTTTATCGCTTTGTTTGCTTCTTCTAAATCAATAAGTATTAGGTCAAAATCTTTTTCTTTAATTCCTTTAAGAAAATCTTTTTTTACGATCTTGATGTTTTTCAACTCCGAAAACTCAATGTTTTCTTTTGCAATTTTATAGAATCTTTCATCCTTTTCATAGGTAACAACTTTTCCTTTAGTCAAATAATTTGCAAGAAATATTGAAGAGAAAGCACTTCCAGTTCCAACATCTAAAACTTTCCAGTAAGGCATTAAACCAGTATAAGCAATTATAATTGCAACATCTTTAGGCAATATAACTTGTGCGCCTCTTTTCATTTCTTCTATTAAATCAAGAATGTTTGGTTTAACTACAAAAAATTCTTTTCCCAAATGCGATTTTATTTTCTTTCTCTTTTTCAGGTTCTTCAAATCAATATTTCCAAGATGAGTCGATATTTTACTTTTTCCCTCTTCTACTACAATTTTAAAATCTTTTGAGAGCAACAAGTATTTCATAAAATTATTTATTTTTTGACTTTAATTCTACTTCCAGTTCTTTAAGCGCCTTTATCCTTTTAAAAGTCAGTGGGTGGGTCGAAAATATTTCAGCTACCCGAGCGAATATATTCTTTTTCTCCCATTCCATTGCTTTTTTCAATTCAGTTTCATCGATTTCTAAGTCATCATATTCGTTTCTGAATGTTGAAATCTCTTTTGTTGCCGTTATTGGGTCTGCAATAAAGAACGATCTTACTGCAGAATTTTCAATCCTATCTTCACTAGTTGATAACCCATAAGTTATTTTTGCTAAAGCTCTTGCCAATGCTCGAGGATTTGTATGCTCTCCAGAAAATCTATCAGCGTAAAATTCTCTTAATCTAGAAAGATAAAGAACAAGCAAGTTTGATAAGAAATAAATTATGTATGCTATTATACCAACTAAGATTGCTGCACCAACATTTCTCCTTTCGCTTTCTTTTGGAGCAAATATCAGAAATCTAGCGACAAAATATGCTAAAACAGGGATTGCTGCAACGACAGTCATCACTACCATGTCTTTATGATTTATGTGTCCCATTTCATGTCCTATTACGGCCTCAATTTCTTCCTTATCAAGAGTGTTAATTAGTCCTCTTGTTATTGCAAGGTAAGCCGATTTTGGTGTTCTTCCAAAAACAAAAGCGTTTGGTGCACCGGAATTTACAATAAATATTTTCTTTGGCACAGGGGTTTTTGTTTTCTTACAAATCTTTTCAACCATATCGTAAATCCATCCATATTTTTTCCTATCAGCTTCTTGCATGTTTGTAGTCCACATTATTATGTAAGGACTTATGTACCATTGTAGAAATACTAGGAGTAGTGCCATCAATACTATGGCATATCCGCTAATTCCAAAGTAATATCCTATTGTTGCCAAAATTCCAAATAGCAAACCAAAGAGTAGAGCTATTGTTAAAAACATTGAGAATACTAATTTCAACGCCATGAAAATAATATTATGAATAAGTATAAAAGCATTATTATCGTCAAAGTTATAGCTAAAACAATATAAACAATTCTTTCACTACTTCCAAAAATTATTGGTAAAGGTCCAACTAGTACTACTCCTCCGCCTTCAACTTTTGTTGATTTCGAAAATGCTAGAATCAATAAACCAACTACTATCGCGAATATTCCTATTGAAATTAGTGCCAACCCGATAAGCTCCATATTCCTTTTAAACTTACGTTTCATTAAAAATTTTATGAAAGCTTATATTATAACTACATTCCTAGGAGTTTTTGGGGTAGACGAAAACAATAAAATTGTAGGTTTTGTTCCATTTAAGAAGGATGCAAAAGAGATAGCGAGAAAATTGAAAGAATCTGATCTAAAGGTTATAGATGAGGAAAAGAAACTACAAACTCAACTTTGGAAAAAAGGCTTTAAAGAGTTCGTTTATCCTATAAACAAACAAGATGTAAAGCATGTTGAAGAAAATAGTAAAGCCGAGAATTACATTAAAGAAAATCTTTTACAAATTGCTTTAGAAAGAAAGATTGTTAAAGATGAAGAAGAGTTTAACAATTTGTTTAGAGAGGTTAGTGTAGAACTCACAAAAGTTCAAATAAAAATCTCTGCCAAAAGAGATTCTTTAGTTGTTCAAGCTGTTAGGGCGCTAGATGAAATCGATAAAGTTTTGAATGTCTTTTCAGAAAGACTTAGAGAGTGGTATGGTTTGCATTTTCCCGAGCTGAATAGAGCTGTTGCCTCTCATGAAAAATTTGCTAAGCTTGTTGCCAAATATGGAAAAAGAGAAAATGTAGAAGGTTATGAAAAGCTTGCCGAAGAAAGTATAGGAATAGAGATTAATGAGGAAGATGAAAAAATTTTGAAAGAATATGCTTCATTTTTAGAGAAACTTTTTGATTTGAGGGAAAGACTGGAAAAGTATGTTGTTGCTACCATGAAGGAAATGGCACCAAACTTTTCTGAGATTGCAGGACCATTACTAGCTGCTAGAATTTTATCAAAAGCTGGAAGTTTAGAGAAGTTAGCTAAAGCACCTTCATCTCTCATTCAACTTATAGGTGCAGAAAAATCTTTGTTTAGATACTTACATGGAAAGGGAAAAGCACCAAAGCATGGTTTGATATATTTACATCCCTATATTCAAAATGCGAAGAAAGAAGATAGGGGCAAAGTTGCTAGAATACTTGCAAACAAAATATCTTTGGCTGTTAGGATTGATTACTATACAAAAGATGATAAAAGAGAGGAATTGAAAAGAGATTTGGAAGAGAAGTTGAAGGAAATTCTTAACAATAAAAATGGATGAAGGGCTCTGTTTCTTTTAACTGATTATGTAGTAATAAACTCTTTATGTGTATAGTGTATCAATTTTATTTTAAGATTGAGAAAGACTACTATTTGGTTTTTGAAAGTTATTCACAAAGAAAAGTCAAAAGAATACTTATGATTATTAGTTTTTTAAAATTAAGATTATGTTTAATATGGAAAAATTGAGTCAAAAACTTTTTCTCTAATAAAAATGAAAATATAAAGTATGAAGATCGAGAAAACCCCATTTGAAGGAGTTTATTTAGTAGATGGAAGATTAGCCACAGTAAATACAGTTCCAGGCTATAGGCCTTTTGGAGAAGAAATTGTTAAAGTGGAAAATGTTGAATATAGGATTTGGGATCCTCATACTTCTAAACCTGCTGCAGCTATAGTCAAAGGCATAAAGACATTTCCTCTAAAGCAAGGAATGAAAGTTTTGTATTTAGGAATAGCTGCTGGAAAGACTGCTACTTATTTTAGCAATATTATTGGACCAAAAGGCTTAATTATAGGAGTTGACATAGCTGAAAGAGTTTTGAAGGACGCTCTTCTCGTTTCAGAAAAATATAAAAACATTGTTCCTTTGCTTGCAGATGCGCGAAAACCAGAAACTTATGAAAAGTTCGTTTTAGGAAAGGTTGATTTTGTTTATGAAGATGTCGCTTCGGAAGATCAGGTACCTATATTGATTAAAAATAGTGAGAAGTTTTTGAAGCCTAGTGGCTATGCAGCCATAGCAATAAAATCGCAAAGTATTAGCTCTGTGGAAGATCCGAAAGTCATTTATCAAAGATGTCTAGAAGAGCTTGAGAGGCATTTCAAGATTTTGGATAAGGTTGAGCTAGATCCATACGAAAAATATCATTTGTTTGTCGTTTTACAAAAACTATAAGGGCTTTATAACCCCAAATATCTTTCCATCTTTTACAAATTGTATGTTCCACTTTAGTACATTCCTGTCTTCAACCAGTGCAATCTTTATTTCTCTTAATACCTTCATTCTTATGCCTCCTTATAGTACCCAAAATTCATGAAATCGGGAAGCTTTTTCTGGAAGCTAGATGTATCTATTATTACCTCATCTTCCAAAAAGCTTCCGATCCCTCTTATGAACACTCTTCTATTTCCAAACCCATCAATGAACCTTATAACTCTTGTTGGTGGACATCTTATTATTCTCTTCATCCTTATCACCGCATATTAATTAGCATTTTATATACCCTTTCTTTTCTGGGGAGAGTACCTGAGACTGTATGCAATTTATCTCTAGTAAATTGTTAAAGCTTTATTTAGTTAAATAATATAGTGAATCAGTATGAAATAAGCGTTTAAATGCCCAATTCAAATATAAATTGGATAGATTCTATGGAAAAGGTAATATTTTCAGCATACTCTATTGCGGATGAAGTTGATATTAAGAAATACTACTCAGATAAATTTGAAAAGGTGTGGAGGAAAAGTTGGGAAGAACCATTAATAATTGATTATGAGAAAGGAAGGGCCTATGTTTTTGCCTTTGGAACAATAGTTTTAGAGAATCCATCAGATAATCTTAAAGAAGATGTTATAAAAGAATTCAAAAGATATTTGATTGGTAAGAAAGAAAAACAAACCGTCTCTACTATAGAAGTAATCCTTCTCGATTCTTTGAAAGAAATCGAAAATTTAGCTAAAAATATAAAAAATCCAGTTTTTGTTACAGAAGAAAATGTTTACATGCTTAAAAAATCATTCGATGAGGAAACAAAAAAGGTTATTGCTTTAGCTATTGCTCAAGATGCATCCTTGAGTGGTATTGAAGAAGATGTTGAGATGTTGATAGACTCAACAAATGAGATAATTTCTTATGTAAAAAGACCGGCAATTCTTGCCAGAAGCGGAAAAATTTTTGAGTATATTATTAATACAACAAAGATAAAGAGTGCGATAATATCTGATTTAATGCTCATTGAGAGGCCAGAGATAGCATCAACGAGTCAAAAAGTTCAAAAGGTTTATTATTCCTTGAGAGATTTCTTTGAGTTTAGATACAGATTAGGAGTATTGAATACTAAACTAAACTATCTTAGCAATTTAATGGACTTCGCTTCGAGGGTTACTTATGAAAAAAAGACGGAGCTTTTAGAAACTTTGATAGTTCTTTTGTTCATAATTGACATAATAATATATCTCTTTGGTGGCCGTTAGAAAACCATATAAACAGATAAATTTTTATACAAACTTTTCTTTTAAATTAATTAGGTTAATTTATTGCCACATCGGATATAGTTGCTAATATTCTTATAAGAATTAAGAATTCAGCTAATTTAAGAAATATAATGGAGTTGTTTATGGGTTCAACTATGTTGAAGAAGCTGTAGCTTATATTTTTAGGTGAGAAAATTTGAGGTTGTGGTCCATACACCCAAAATACCTAGATACTAAAGGACTCCTTGGATTATGGAGAGAGGGTCTACTAGCTCAGAAATGCTTATTGGGACTTACCAAAGGTTATGTGAACCATCCGCAGTTAATTAGATTTAAGCAGACTTCAAATCCATCACTATATATTGGTACTTACCTATACTACGTATACCTAGAAGGTATTAGAAGAGGATACAGGTTTAATTTAAGCAAGATAAAAACCTACGATCTAACTTTAGAGAAAATTCCTGTTACAGTTGGTCAGTTAAGGTACGAGTATCAACACTTACTAAATAAATTAAAAACACGTTCGAAGACACATTATGAGTTGATAAAAGACCTTGAAGAAATAGAGCCACATCCTCTTTTTAAGACAGTTCCAGGAGAGATAGAACCTTGGGAAAAGGTGAAATTTCAATACAGGTAGGAATATAATTCTAAAATAAATTTTTATATCCATCTCTCCTAAAATTAATAGGATAATTGATGGTTGTTATTAAAGGCGAAGGTCTTGCTTTCGATGACGTATTATTGCTTCCAAGAGTTTCAAGTATAAATTCTAGAAAGGAAGTTGACACAAGCACCTTTTTAACAAAAAAGATCAAAATCAATATTCCTATTGTTAGTAGCCCAATGGATACTGTTACAGAAGCAAGATTGGCAATAGCTATAGCAAGGGAGGGTGGCGTTGGAGTTATTCACAGGTTTATGTCAATAGAAGAACAAGTAAGAGAAGTTATAGAGGTTAAAAGATCAGAGGGAATAATCATCGAAAAACCTTACACAATTTCTCCGAACGCAACTATAGATGATATGCGTAAGATGTCAAGACAATACAAAGTAAACAGTTTTTTGGTAGCAGATGAATTAAATCGTTTGGTTGGTATAGTGACTTATAGGGATATTGTATTTGAGGATGGGAAAAAGAAAATTTCTGAGGTTATGACACCAAGAGAAAAGTTAGTTACAGCTAAGCCAGGGATTAGTATTGAAGAAGCAAGAGAAATATTGAAAGCTCATAAAATAGAAAAACTGCCTTTGGTTGACGAAAAAAACGTTATAAGAGGTTTAATTACAATGAAAGATATTTCAAATTTAGAGAAGTTTCCATTTGCTTCAAAAGATAAGAAAGGTCGTTTAATGGTTGGAGCTGCAGTTGGTGTGAGAGAGGATTATATAAAACATGTAGAAAAGCTGTTGGAAGCCGAAGCAGATTTTATTGTTATTGATGTTGCGAATGGCTATACAGAAAGTGTTCGAAAAGCAGTTAAAGACATCAAAAGAGAGTTTGATATAGAGGTAATTGCTGGGAATGTTGCTACAGCAGAAGGGGTAGAAGCTTTAGCAAGCGCCGGGGCAGATGCTATAAGAGTTGGTATTGGTCCAGGAAGCAGCTGCATAACTAGACTAGTTGCTGGAGTTGGTGTTCCACAATTAACTGCAATAATTGAATGTGCCGAAGCCGCTTCTAGATATGATATTCCAATAATAGCTGATGGTGGTATAAGGAGATCTGGAGATATTGTTAAAGCTTTAGCCGCCGGAGCATCAACAGTAATGATAGGAAATTTGTTAGCTGGCACTGAAGAAAGTCCCGGAGCAACAATAATAAGGAAGGGAAGAAAGTATAAGCTTTACAGAGGAATGGCATCTCATGCTGCTTATTCTGGAAAATTGGAGAGAGAAGGAAGATTTGATGAAGAAGAAATTGAGGCCTATGTGTCTGAAGGAGTAGAGGGTTTAGTGGAGTACAGAGGAACAGTGGCTGAAGTAATTCATCAATTGGTTGGCGGTTTAAGATCAGGAATGAGTTATGTTGGTGCTAGAAACATAAAAGAATTGCAAAAAAATGCAATTTTCATAAAAGTTACTGAAGCAGGAATTAAAGAAAGCAAGGCTCATGATTTAAAGGTGTTATAAATTATTGTTCTAGCGTTACAAGAAAGTTTGATTCAATAACAAACATTGCATGGCTACAAGCTATAGGAATGATAGAAGCTTGTTTATCGTCTTTTATTTGCTAGGACAAATAACCATAAACTTTTTTCATTAACCCAATTGTAGTATTTCAATGCTTTTTCTTTTTCTACCCGTTTGATAAGCTACAATTTCTAAAAACTTCTTTTGATTTTTCTAAAATCTATTCATTTTCCATAAGATTTATTAAGAAGCTTAGAGTAAAGAGCAAAAAGCTAGAAAATTACTTCCTCACCAGGAATTCTTGGAAATAACTGGACTTCTTTTATATGTTTCTTTCCACATAAAAATCTTAATAACCTTTCAACACCAATTCCTCCCCCAGCGCTTGGTTTCAATAAGCCCATTTTAGCAACTTCTAGATAGTTCTTGAACGTAGAATAGTCTCTACCCTCTTTTTCTAACTCTTTCATCCTATTTATGATTCTCTCATATTTATGTTCTCTTTCCCCTCCAGACAAAACTTCTCCATATCCTTCTGGCAAAATCAAATCATAGTTTAGAAAATGACCAGGATTTGTTTCATCTTCCTTATCGTAGAACTCTCTCTTTATGTCAATAATCCAGAACGGTTCTTTTTCTTTTGCACTCATAACATCATCGCTACCAAATTTTTCTAGAACTTCCGAATATCTGTAAATCTTGAATGGCTTTGAAGGAACTTTTAATTCTCTTCCTAAAACTTCTAACTCCTCTTTACATTCTTCTTTAACTTTCTTGATTAGATGAATTACCAAGTCCTCAACCAAATCCATTACATCTTTCATCTTTGCATATGCAATCTCAAAATCCATTTGAGTAAATTCAAACGCATGCCTTCCAGTTCCATTTTTCTCCATTCTTTCCAATCTAACGTTTGGAGAAAAAGTAAATATTTTGTCTGTTGCTAAAAGAGAAAGTTGCTTATGCAAAATCATGCTTTGTGTTATCATTAGCTTTTGGGAATAATATTCGAATGTTGGAGTAAAAATAACACTAGAAGAAGGATCGGGAGCTAAAGGATCGGTAAATTTTGAAGTTATTACTGGCATTATTTGTAGAAAACCTCTTTCAATCATAAAGGATTGCATTTCCTTTAGCATCAGAGTTTGTACTTTAAGTATAGGTTTTATTTCTTTCAAATGGGATATCATTTTTTCTATCATTTACTAACATTTAATGTGACAATTTTTTAAATTTTTTATAAAATTTATTGAAAAAAATACAATAAATTACTTAAATTTAATATAAAAATTGAATATTTTTCAAAAAGTTTTTAATTTCTCAATTAAGAAACATAATTTTATGAAGATAGACGAAAAAGATAAACAATTACTCTCAATTTTACAAGAGAATTGTAAACTGTCGTTAAGAGAAATTTCTCAGCTTGTAAAAATGAGGGAGACAACAACTTTCGCTAGAATAAAGAGGTTGGAAAAAGCAGGAGTGATAAAAGAATATAGAGCAGTTTTAAATCCTAAGGCTGTTGGTAGAAATGTTTTAGCTTTTGTTTTGATAAAATACGACCCTTCTTTTGGTTTTTCACAGAGAGAAGTTGCAGAGAAAATTTCAAAATTGCCTGAAATTCAAGAGGTCCATATAATAGCTGGTGATTGGGACATGATAGCAAAAGTCAGAGAAAAAGATGTTGAGAGTTTAGGGAAAGTTGTTCTGGACAAAATAAGAGAAATTGAAGGAGTAAAGGAGACAGTATCTTTAATAGTCTTTGAAAGTATAAAAGAAACAACTTTTATTGGCTTGTAATAAGAATTTATCCTTTTTCTGTCAAATCTTTTAATGAGGTTCGTTGTTACTGGTGGGGCAGGTTTTATAGGAAGCAATTTAGTTGAGAGGTTGATTAAAGAAGGAAATGAAGTTATTGTAATTGATAATTTACATACTGGAAGTTTGTATAATTTGAAAGGCTTGAACATAAAGTTTATAAAGGGAGATGCCGGAGAAATAGATAAGATTATCGACCCAATTGACGGAATTTTTCACTTAGGAATTCCTTCATCTTCACCAATGTACAAAAAGAAAAGAGATCTCATATGCAAAGCAATAGAAGATTGGATAAAAATTTTGGAGTATGCAACAAAAAACAAAGTTAAGATTGTTCTTGCCTCAACATCTTCAATCTACAATGGCAATCCTTTACCTTGGAGAGAAGACATGCAAATAATTCCTACAGATTTTTACACTGAAGTTAGGTATACTATGGAGAGAATAGCAAAAGTTTATAATGATTTATACGGAACAAGAGTTGTTGCTTTGAGACTTTTCAGCGTTTATGGAGAAAAGGAAGAATTTAAAGGAGAATATGCGAATCTTGTGACTCAGTTTATACTCGCTGCTTTGAGAGGAGAAACGATAAAAGTTTTTGGTGATGGAACTCAAACTAGAGATTTCATTTATGTGCAAGATGTTGTAGAAGCTTTTATAAGGGCAATGAATTCAAACATCGATTTTGACATTTTTAATGTTGGTAGGGGAAAAAGCTATTCTTTGAATGAAGTCATTGCAATGGTTAGCAGAATTTTAGATGTTGAAGTTAGAGTAAAGTATATTGAGAATCCAATAAAAAATTACGTCTGGCATACTTTGGCGGATACAGCAAAAGCTGAGGAAAAACTTGGGTTTAAAGCAAGAGTTGATTTAGAAGAAGGGATAAGAAAAATAACTCCTTATTACGATAAAATTGTTAAAGAAAGTAAAATAGTAATTTAATAGTTTTTTATTAAAAGAATTTATGAAGATTGTATTTGTTACAGGAATAGCAGGTAGCGGAAAACCAGATTTTTTGGAAGAATTTAAGAAATTTTGTAGTAAAAATAAGAAAACTTGCAAGATAATTTCAATAGGTAGTCTTATTTTTAGAATAGCGGAAGAGATAGGCTTAAAAATAAGAGAAGAGAAGATCTTGAATTTACCAAGGTCTACGCTAAAAACTTTAATTTCTTTGGCTTTTGAGAGATGTTTAAAAGAGTGTTCAAATTCTTATGAAGATGTTATTATGATATCTACACATGCATCATACTGGTGGAAAACTGGACCAGAATTAGCTTTTGATATTTCATTTTTAAACAAAATTAATCCAGATATGTATATAACAATAATAAACGAGTGTCCTAAAATTAGAGACAGAATTTATTCGGACCCGAGGTGGGGAAAAGGAATTATAACTCTTGAGGAAATTTATATTTGGCAAGAGTTAGAAATTTATACAACAGAAATATTTTCTTTGCTTCAGAAGAAGAAGTTTTATATTGTTCATGTTGGACATACCGTTAAAACATTGTTCAATCTTATTTTTAATGAGAACGCCTTAAAAGTATATTTAAGTTACCCAATGACAGCTTATTTAAATTCACCATATTATTTTAAGAGAGTAAACAAACTGATAGACGAACTAAGAAAATACTGCATAGTTTTTGATCCAATATTAATGAAGGAGGAGATGCATTTTAAGAGCAAAAGATTGGAAAAGATAGCCACAAATTGGACTGTAAGAAAGGATTATAGATTTATCGACCAATCTGATAAAGTAATAGTTTATTTCCCAGAAATAGTTCATAGCCCTGGAGTGGAAAAAGAAATAGCATATGCACATGCTTCTAATAAAGAAGTGTGGTTGGTTTGTCCTTCTAAAGTGAAGTCTCCTTTTACAACATACTTTGTAGATAGAACTTTTAAGAATTTAAGAAGTGTTATAGAGTCAATAAAGGAGATAAACAAAAAAATGAACGTTAAGATAGTTTATTAGTTTGTATTTTGTTTTTTTCTAAAGAAAGTGTAGGATATTCTACACCACTTTTAATACTATTATTTATGATTTCAATAACTTCTAGATATATATTTCTCAAAACCTCTTCAAAGTTCTTTTTACCATTTTCTATGTTATCCATTTCTTCTTCGAGTTTTCGTGTTGTTTCCTCGTTTAAGTATTTTTTGAAGTTTTCTTGAGTAAATTTGAAGACTTTAATACCAAGTCTACTTGATACAAGTAAATATTTCTTTATTTCTTTAACATATCCCCTTTTCTTCAATGTTTCTAAAATTTTTGCATAAGTAGAAGGTCTTCCTATTCCTTTTTCTTTCATCATCCTAACTATCTCTGAATAATCATAAGGATAAAAGGCAGGTACAACTTTTTTGTAACTTTCTATAACCCTAACTTTACTTTCTTGTAGTTTTGGAATTAATTTTTCTTCTATTTTAAAAATCTTGTTAAATCCGTCTTCTATTACTTTATTTATAAATTCAAACTCTCTTTCTTCTTCATTAAAGATAACTTTAAATTTTATTTTTTCAACTTTTGTTCCTTTCATTTGACTAGCTATAAATCTCTTGAATATTATATCATAAGCTATAATATCTTTTTGTGTTAAAGGTGAAGGAAATCTTAAAATTTTTAACCCAATTAAATTTTTAAGTTTTTGAGAATCAATGGGCTTAGTTGGTCTTATACATTCATGAGCGCCTTCTGATTCCCACTTTCTTCCTTTATAGAATTCCTCTCCGAAAGTTGATGAAATGTATTCTTTCGCAATACTTATCCCAACGCTACTAACTGTAGTGCTGCTCGTTCTATGATATGTTATTAATCCATTCTCGAAGAGTTTTTGGGCTATTTGCATTGCTTCGTTGGCATCCACCTTTAATACAGAAGTTAATGCAGAAATTAGAGTATCTGTTGTAAATGGCGGATACGGATTTAGTTCGTCTTCGTAAATTTTAATATCTTTTATTTCAACAAATCCATTTTCAACAATCTTTTTGTGAGTACCAATTTTAGCTCTAAAGCTTAGTTCTAATCCGTTTTCTAGTTTCAAAATTATTAACTCTTCTCTCTCTTTTAGTTTTTTAGTTCGTTCAACAATCCATCCTAAAACTGGGGTTTGAACTCTACCTGCAGACAATCTATTATTTCTAAAAACCTTCCATAGAACTGGAGAAATTCCAAACCCAATCCACCTATCTTCAACTCTCCTAACAATTTGCGCTTTAACCAAATTCAAATCAAAATCTTCCAAGTTTTCTAGAACCTTTTGTATTTCTTTTTTAGTGACTTCGTGAAATCTAGCTCTTTTTATGTTTTTGTTTAGTGGCTTTAGAAGCAAACACAAATCAAAAGCTATTTTTTCTCCCTCGCTATCAGGATCAGTTCCAATAACAACTTCATCAACCAAGCTTGCTAATTTTCTCAAAACTTCTATTCTTGGTTTGGCATCAACGAATTTTTTACTACCACAAACACAAACTTCTTCCTCTTCTTCAACCTCTCTTCCACAAACAGCACATCTTTTTATTGGTTTAAAGTATGGAATGAAAGTTTCTTTTACTTCAACACCAAACAAACCTTCTTTCAAACTCAAATCAGTAACATGTCCTTTACTAGCGGCTATCATTAGCAGAGAATTTGCTCCAAAGACTTCATTAACCTCTAAATCTTGGTATTTCTTTTTTGATGGTTTTCCAAAGAATCTTGCTATAGTTTTAACTTTTGTTGGAGATTCTACTATGAACAATCTAGTCTTTAAAGCAATTTTTGTTTCTTCAGCTTTCAACTTTCCTTCCATAGCAAGCAAAACTTTCCTTCTATCTTCATCAATTTCCTCTATAACTTTTTTAATGTCAATTTCCTCCATGCTTTTCCATTCAATGTCTTCAAAATAGGTTAGTTCTTTTTTCAAAGAGTTGAAGGCTTTTTCTTCATCAACTATAACAACACTTAGACCCTTTGTTACTCCCCCAACATACAATCTACTTGTTCTTCCACTCGCTTGAATATAAGCAACAGCATCTGGAATTAGAAATGTGTATTCTCCTTCTTTATCGCTAAAGCTTATCGTTGGCGATTCCTTTATTGCTTTTAGAACTTCTTCATCTTTTAATATTTTTTTAAGGAATTCCAATCCACTTATTGCAACTTTCCTCACAAATTCTAGAAATCCTTCTAACGTTCTATTTTCGATTAAAGCTTTCCTCACTTCTTCTAACTCTTCGGTTCTTAAAGTTTTGATTTTTATCAGATTTGCAACAAGATGCTCGTATTCTTTTTTGTATTCTTCCTTAATGGCTTGCTGTATGTTGTTCAGAAGCATTAACCATTTTGTAGGGTGGAATTCCTCTATTCTAATTCTGACAACAAATTTTGGCGCACCCGCAAAAATTGCATATCTAATTCTAGCTGGCAAATCAATTCCCCTAACAAGAGGGCTTCTTGAAGTTACCATTCCTATCAAAGCATCTAAGTTACCAGCCTTAAAGTCTTCAAACGATTTTTTATCAGGTTTTAAAAATGCTTTTACTTTTATACCATTTTCAATTAAAAATTTCTCCAATTCTTCAGCAAATTCGCTACCCTTATCCATTGGCACGAAGATTAGACAGCCGCCACCAAACATTTTTACAATGTTTAAAACTTCTTCTTTAATGTTTTTGTTTATAGTAAAACAATCAACAATATTTCTTCCAAATTCAGGTTTTGTTCCAATCGAAAATCCGAATACTGAGTTTAATATTGCAACACTTTTTGTTCTTCTAGCTTTTTGAGTAGCCCCACTAACTATTAGTTGGGATTCTATTTTCACACTTTCTCTCAATTTTGAAATTTCTGAAATTGCTTGATTTAACTCAATCCTTTTTTCAAAGACATCTTCAATCAAATTTTTAATCTTTTTGGGAAGTTTGACCATTTTCAAAACATACCTTATGGCTTTGCTCCTTCTAAGAAAGCTATCAACATCATCAACAAAAACTAAATCTATGCTTTGTCTTTGAATTTCTTCTCTTTTCATTATGCTAAGGTGAGTTGTTATTATTACATCAGCTTGGTCCATTTTCTCAAGTGCTTCTCTCTTTTCCTTTGTTGTTAGCATAGAATGATAACTTACAATAGTCGCATCTATACCCAAAAGTTCGGCAAATTTTCTCATCTTTTCTGATACTTCATTTACCAATAGACTTGTAGGTAAAATTATTAAGCATCTTTTTTTAAGAAACTTTGCGGCGTATAGAGTTAGAATTATTTGGACGGTTGTTTTACCAGAGCCAGTTGGAGCAATTAAAGCAAAGCTTTCTCCTTCTAAAAACCTTCTAACCCAAAATCTTTGTAATGCCCACATTCTTGCTTTCACTGCTTTTTCAAAAAGATTATCTATTTCTTCAACTCTTTTATTCCTTTTTTCAATTTCAAACAAAGGGCCAAATTTAATTTTTTCGTTCTCATTTGGTAAGCAAGCTTCACATGGCAAACCCTTAGCCAATCTTTCAGAAGTAATAGTATTTCCGCAGTTTGGACAAAGATTTTTGTATACGAGCTTCAACTCCATTTAAAGAATTTTGAAATTCTATATAAATTCCTACTTTTCAAGAATCCATTTTAAAACTTTTATTGCTGTGTTATACTCATCTATATTTTTGATTTTGAAATCTTCATCATAAGGATACCAATTAAACTTCAGTTTTTCCAATTCTTCTAGCTTTTTCTTTATCTCACTTTCACTTTTCATATAAGAATCCACCTTTTTGACAAATCAAATTTCAGTCAATAATTAGGTTTACTCAGAATTTAAAATTAACATCGAGGAGCCTTAGGGAATTAGATATAGAATAAAGCTCTCATCAAGCCTTTTTCTCCTGCTAGCTTCCAAAAATCTCTTAATGCCTCCTTAACAACCTGCTTTTCTGTTTTTAGATGCTCGCAAAAAGCTAGGACGAACTTCCATTCATATCCTCTTTTTTCAACTTCTTCTTGTAGATAAATATCTTCTAGTCTCTTCTTCTTTGGTAATTTTATTCCAGATACAGCCTTCTTCCTTATCAAAGTGTTTGAAGTAAAACCCCTTTGCTTTAACCCAAATTTAACTTTTATAAAAAGCATGATTTTTCTCAAAAAGCTTATTGGTCCTTTTGGCAAACCAAATCCTTGAACAACACCTATTTTATCATTCTTATTTGAGATCAATGAATAAAACCATTTTTTGTTCACAACAATATCAGAATCGATAAAGAAAAACCATTTAGTTTTAACTCTTTTTATAAGCATCTCTCTGACTTCGCCTAAACTTCTATTTGTTTGAAAAATTTCACATCCATATCTTTTGGCTATTTCTATGGTATTGTCTGTGCTATAACCATCTGCAATTATTATTTTGTTAACCGGAATCACTTCCTTTATTGACTTTAAACAAGCTTCTAAAGTTTTGCCTGAGTTTAAAGTTGGAATACAAACGTCAAACTTTTCCATAAGTTTATTAACCGTAAAAGTTTATATCTCCCTTCTTAGGAGCCTGCAGTTTGGTTTAGAAAGAAGTTAAACTCTTTAATAGTGAGTTTTTTGGTTAGAGAATATAAATTTAAAAAGTATAATTTGAATTATACTTATTGAAATTATACTTGTAAGATACACAGACATCGAAAGATGGAAGAAAACGGGAAAAAGAGTTTTAGTTTATGGAAGAAGAAAGACTGGAAAGACTTTCTTCCTTAAGAATTTTACAAGCTACGATGAATATTTTTTTGTTAAAAGAGACGAAGAAATATTAGATTTAAAAGACATGAAAACAATAAACTACGAATACTTAAAAGGAATGTATTCTCTTCGATAGAAGCAGAAAAGTTTTTAGTAGTCCCTGAAACTTCCAGTTTAGAAAGAATCCCAAAAGGTATAGAAGTGTTAGATGTTAATAGAATTTTAGAATTGATAGGATAGCTTTTATTCGATAAATTTCTCCAAAAAATTTTTGAGGTTTCGAATACTTTTCTTTAAGAAAGGTGTTCTTTCTTCAAAAAATTCCAAAATCTTTACATCCTCTCTCTTATAGAACTTTAACAAGGCTAATGTAAAAAGATAAATAGCTCCAGCAAAAGCTATCAAAATGAAATCAATTAAAATACCATAAGTGATTTTTGTTGTTAAATAAAGGAAAACAAATGATATAAGCGAAGAGATTAAAATTTTTGTAAAATCTTTTTTTGGCATTTCGACTCTCAAGAATTTTTTTATGTAAGAATAGCTAATGATTGAAAGAACTAGAATTGATGTGAAATAAGATATTGACATACCAATAGCTGAGTAGATTTTTGTTAACGGATAAACAAGAGTAAGAAAAATAGCTACAGTTAGCAAAACAATATTTCTATTCAATTTAGTTTTTCCTATAGCATACAAGTTCGACAGAAATAAATTTCCCAAGCCATAAATAACAGAAGCAATTGCTAAAATTGGAAATAGACTACTCGCTTCTAGATATTTCTCGCTTGAAAAGATTACTATAACTTGTTTCGAAAAGATTATCAAAAAGAGGGCTGTTGGCAAAGAAAAGAAAAATGAATATCTTGCTACTAGTTCTATCAATCGTTTTTGCTGGCTTTTTGTTTTAGTGTTTGTTGAAAGGGACGAGACTATTGGTAATAAAGCTGAAGATAATGTGTTTGGCAATGCTATTATTGGAATTGTCATTATTAATGCAACAGTATAAATTCCAGTAGCTTTAGTATCTTGAATTATAGAAAGCAAAGCATACTGTCCGCTAGAAAAGATGCTCCAAGCTAAGCTAGAGATGAAGGCAGGCAACGCATATTCAAACAAAATTTCTTTTTTATCTATTTTCGAATATTTTCCTTTCAATCTTATACTAATAATCCTTAAGATAAATATAAGGTAATAACAGACAATGAAACCAGTTATTAGCCCAAAATACCTGAAACCCAGAAATATCAGAAATATTGCTAGTATGTCTTTTACTAAAACTCCAAATATGTCGGTTAAAAAATATAATTTCATTTTTTGGAAGGCATAAATTATTGAACCTGAGAGAGAAGCAAGCGTCAATGATAGCGTAGCGAATGGAATTAGTATACTGGCAGTCTGAGGTATTTTCAGAGTTGAGGCAATAAAATCGTTAAAAAATAAAAATAGAGTTAAAATTAGAAGGTTTGTTAGCAAGATAATTTGGTAGGAAAACTTTATCAGTGATTTTATTTTTCCTACATCTTTTTTTGCTTCATTTTCAGATATAAGTTTCCATAGTGCCGTATTTATTCCAAGTAGGGAAAGAGTCGAAAGAAATATAGCAAAATTTACTACAGTAGAAACAATTCCGTATTCTTCTGGTTGTAGAGTCTTACCAGCTATAAACCAATAGAAAAACCCTAATAGTGTAACTGTAAACCAATCAAGGAAAAGGTACGTCGTATTAGATATTAATTTCTTTCTCACAGACATTATCTTTAATTTTTTTAGGAAATTAAAAATGGAAGATATGCAAATACATTCGATCCCATTTTTGTACAAAAAATTTAAATATTAGTTCCAAGAAATGAACTAATAGAAGAATTTTTGTCTTTGATTAACAGTTGGTGAAGAGAAGGAAAGATTAGCTAAGAGAAAGCTTTACCTTATAAAAGGAAGATTTTTGAGGCGGTTCTAAAGACTTTTAATGAATATAGACAAATTCTAATTCTTTCAGGTTTAAGAAGGGTTGGAAAAATCAACGATAATGTTTCAATTGGTAGATCATTTGTTAAGGAAAGGAGAAAATCCAAATAAAATATTGTATTTTTCCTTTGATATAAGGAAAGAAGAAGATTTGATTAAAATTTTGGATGCTTTTAGAAGTGTAACGAGTGTTAACTGGGAAAGAGAAAAAATTTTTGTGTTTTTGGATGAGATACAAAAACTTAAGGGCTATAGCTTGTAGTTGAAACAGCTTTATGATAATTTTCCGAACATAAAATTTGTTGTTTATGGCTCGGCTTCTTTTGAATTGGAAAAAGAAGCAAAAGACAATCTAGCAGGAAGATATTTCCTTAAAGAGATTCCACCTTTATCATAAAGGAATTTTTCGAGTTAAAATACGGAAAGAATATTGATAATGTTCAAATTTTTAAGAGGGAATTAAAATTCGAACTCAAGGAATATTTGAAGAAACCTTTTCCAGAAATAGTCAAATGGAATGACTTTTCCAGAATAGTTGAATACATAGGCGAGATTGTTGTTTCAAAGATTATAAAAAGCGATTCGCCAGATATTCTTGAAGATTTTGATAGCAATTTACTAGAAGAGCTTGTTGAAATTTTCTTCTCGAATCCAGGAATGATTTTGAATATAGATTCTCTTTCTTCTACTCTTAAAAAAAGAAAAGAAGAAATTTCAAAACACATTTTTTACCTAGAATTTTCCAAGTTAATTAGAGTTGTAAAAAATTTTAGACCATCTAAAATGCTCGCTTCAAGAAAATTGAGAAAAGTTTATCCATACATTCCAGCTTTCATTTTCATCTTTAAACCATTTCCAGATATGGGTAAGGTTTTTGAAACTTTCGTGGCTCAGCAACTTAATGCAAAATATTATTGGAGGGGAAAGGATAGAGAAATTGATTTTATTTTGAAAGAAAACAGAGAGATTGTTTCTGTAGAAGTTAGGAGTGAAGAAGAATTTAAAAATCTCGATACAATTTCTTACTTCATGGAAAAGTTCAAAGTTAAAAAAGCAAGGCTTTTCTACAATGGTGAAACTAGAAAAACTGAAAATATAGAAGCTATTAACTTTTTAGATTTAGCTTTAGGTATTCACTAGAATTTTTATAGAATTCCCAAGAAAGGAATCAAAGAAAAGATGGCTTGAATCATCATCATAACAAAAACAATTTGTTTTTCGTTTAAATTACATAAGTTTGTTATTAAATGAATCCAAGAGTAAATTTGTTTACCATACTTTGGCTTTATTGTTCCATCTTTTTGTAAAATTCCGAGATCTGAGGCAAACCTCCCAAGTTTAAATCTTGAGTAAAACTTTAGAATTCCTTGAATGACAAATGGTATCATTGTTATTACTGCAACCTTCTCCATATTCCCAACTATTGCTCCAACAGCAACAACAGCTCCTAAAGTATAAGTTAGACTATCGCCAGAAAGAATTTTTGCAGGATAAAAATTGTATTTTGCTATTCCAAGCAAAGCACCAAAAGTTGTTAAGAAAATTACTGAAGCTACAATGCTTCCATGCAAATAAGCGTATATTCCAAGAGAAAGAGTGTAAATTAAACCCATTCCTGCTTCCAAAAAGTTGTATCCACCGAGAAGATTCACCATGTTCGCCGCGCCAACTACTCCAATTGGAACTATTACCAATGGATACAAAATTCCAAAATCTACAGTTCCTATGAATGGTAAATTCATTGTAGTATTACCAGCCATTATAGCCATTAGTGGAAAAGCAGCAGGTAGAGTTAATAAGGGTTTTTGCCAAGCTTTCAATCCTTGTTTACCTTCTATATGGCCAGCAACTTTAACTTGTCTAGAGTTTAAATCATCAAGAAAACCAGAGAACATTATTATAAGTATGCTTGTGATTGATGCAAAAAGATATACCAGTTGAGAGGATTCTTGGCGAATAAAAACAGTTATGAAGGTATAAACTAACAAACCTGCTATTATTCCCGCAACAACTGGCACTCCAGCAGAATTTGGAACTAATGGTTTATTTTTCTTGTGAACGTCAGTCGTTAAAAGACCAACGAGTCTGAAGTATCTAATAGCATATGGTGTGATGAAAAATGTAGAAAGAGCAGAAATGATTACAGATGCTAATATTTCTATCATAGATTATCTATTTCAGACGTTTTTAAATGTAGAACGTTCGAGTGAAATTTTTTAGATGTTCAAAAATCAAAGTCCCAGCAAAAAATCTCGTAATCTTGAAAGTATCTTATAGCTAACTTATGACAAAGTTTATATACAAGTGTAATACGTATTACATTTGTCTTATAAATTTCACTCTAGAAATCTGCTCAACGAAAGACAGTGCTACATTCATAGTAGTAAGAGAAAAATAGTGGTGGGAATGATTAAAAAATTTTCTTTCAAGTTGAAATCATCTTTTGATAACAATATTTTGTTTTTTAATTCAATATTTGGAAAGTCTCTGAAATCAACTTTTTCCTGCCATTTTACTTCTATTCCAAAATTTTTGAAAACAATATCAACCTCTTTTTTGTTGTGATAAAAACCAATATGTTCCATCTTTCTACTTAGCTCTTCTACCACTACTCCTTCTACAAGCTTACTTAAATCATCAACTTTACTTTTACCAAAAACCTTCCTATTTACAACGTGGAATAAAAATGGATCGATGAAATACACTTTTCTCATTTTTCTATAAACTATTCTCTCCTTGTAAGGATCAAAAGTGTAAAAATTTCTAATTACGAATAGATTTTCAAGAATTTCCAAATATTCTCTTGCCGTAACATGAGAACCTATTTCCATTTCTTTTGCTATGGATGATAGAGAAAACTTTGACGCATAATTTTTTAAAACTCCAGCTAAAATTGAAGAAGCAATTTTTTCACTTTTCTCAATTTTTGCTATGTCATGAATTAACCATTTCCAATAAATTTCATAAGTCTCTTCTTTTATTCTTCCTTCTTCAATTAGCTCATAAAAAGCTCTTGGAAAACCTCCACATTCCAAAAACTTGTAGAAAAGTTTATCTATTTCATCTTTAAGCAGAATTAGATTCTTAGCAGCATCAAAAATTTCTTTTGCGCTTTCAAAATTTGTGGAAAAATTAAGCTTGTTTTTTAATTCATCGCTTCCAAAAATTTTGCAAAACTCTTTGAATGTTAAAGGAAGAAATTTTTTTATTTCAATGTTCCTTCCAGGAAAACTTTCTTTTCTTAAGTTTAAAGAAGAAGAGCCAGTTATGTAGATAACTTTATCTTTTGATAGGTTTGAATCTAAAATATATTTTATTGCTCTTTCCCAATTTTCTACAAACCCAACTTCATCAAGGAAAACATACTTTTGCCCTTCTACAAGAAAATCAAGCCTTCTTAAAACATCAATTATTTCTTCAAAATTTTTGAGAATTTCGCAACTAAAATAAAAAACTCTTTTTTCTTCAACTTTCTTGTTGGTCAGCAAATCATAAATAAGAAGTTTTAGGTAAGTTGTTTTACCAGTTTGCCTAGGCCCAATTATTATCTTGTTTTTGCTTTCTTCAAAAGAGTAGAGAAGCTTGTGTTTTTTCTCCAATGCATTTTTCACTTTTTCGTCTTCAAGAATTTTATCTCTAGAAATCCACCAAGGGTTTTGCTCTTTTAAAACCTCAACTTCTACCATTTTTGATATTTGAATGTCAATTTTTAAGCATTTTTTGACATTTCACTGTCAATTTTTGCTACCTTTAGCTTTTCCGCTTGGCTTTTCATTTTGTATAAATTTCAATACTTTGAATAAAACTAAGCTACCAACCCCCAAAGTTATTGATGCAATAAGGATGATGATTAAAACAGAATTTGAAGTAATAAAACCAAATAAGCCCGTCTGAGGACTTTTACTTTTGGAAGATTCCTTTGTTTTGTTGATGCTTTTTTCACCCTTTGTTTCATTTTTGTTTGTAATGTTTTTACTCGTCTCATTTTCCGTTAGTGTTGCGTTTTGTTTAGAGGAAAGGTTCAAACTTGCGTTCAATGTATTGTTTAAAAAAGGCAAAGCAGCAAATCCAGTTATAGCCTCATTTTTTGTTGTTTTGCTTTCTGTTGGTTTATCATCATTTGGCATGCAAGGAGTTCCGCCATCAACATAACTCTCAACCCAAATTCCATTCTTTAACTCTAAGCTTTTTCCATTGTCATTGGCACCCCAGGAGCTAGAATAATTAACCGAATCAATTATCTGTAATGAAGAATTTTTGATTGCTAAGATTTCACCGATATTGCTCAAAGAAAATGAAGATTGGAAAATGCTACAAGAAGCAGATGGATATTCTTCTTTGAATTTTGTTGCATTGTTTGAAATTATGGCAAATTGATTCGGTTTCAGTATAATGCTTCCAAAGACTAGGGTTATTTTATGATTTGTGTTGCTTTCAAAAAACTTCCAACCAGTTAGATTGACTTCGCAATTTCCAGCATTAAACAATTCTATCCATTCTCTTCCATTATCGCTTCCTTTAGGGTTGTACATTATTTCGTTTATTATGACTTTTTGTTCTGTACAAGTTGTAGAATCAGAAAAATTCAAGTTGTTGGAATTTTCATTATCATAAACAGCAAATGTTGTTTCCCTAGGACCAACAGTTAATGGATCCCATTTTTCTAATACTACTCTAACTCTGTAAATTCCCGGAGTTTCCGGTTTAAATTCATAAATTTTTTCAAAAGTTGAATTTTCTAAACTTTCGTTAAATGTGAAGTTGAAAGTATAAGTGGAATTTGAGATTTCGATATAGATTGTTGCATTATCGAAAACTTTGCTAAAGATTTTCAAATTTATTGGAACTTTTTCTCCAAGTTTCACATCTTTTGCCTTGACATCAAAATCAAGAGTAGAAGAATATTTCAAGCTTATTGTTATGTTTTTTATGATTGTAGCTGAGCTATTTTCTTCGTCATAAGTTATAGTTGGAATGATAACTTCAACTTCGTTTCTATTGTCAATTGTTTTGTTCACTCTAACTTTGTATTTTTTTCTTGTAGTTGATTTTGTTTTGTTTGTTTCTAGAGATGAATTTGAGTGAGAGAGCAATTTAACTTTTGGCAAGCTTATGTTTTCTATTTTCTCTTCATCAAAACTTATCGTGATATTTCCCTCGTTAACTGAAACATTTTCTGGTAGATAATAAACAAACCTTTTTATTGGAATTATTGGTTCGTTTTCTTCAACTAGGTTTTCTCTAGATTCATATTCAAGCGTTCCATTTTTGAAAGTATAATTGAAGGGAATGAAAACTTTTAGTTCGCAGCTTTCTTTGCAATCAAACAGAATTTTCTGATATTCTAGCTCAACTTTTCCTTCTTTGGGTAATGACGGATCTCCAAGCAGGAAAAATTCTAGCAAAGATTTTTTCTTTATTCCCGGTTTTGTTATGTCGAAAGGGTCCCAAGTGAACCAATCAGAGCGAAAAGAATTTAGCGCATAAACTAAAGCTTTACCAATTGTGTTTTCGCTTGAGAAAAATCTTGAGTCAATTTCCCCACTGAATGGAGCATAGTTTAAAGCTGAAGCACCAATAAAACTTGCTGCCCCATTTTCTAAAAACTTATCTTTCATTTTTCCCAAAGCTGCAAAATCAGAATTATCCCAAACAATTCTTGCGTTTATAAAGGGAATGTCTTCTGGGAGAAAAACTTTACTTCCATTATATTGATAGTTTGTGATTTGTTGAGTCCAAAAGCTATAGCTTAAAATATCTCCGTTTTCTTTGAAGTTGTTTGGTAAAATCCATAAGCTTCCATTCCCTAAACCTTCATAATAAATTATCGAAGCTTTTGGCATTTCTTCGATTAAATTTTCTCTTGTTAATTCTGGCCAAGGTTTTGGCCAAAGCATTTCAACTATTTCGAGGATATCATTTAAATTAATGCTTTCATTGTTTGCTTCCTTTTGAGATAAATAATATAAAGCATCTTCATAATTTTCTCCAAAGGTACTCCAATCATACTCAAAATAGGTTTGCAAAGCTTCGCCTGCAATTTGAGAACCTTTTAAGAAAAGCAAAACGTTAGCTAAAACTGTTGATAAACTTTTAGAAACATACTTTTCTAAAACTTTTTTCAAACCTTCATAAGTTAAAATGAACTTTGTGATTTCACTAGTTTTTAATTGGCTTAAGAAAGCTTTGTGGTTTGTTCTTTGCTCTACTAATCTGCCAACATCATAACCTTTCTTTTCTAAAATTTCAGCAATGTTCCTTGCGTTTAGCATTCCTCCCCCACCATAGACTAAAATAGAGAAGTAGTCATTGTACAAATATTCGCTTGCAACCAAAGCTTTTCTGTTAGTATCTAAATATCCTCTTGAGAAAATTAGAGAAGCTAAGCTTTCATCTTCTGGTAATCTTCCAATTGCAAAATCTAGATAAGTATCGTCGTTTATGTCAGCATATGGAACATCTGAAATGAATTTATCTCCATCTTCTTTATCTTCAGCTTGAATTATTCCTAAAAATTTTTGTTTTTCTACAGGATCTTCAACTTCGAAACTTGGCAAACCAATTAAAAGCAAGTAGTTTCCTCTTAGAATGTTTTGAGAGTTGTTAAAAAGAAAACCAAAAGAATTCAACTTTGAAACTTTTTGTTTTAAAATTTGTTTTATCTCGCTTGCATTGTTTGAGTTTGTTAAAACTATAAAGCCATTTCTTAAAGATGAAATTATTGAAGAGTAAGCAATTGGCTTGGAGAGTATGATGTAATTAATGTTGATTCCTTTTTCTTTTGCTAGCTTTAAGTAAAAATCTTCTATTTCTTCTGTTGAGTTTTGAGAAAAATCTAAAATTGAATTTTCTTTTTCAAAAACTATTGGCAAGTTTAGTAAAGAAGCTATTTGAGAAGCATAAATGTATTTTTCTAGAGAGTCAGCATAGACTCCTCTTTTGTTTTCGAAAAATTGAAGCAAATCTTCTCTTGAAATTTTTATCGTTGGATAGTTTTTGATGCTTAAGCTAATGTTTCCTAGAAGAAAGATTTGTTGAGGTTTGAAGAGTTCAATAAAATGATTTATTTGCTTTTCGTTATTATCAAAAACCAAAACTGGTTGTTTTAAAGGTGCTAGAGAAACAATATTTTCCCAATCTTTATCAGCAATAAAAAGAGGTTTTTCTAAAACTCTAACTATTGAATAGCAAACAGTTTGATTTTCAACATTTGTTGCGTTTGTGTAGATTGAAATGCAATGAGAACCAATTGATTGGTTTAATTCTTCGTTGATTATTGCCCCTTCGTAGAATGTTTGATTTAGGAAAAGATTGTTATCAATGAAAATTTGTAAGTAGAAAGTTTCATTTAGGGAATGAAGGGAAATGTTCAGAGGGATTTGTGTATAGGGTAAAGTGGTGAAGTAGGTTTTGTTGAGAGGAGAGAAAGTTGAGAATTTTTTAAGTTTAAAGTTAAGAATCGTATCGATAAAAGACGAATAAACATATGTACAGTTTGGAATATTCACCCATCCACCACATCCCAATGTAAAACCAAATACGTTGAATTTCTCGTTTGTGATTGCTACAACTTTTTGGTTTCCTATCATTTTTAAAAGTGGTATTGTTGTCGGTGAAAGAGATTCAGCATAAGTAAGATGGTAAGTTGCTGCGCTACCCAATTTTAATACATCTCCTATGGAATATTCTTTGAATAAAACAGAATTATTATATAATATTTCTGAATCAAGAGAGGATGCCCACAAACCATAAGAAATAGAGGAATTAGTTAACACTAAAGAGGCTAGCATCCCCCCATCTCCAACACCTATGAAGATCCCACCATTCAAAATGTAGTTACGAGTTTCGTTTTCTTTCCAGTCAAATGTGGGAGCTTGATATAAATCGAATTCAAGTAATAAAATATCATACTTAGTTAAATTATTGGGGAAATGTGTACCTTCTTCAACTTGGAAACTCTTATTTTTGAATAACTCTATAAACATTTGTATGTGATCGTAGTGTTTTCCATCATGGAAAATATAAGCTGTGTAACCAAAAGATGGAGATAAATTAATGAAGATTAATATAATAATAAAAAGCACCAAGTTATTTAAATATTTCCTATTCATTAATTTGATTCTAATGCTAAAATTTTGTCAATTGCCATATGATGACTATAAGATGCTTCTTAGTTGCTTAAAGTAGGCAAATAATTAAGCAGTAAATAATAAAATTAATATGAAATTACTTATAGCACATGAGATATTTCCTCCAGAATTTTCTGGTGGAGGAGAAAAACTTCTCCTCGAAATAATTAAGCGGTTAAAAAGGCAACACCGAATAATTGTAATAACCTCCGGAAATCCTGAAATTAAAGAGTTTAAAGGAATAAAAACAGTTAGAGTGTCAACTCATCGAATGTTATTCAACATTTTTGGTATTCCATTACTGTTGGCCTATGGCAAGAGGGCCGATGTTTTAATTGGTAATACTTATCATTCGGCTATTCCAACAGCTATTGCTTCATTTTTACTGAGAAAGCCCTCTATTTGTATTGTTCATGGCGCATATGGAAAAAAGTGGGTAGAAATGAAAGGAATACTTTCTATATTTGCTATACTTCTTGAGAAGATCATTTTCAGGTTACCGTTTTCATATTTTTTGTTTTTTTCTGATTTTGCTCGAAAATCGGCATTAAAGCTAGGTGTTAATAGAACTCGCACAGTTGTGATATCACCTGGGGTTGAAATAAATAAGTTCAAAAAAATAAAAAAGAAGAAGTTTGTACTTTTCGTAGGTAGGTTAGAAAGGCAGAAAGGAATAGACAAAGTTATAGAAGTCGCAAAAAGGTTACCCCATGTTAAATTCATCTTAGTAGGGAAAAGAAATCAACACGAGAAATTGAATAAGTTTCCACTAAATGTAGAATGGATGGGATTTGTTCCAGAAAAAACATTAATTAAACTTTACGAAGAAGCTTTAATCTTTTTTCTTCCCTCTCGAGCAGAAACTTTAGGATATTCTATCTTAGAAGCAATGGCAGCCTCGTGTGCTATTGTTTCTACCGTTCCACTTCCATATTTTGGTTATAGACTCAAAGAAAATGATAAAATAGAAACTATTGTAAAAGTTATAAGAAAGATGATAATTGAAAATAAAAAGACTGAACGACTAGGAAGATTAAACAGAAAAATAATAAGGAATTACCGATGGAGCTCTTTTATTTACAATTTTAACAAACTTCTTAGTTCGTTTATATAAAATAGAAATATACACACTTTATATTTAATCATCTCTGCCTATATCCTATAACATAGTATAAGTCAATTATCTCTACATTTTTATCTGAATATATTTATCAATTCAACACCGAAAAGAATGTAGAAAATGAGCCTGAATTTTTGTAGATGTAATCGAGAAATAGCGACTACGGCATGTATTTAAATTTTTTTATAATTCATAATTTCGCTTAATACACTTTTAAATTTTTTTATAAAGATATCAACATCGAATCTCTTGGCGTTCTTTCTACAAATCTTTTGAGAAAATCTATATTTCCCGAAGTTTTTTATTACTTTTTCTAAATTTTTTTCATAATCGGGGTCTAAAACTAATCCTGTTTTTTTATCTATTATAGTTTCTTTCAAGCCACCTTCATTTGATACTATTGCGGGCCTACCACAACTATTTGCCTCCACAGGCACTAGTCCAAATGGTTCTCTCTCTGTAATGTATATGACTGCCTTACTTTTACAATATATTTTACTTAACTCTTCATCAGATATGGTCGTACCTCTAATATAAGATATGTTTTTAAATTTATTTGAGTAAATTTTTACTAATCTTAAAAGAGGACCATCACCTACTATTAGTAGATTTTCGTCTTTTATTTTAGAGAATACACGTAGCAGCAGTTCAGGCCTTTTATGTGGTAATAACCTTCCGACAAATAAAAAGTATTCCCCACTGTTTTTATTTTTTTTACAGCATTTAAATCGATTCATTTCAACAGGAGGATATATGACACGTTGAACTTTTATTCCATAGGATTCGTACAATTCTTTTGTATATCTGGAGATAGCAACTATAATATTCATATTCCTTAGGGCAAGTTTTTCAATTCTGCTATATTTAAGTATTAATTTTTTAAAAATTTTTGTATAGAGAGAATATTTCTCTCTTCTTAGTGCTTCATCGAAAGGCTCTGAATTTATATAATATACCTTTGGAATTGAGAGAAAAGGAGCAAGTATAATAGAGTAGAAACCAGAAAAAATTGCTACATCGTAGTTCTTATTTATTATTCTTTTATAATTTTTCATTATCTTCCCAAAAAACAGTAAAGTAAAAAGTATCTTCACAAGGTCGAATTTCGATATAATTTTTGAAATATGGGGACTTACTGATATAACATTTTTTGATGAAAACGTTTCGTATACATTCTCTGGTATATATAAAGATGTAAAAATTTTAACATCTTTTAAATATTTTGAGAGTATAGAGATTATTCTTTCTCCGCCACCTTTTTCGATAAGGAAGTCGTGAAATATTGCTATTTTCATTATTATTTTTTATTATGTCATCTAAAATATTATTTTGTTGTTTCTATTCTTTCCCAAATTTTTTCAAAAGATTTTCTTCTAAAAATTAACCAATAAGCTCTAAGCCAAGAAATTAGATAAACAAAGCTAACTATAAGCATTTTGTGAAATTTTCTAATTCCATATACTTCAAACAAATCTTTCAATCCAACTGAAATCTCGCTTGAAATTTTTCTTCCTTCAAACCCAAACCATTTTTTAATTTGTAAAAAACCAGCTCTTGTTCTAGACTTTTGCTTTATGAAATCTGAAATTGATGTTGGAAATTTGACATAAACTTTAGCTTTTGGTTCATACTTTATCAAATAGCCTTTAGATTTTATTAGATAACCAATTAGTGCGTCATCCGACAAAACATTTGAAGGAATTTTTTTTACTAAACCATTTCTTATAGCATATAAATAACCAGTTGGATGCCAAACTTCGTTTTTCTTATCTTGTAAATTTCTCATTTTATCAAAAACCTTTTCGCTCAACTTTGCCCATTCATAAAACAAAGAATTTTTTGAAATTTGATAAATAACTTTTCCAGAAACAGCGCCAACTTTTGGATTTTCAAAATGTTTCAAAAGAAATTTGATCGAGTTTTTTCCAACTAGAACATCACCATCTGTTAATATGAGAATTTTCCCTTTAGCTTTTCTAAAACCCAAATTTAATGCTGTTGGTTTTCCTTTGCCAGGGTCTTTCAAAATTTTTATTCTTTTATCTCTTTCGCTAAATTTTTTGGCTACTGATAAAGTTGGTTCATCAGGAGCGATTACAAGGATTTCAGAATTTTTTGGTAGTTGAGAAATTATTTGCTTTATAGCTTCTCCAATAGTTTTTTCTTCTTTAAACGCTGTTATTATTGCCGAAATTAATAATTTGTTTTTCATAAATAGTTATGAATACTCACATTAAAAAGTGGATAATAGTTTTGTTTGTGGTGCAACTAATTATTAAGCTGATTCTTTCTACATATCCCTACTCTTCGTTCGATGAGAGAGAATACATCGAATTTAAAAATAAAACAAATGCGATTCCTGAAAGAGCCTTTCTCTTAAAATTTTTATCATATCTTTTTCCTTCATTATTAATTGGAAGAATTTTTGTTGCAATATTTTCTTCGTTTGTTGTTTTCATTCTACCATTCATAAAATATAAGGTAGTTTCTAAAAACTGGTTGCTTTTCACTTCTCTTATCGTTTTCAATCCTTTGTTCTTAAAAATTTCTTCGATGTATCTAACAGATGCTTTGTTCTTCACATTTGTTGTAATTTTTGTTTATCTAAAATCAAAGAAAATGGAAAAGAAAGCTTCACTTATTTCTTGTATATCAATTTTGATAAGATTTGAAGGTTTATTACTTGTGCTCATTAATTTTATTGATTTAGTTTTAAAGAGAGATAAAAAGAACATTTTAATTCAGTTTATTTTGCTCATATGTTTTACACCAGTCATCTTAAAAGGAATTGAACTTTACTTGACTGCTCATTTTGGGGCAACACCAGAGGCACCATATTTATACTATCTAATTACACCATTTATGATACAAGGGTTGTTATTCGTTCTTCTTCCATATGCTTTGATTAAGCAATTTGGTAAAAACAGAATTATAGATTTTATTTTCGTTAGCTTTATTTTCTTCTATTTAGTTTTCCATATTGGAGGAACTTTCGCAGATAGATTTAGATATGTTTTACCAACAATTTTACCTTCTGCTTATTACATTATTGGTATAGTACAGAAAAAACTGAAAACAATTATTGTAGCGTTTTTGATTCTCAATCTCCTTCTGTTAATTCCTTTATACGACTATAGACCTTTTAGAGAGCATGTCAAACAATTGTTGAAAGAAATAATTCGTATTTAGCGAATATGACAATTCAACACATCTTCATAAACTTTAATTAACTTTTTAACTATTTTATTCCATGTGAACTGCTTAGATTTTTTGATGTTATTTACTGAAATCTTTTTGTAGATCTTTCTGTTGCCTAATAGTAATCTAATATACTTTGAAGCACTCTCCACATCTCCGTATTTTACCAAAAATCCGTTTTCTCTATGTTTTATTAGAAACCTTGGACCATCGCTATCTACAGCTATCACTGGCTTACCTCTTGCAAAAGCTTCAAGAATTACAATACCAAACGGTTCATAAATGCTTGGAAGAAAGAATATTTTCGAGATATCATAAAGTATTAGCTTTTCTTCTTCTGTAAGAAATCCAGTAAAGAAGATCTTATCTGATAGCTCGTATTCTCTGATTTTTTTACTTAAGTACTCGAAGTATTCTCTATCTTGAATCGGGCCAACTATAAAGGCTTTCAATGAGTTCTGTTTAACTTCTTTCATAGCTTTAATTAGAAATTCTATACCTTTAGTTGGATGTACTCTCCCTACGAATAGTATTATTTTGTCCTTTTTGCTAATACCAAATTTTTTCATCAACCTAAAATACTTTGCTTTTTTCATCTTTCTGAAAATTCTTTCGTCAATACCATTAGGAATTGTTATCACTCTTTTTTTTGGTAGATGTTTGAAGTGATTATTCTCGAAGGATGTAACAGTTATAACCTTTGAGAAGAATTTGTCAACAAAAAACTTAAGAAAGTAATCATAAGCAATTACAAATGTTTTTGAAAGAAGGTTCCTCGTATGCAATGGGTGGAATGGAGAGTGAGTGGTAAGAATACATGGCTTATTTTTCATTTTACAAATAAATCCAGCGAGTATCGTATGAAAGTGTCTGTAGCTATGCACATGAACTATATCGAAATCTTCTTTAATCAACTTTTTTACAAATCCTGGCCAAAGTTTCCCAAAATCACCGAAGCTAAAGATTGTATTAAATCTGAATACCTTTATGCCTTCTATGTTTTCAAATCTTTTTTTTATCCTACCACTTCTCGACGAGTCGGAAGTGAAGATGGTTATACTATGGCCCATTTTTCTAAGTCGTTTAGAAATTTGTAATACATGCTCTTCTACTCCTCCTTCAACCGGATAAAAAAATGGGCATATTTGTACAATTCTCATTTTTAACTTTGGTTTCAATCTTTAATTTAATGAGAATAGCCCAAGTTATAGGAACTTACGAATATGGTGGAATAGGAACAATAATTACTAATATAGCTCATGGGCTGAAAAAAGAGGGACATGAAGTAGAAATTGTCTGTGTTAGAAAAAGATTAGAGCCAAAAAACATTAAAGTAGTTTCTTTTGAATCTAAACTTAAGCCATCAATCCTCTGGGGAACGATAAAGATGATAAAATATCTTAAGAAGTTTGATGTTATTCATGTTCACGGTTCTTTACCAATTATTTATGCTCTATTCAAGAGAAAGGGTCAGAAAGTAGTTTATACCCATCATGGATGGCATATTGGTGTAAAAGAAACTGAATTTAAGACGAAAGTTGGTTCAGCATTATTTCTTAAGTTGTATCAGCTTCTTGCTCCAAAAATAGATGTTTTTATAGGAATAAGTAAGTGGGCTAAAAAAGAAATCAAATTGTTTTTTAATAGAGAATCTTTTTTACTAAAAAATCCAGTTGATGATAAAAAATTTAGACCAAAGAAAAACATTAGAAAATACAAAATTGGGAATCCGATGATTTTATCTGTGGGAAGGAACAGACCCCACAAGGGGCATATTTACGAGATACTCGCTATGGGAAAAGTCAAGGAGAGATATCCTAATGCAAAGCTGGTAATAGTAGGGGAAGATTACGAAAATCTGCTACCAGTTGTAGAGAAATTAAAGTTAAAAAATGATGTTGTATTTCTTGGTAAGGTTAAAGAGGATATATTAATATCACTTTATAATTCTTGTGATATTTATGTTAGTGCTTCTTTTTGGGAGCTTTTTGGATTAACATTTTTAGAAGCTTTGTTTTGTGGTAAGCCAATAGTAGCTAGGAACGCATTCGCCATGACAGAATTAGTGAGAGAATCGAAGGCAGGAGCTCTTTTTAATAAAAATGAGGAGATTTCTCAGGCAATCATTGAATGTTTACATAAAAAGAAGGAATTTAGCAAAAATGCACTGATATTTAGAAAGAAATATATAAAACAAAATAATTGGGATAAATATGTCAAAAAATTAATTAGAATCTACAGTAATTAATTATGAAAGTTTCAATGATTACTCGGCACCCTATATTAGAATTATTTGGTAGCGTTAATCAGTATATAAAAACGTCGACTAAGTTAATTGAAAGAAAAAATTAAATAGATAAAATATTTATCGCTTCATCTTCTATAAATCTAGAAACTCGGAAATTTAGTAAAAAAACTATATTCTTGAAAATTAGGACCGAGATATCAAAGTCTCAGTAATGGAGTTTCTCCTCGTCTATAGGATATTTAAATTAAAGAATAAAAGAAGGAGACAATTTATGATAAAAAAGCAAGATTAAAGAAAAGTTTCGGAAAAAGTGTTTTATATTTACAAAATAGTATTTTAGAATAATGACATGGGAAACATCTATTAATAGAGAGAGAAGACTAAGAAAAATTGCAAGTTATTTTTCAAACAGAAAAGGAGTTTTGTTAGATGTTGGTGGTCACGATGCTGCTTTGCGTAGATTTTTGCCACCTACCATAAAATATATCAATCTAGATTTTGAAAAGAGGAAAGAAGTAGATATTTACTGGGATTTAAACAAGAGGAAGCTTCCATTTAAAGATAACTCCATTGATTATTTTGTTGCAAGCGAAGTTTTAGAACACTTGTTTTATCCACTAGACATTATAAAAGAGCTTAGAAGAGTTTTAAAACCAAGCGGATTTGGTGTCATAACTTATCCAAATGATCATACATATGTATTACTAATTAAATGGCTTTTAAATAGGCCAGTAAATCCGGATCCGTTTAATCCCCATGGACATCTCCATACTCTAATAAATTTCAATCAACTTCTTCTTACTATAAGTAAGTATTTTAAGATAGAAAAAATAGAGTACTTGGCGTTTTCCCACGAGAGATATTTGAAGTTTATACCATACTCTTTTATTCAACTTAGCAAATTTTCTACCACATCTATTCGCTAGAAATATCATAGTTAAAGTAAGAAAGTGAGAGACCGCAAAAGAGAGAAAAGATTTTATCAATGCTTGTACATTTTCTTCTTGGCTTAAAGCAAATATCTTAAGAGCATCTTTAGTCAATCCACAAATTTTAAACCATGTCAATTTGAAGGAATTGATAGAAGATTTATTTTGAAACAATAATTACCAAAATACAAAAACATTAACTTCTATTTATTTGATTTTTTTATTGATGCATCAATAGCATCTCTTAGTAACTTTTCCTGGCTATTGAATGGGTAGGAATAATCAAAGATTTCCAATCTACCATTTGGAACATCTAACAAAACTAATCTGCCATTTTCTGTTTTGCATAAATAGCCATACATTCCAAGCTGAAAAACACCTCTTAATACTTGATGATATCTTACATTCTCTCTTCTATAAGTCTTGAATTCTTCGACAGTTATTTTTCCATTTCCATTTCTATAAACTCTATCTGGCGCGCCTCTTATAACGTACATTTTATCTTCATACAAATAAAATCTTTCATAAATATGAGTTCCATTTTCATATCCAAGTAGCTCATGTAAAATCTTACCTAAGCCACAATTATAATTGCATTTTATTTTTTCTTTAATTTCATTCAAGGCACTTCTGCTTAATTTTTCAGATTCATATCCTCTTTCTCCAATTTTGTAGTCTTCTAAAATTTTTTCGTAAATTTCGCTAATTAGCTTGCGAAAACTTGCTTTTATTATTGCTCTAGAATTAAGTTTTTCGTTCAAAAGATAATCTACTAATTTTCCGACAGAAAAAGAAGCATGTATTAATATCCCTTCTGAGGAAGTTTTCATTCTATATTTGATTTTCGAAAGTTTAAATTATTTTTCGTTTTTTCAATGAATTAAAAACTAGATAAAATTTCAACAACTCACATTTACTTTTAAAATTGTTTGTCCATAACAGCCTTGTAAACGTTGTTCTATTGGCTGACCATTTTCATCAACTTAAACTCTCTTTTTATAGTTTTATGTAACTATAGCTTTATATAAACATATAAATTTCTAAAAACAGAAAATATTTATAACAAAGATAACTGTTGAGCTTACAGAAGAGATAACTAAAGAATCAGAAAAAAGAGGAATTGATTTAAAAGAAGAAATAAAGAAGCGCTTGCAAACATTCGCTATCCTATATGTTACATCAAGAATGAGCAAGCTTTATTCTAAAGAGGCTATTGATTTATCTAAGAAAATAAAAATTTCAGCATGGAAGAAAATAAGGAAAGAATTAAAATAAGTTAAAATATCTAAGGTTAACTTGCGACTAAAATATTTATGTTGTTACGTTAAGTATAACTATGGAAGAGAAAGAAGAGACAATAGAAGTTAAGCTACCTAAAGCATTAGTTTCCGAGTTAGATGAATTAGTAAAAAAAGGTAAATTTCAAACTCGTTCAGAAATTTTAGGGTTTGCAGCTAGATTAATTGTATTATTAGAAAAAAAAGAGTTGCCATTGTCTTTACAAGCGGAGCAATACTTGTATGAAGAATGGGAACAAAAATTAAGGAGAATGAAAAATGTATCTGGAAGCTGATATACTCTATGCTTACTTAAAACCAACTGATTGGTTAAAAACTTACGCTGAAAAAATTTTATCTAAAAAAGAAAATTTCATTACTTCTGTAGCAACAGTTATATAGAGATAGAAATCGTTTCCCTTAGAGATTTTGGAAGTGAGTTTTCCTTATCAGTCCTTCCAAGACTTAAATCAATCAAAAACTTAGAAATATTGCCATTAACAGTAGAAATTCAAGAAAAAGCTGCTGAAGTTAGAAAAACTTATGGTTTATCTATATTTGATTCTATTCATGCTGCTGTATGTCTATTGAAAAAAGTAAAGCTAATTAGTTCAGACGTCATTTTCGATAAGATTAAAGGTCTAGAGAGAATTGATCCTAGAAATTTTTAATACATTTCCTACTAACTTGTTACATTTACTCTAAAAATCGTTTGTCCATAACAGCCTTGTAAACATTGTTCTATTGGTTGACCATTCTCATAAACTTTAACAAAATATTGAGGATTATCAATCAACATTTGAATGAACCTGCTTGGATAATTATCTGCATAACCTCTATTCAAAGGATCTATGCTGCTTTTCTGAATCCAAAGGTAATCAATTTTATTTTCCTCCAAAACCTTTAGCGTATAATTCAAATCGTTGCTTAGCAAAATATCAGCTAAAGCTGGACCCATGTTTCTATCGCTACACCAAGCTCCATTATGCCCCCAAATCGTTGAAATTGTTGCATTTGGCAAAATATTTTCTTTTATCCATTTACAAGCTTCAAAAAAGCTTGGGTCCCAAACTTTTACTTTGTATAGAGTATCTAACCTAGCATTAGCAACTGAAAATGAAAATACAACAACTGCTAACAAAATTAAATAACCTAAATACTTGAAGTGTTTCTCTACGAATTCAAAAAGTTCTTTGTAGAAGTAAGCAGCAACAAAAGTTACAAAAGAAGCAAAACCTAGAGTATATCTTGCAGCATCTTCAGCTCTTCCTCTTCCGATCTCAGCCAATAAAATGGCAAAAATGAAGAATGTTATAAAAATCAAAATAGAAGTTTTATCTCCTTTTAGATAAAATAAAACCAAGCCACTAATGAATGGTAGAATTGTGAAAAAAAGACCCAAATCTGTTTGAAAATAACCGAAGCCAATTGAGAGAGAAGCATAAGCAAAACCCAGGTAATTCATTAATCCTATTGAAAATGCTGAAGCTTCTGTTCCTATTGGAATTGCTTGCCCAACAAAGCTGTATTTTTCTTCAAACATATCAAACTTACATTGAGAAGTGTCAAAAAGACTACCAACATATGGTATTGAAAAACAAATTGGAGTTTTGTAAATGAGTAGATTTCTGAATAAGTAGCCTGATGGTATTAAAATGAGCAAAAGGAAGAATGGTAAATAGAGTTTTATTGTCGATAAATATTTCTTTTCTGATAAAAATTCATACAAAAAGTAAAGTGAATAAATAGCATACAAAGTTAAAGCAAATTGATTTGTTAATAAAGCTAATGAAGCAAAAATAGCAGACAAAAGAAAGAATCTTTTATTTCCTTCTTTAATGAAAACTAAAAAACTTAGGAAAGAGGCTGTTACAAGAAATAGAAGTAAGTCAGCATAGTAAAATAAAACAGTGTAAGTCAAAACGCTTTGAAAGCTTATCAAAAGCAAGGAAGCAAAGAAAGCTGTAATTTCATCGCTAATTCTTTTAACTAAAGCGAAAGTTAGCAAACCTAAGAAGAAAGTTATGATTAGAGTTATGATTTTGGCAACGATTTCGTTTATTCCAAAAATAAAGAAAAAGCTTGCTAGCAAAAAATTCCAGAGAGGGGGTCTATAAAAACCATCTCTTATCAAAGCGCTTCCTTCAAAAGGAATGTACTTTGGATATTCTAAATTTCTAGCAATGTATCTTGCCATGCTCGTATGGAAACCTTCATCCCCAAAAGAAATGTTTGTTGGCAAAACGACTTTCAACTCAAGGTAAAAGTATACAAAAGATATAAGTATCAAAAGAATTAACAAAGGAGATTTTATTGTAATTTCGATTTCTTTTTCGCTTTTTTGTTCCATTATTTCTTATTGCGAGTTTTAAATTAAAAATGCAAAAATGGTTAATGAAATTTGATGCTAAGAGATTTGTAAATGAATACTGGGATTTGGGAATTCTCTTGTTAATTGTTTATATAGGTTTTAATATAAGAAGTATTAATGTTCCGGATATAGTTGCTGATTATGATCCATGGTGGTATTATAGGCATTCTGTTACAGTTCTTAAATATTGGTTTGACATGCCAAAATGGGACATTCTAAGTTTTTACCCTCCAGGAAGACCATATGAAGTTCATTTAGGAGTAGAATATACTTTAGTAATTTTCTACAAAATAATCAGTAATTTCGTTGAAATGACATTCATGCAATTCTTCATAATAGCTCCAGCAATAATTTCCGGCTTGTCAGCAATCCCAGCATATATTGCAACTCGCTACTTAACAAAAAGTAAAATTTCTGGATTATTCTCTGCATTTTTTGCAGTGTTAGCTCCATCTTTCATCGGTTATTCGGTTGCTGGCTATATGGATAGCAAAGCTTTTGTCGTTTTCTATTCTTTTCTAGCGATTTTCTCTTTGATGTTTGCAATGAAAAGAAAAGACGTGATTGGTTATTTAACTGCAATTATCGTTAACTTGCTTTTCATTTACACTTGGTCCGGAGGAGGTTGGTATCCATTAATAGCATTTCTATTTTTCATTCCAGCGGTTCTAATATTCAGAATTTTTGAAGATATCATTCACAATAGGTCTTTGAAAGTGAATTTTAAACCATTAATAGAAGAAGCAAAGTCTTTAGTTATTCCATTTTTGATTATTATAATCACAATAAATGTTATAACACAAATTTGGCTTAAAGAGAACATATTAAATTCAATCTTAGCTGCTTTGGGTTTTGCTGGTTTTGTTCCTACTTTGTTAGTAAATATTTCAGTTGCGGAACTTCAAAGTATAAACATCTTCTCTTTAGAAGGTTTCCAAAGAGTTGCTAGTAGTGTTGGCTTCTTACCAACGATCTTAACTCTTTTTGGTTTGCCGCTTTTAATACTTTTCAAAATTTGGAGAAAAGAAAAAATAGCTTTTGAAGAGATTTTCCTATTCCTATTCGCTTTAGTAACTTTCTATATGATTTTGCACGGAGTAAGATTTGCTTTGATTTTCTCGGTTGCAACTTCTTTGGCAGCAGGTTATGTCATTGGAAACTTTTACAATTATTTGAAATCTTATAGAAATCAATTCTTGATCGCTATTTTCTTTGGGATAATTTTGTTCTATTCTCTTGATTTGTTTTCAAATGCTTATGTTTTCGGCGAACAATACTCAAGAGGTTATGGTATAAGTGAAAATTGGAGAGATGCTCTAGATTGGTTAAAACAGCACGGCAATACAACAACTCTGGTTGCGACTTGGTGGGATCCAGGTCATATAATCGCTGGTTATACTGGCTTGAAAGTTCATGCAGACGGTGCTCATTGTGGTCCAGGAGTTTGTATTCCTTACGATCACAACATAAGAATTCAAGACATGGGAAGAATTTTCTCTACTAGCAACGAAGAAGAGGCTTATAGCATTTTGAAAAAATATACTTACTTAACAAAAGAGCAATGCGATGAAGTTAAGAAAAAATATGGCAACATGATTTATGACAACATTTTGAAAGAAGATCCATGCAATGTAAATATTACAAAAATTTACTTCATTGCTAGCAACGACTTGATTGGTAAATATTATTGGCTAACTTACTTTGGCACTGGAACAGGAAGACAATATGTTGTTTTGCCTTTAACGGGAAGAGATAATCAAGGCAACCTAGTTTATGGAAATGGTATTTTAACTCTAGCTTTTAAAGACGATAAAATTATTCCGATTTTAAACATACCATCTCAAGGAATTTTCAACATGGTTGTTAGAAAATTAGTTTTTGTGTACCAAGGAAATCAATATAACTTCGATTATTCAAACGTTACAAACAGAATAGACGGCTTAGTCTTTACGGATGGCACTACAGCAATATACATGGATCCTCAAACAGCTAATTCGATGTTTACAAAACTTTACTTTTTCAATGGCGAAGGCTTAAAATACTTTAAACTCGTTTACAGCAACCCAGAAGTAAAAATCTTCGAAGTAGATTTCTAAAGAAAAAATAAAAAAGAAAAAATTTACTCTAAGCCATTCTTTGTAATCTTTTCTGCTCCATTCAAATAAGGTCTCAAAACTTTTGGTATTATTATGCTTCCATCCTCTTGCTGATAATTTTCCATTATTGCAATAATTGCTCTTTCTGTAGCTACTAATGTTGAATTCAATGTATGAACATATTTTATCTCATTTCCTTCTCTGAATCTTATATTAGCTCTTCTTGCCTGATAATCCGTACAATTGCTACATGAGACAACTTCTCTGTACTTTCCTTGTCCAGGCAACCAAGCTTCTATATCATACTTTTTAGCCGCTATACTTCCTATGTCCCCGCTGCAAATGTTAACAACTCTATATGGAATTCCTAAACTTTGGAAGAATTCTTCAGCATTTTTCAACAAAACTTCATGCCAATGCCAGCTTTCCTCCGGCTTGCAAAAGACAAACTGCTCTACTTTTTCGAATTGATGAACTCTGAAAATTCCTTTTGTATCTTTACCATGAGTACCTGCTTCTTTTCTAAAGCAAGGTGAAATTCCAGCATAGAGCAACGGTAAATCTTTTCCATCAAGAATTTCATTCATGTGGTAAGCTAGTAAAGCATGTTCTGCTGTTCCAATCAAATATAAATCTTCTCCATCAATCTTGTAAATCATGTCTTGAAAATCTTGGAAAGCTATTGCACCCTCTAAAGCTTCCCTTCTAATCATGTATGGAGGTTGAAATAGTTGAAAACCTCTTTTCTTTATGAAATCCAATCCATACTTTATCAAAGCCCAGTTCAATTCTACTAAAGCGTTTTTCAAATAATAAAATCTAGCTCCTGCAACCTTAGCTGCTCTTTCTATGTCCATCAAATCTAAAGGCAGTCCTAAATCTTGATGGTCTTTTGGCTTAAAGTTAAATTTTGGAATTTCACCCCAAGTTTTTACTACAACGTTATCGTTCTCATCTTTTCCAATTGGAACACTCTCGTGCAAGATGTTTGGTAAAGTCATTAGAATTTCTCTTATTCTATTTTCTTTTTCTTCAACTTTTTCTTCTAATTCTTTAATTTTTTTTGGAAGTTCTTTTGCTTTTTCTAATAAGTCTGAGACATCTTTTCCTTCTTTCTTAAACTTTGCTATCTTTTGGCTTATTTCATTTCTTTCTCTTCTAAGATTGTTTAATTCGCTGATTTCTTTTCTCCATTGTTTATCTAATTCTATAACTTCTTCCAAGAGTTTTATTTTCTCTAAATCATTTCTTTTCTCCAAGTCCTTTCTAACAATCTCGGGGTTTTGTCTAATTAGATTTATGTCTAACATTTAAACACCTCCTTTTTTGTAAACCTTGAAGAGAAAGAGTGGGAAAAATCAAAGAATTCTAGTTGAAAATTGCGGATTGGAGTGACATCACCATATTTTTTATTCTCTAGAAGCTTTAAAAGCATTTATTTATAAGTCTTGCAGCCAAATATTATTATGGCAAGGAAAGCTTCAAGGAAGGAAGACAAACCAAGGTTTTTAAATATAGCTTCTATAGCAATAATTTTAATAGGACTTTTAATTCTCTTGGCAACAGCATTAACGTGGCAGCCATACGATGTCTCCTCTTTAGCAACGAAAGTAAACCTTTTAACTCTTTCAATAGGAATTCTTTATATGCTTTTTGGTCTTGTATTATTAAGGTCAAAATTCTAGTTTACTCAACTTTTATTTCTTTCCCTTTCTTCTTTTCTTTCTTCGGTAGAATTACTTCTAGAACTCCATCTTTCAACCTTGCTTTTGCTTTATCGGCTTCAACCTCTACTGGTAAGCTTATTAGCCTTCTAAAACTACCAACCTTTCTTTCCACTCTGTAAAATTTCTCTCCTCTTTCTTCTATTTTTTCTCTATGCTTTGCTTCTATTTCTAAACTATTTTCTGTTGCCCTTACAGATACTTCTTCCTTAGAAAATCCTGGCAAGTCTGCTCTAACTATTATCTCATTCTCTGTTTCGCTAATGTCTACAGGAAAGCTTTCTACTTCTTCGAAAGTCGCTACAGAACCGAAAGATTTCATTAACCTTTCAATCCTTCTTCTCATTCTCACCAATTCATCAAAAATGTCTTCTTCAAACATAATATAAAATTAGCTTAACTCCTTAATAACTTTTGCATCTATCAATTCTCCTTTTCCACCAGTTGGTATTAAAAGAATTGCTCCACAATTCAAACATTTAACTTCTGTGGAGGGCTTATCAAAAACTATTTGTTGATGTTTACATTTTTTACACATTACTTTTAGGAACTTACTCCTCGGCATCTCAATAATCTTTTTCATAATATTATTCCCCATTCTAAATAATTTAAAATTATTTTCCTTTTTCTACCAGTTCAAACTTTTTAGCTCTCCATCCTTCAATGAAGTGAGATTTTTTGCATTCTTGACATGTTAATTTTATGTTTACTTTTTTTGTAGATTTCTCTCTATTTTTTGGGTTTTCTTTTGGAAAGCTTCCATATCCTTTCATCTTTCTAAGAAATCTTCTCTGACCTATAGCTAAAGTTCTTCTAGGTTTCTTTTTAACCAACTCTACTTTGTGTTCTGAATGTTTCCTACAATATGGGCAATACTTCCTTATTTTTTTTGGGAATTTCATTATCTATTGTCTATTTTTCAACTTTAAATTCTTCAACTACACCTTTCTCAACTAATATTTTCCTATTTTCTTCCGGCAATTTTGCTATATCCCCCCTTTTAAAAGGTCCATAAGTTTGCCCGTCTATCCCTACAAAAGCGGGGAAATCTTGCTTAAAAACAACTAAAATTTCAAATTCTTTCTTTTCCTCTTTTTCTTCGAGAGCGGCTTTTATATTTTTCAGTATTTCTCTTCTACTATTTATCAATTCAACCAATTTATCAAAAAAAACTTTTTCTTCAGAGGTTAAGTTTGATGGTTGAACTCCAGCTCTAGCATACATTATAGCAAAATTAACAATCTTTCTTTCTCTCAAATTGAAAATGTTTTCTACAATTCTCTCAATGTTCCTTAATTCTATTTCATCTTTTCTCTCTTTTGCCAACTTTTTCTTTCCCTCTATGTATTGTTTAACAACTTCGTAGAAATCTTCAGGAATTTTAGTAAGATTCGGGTTTTTCTTTTCTTCGTTCAAAATCTTTCTCAAATACTCAAAGCTTATCGCTTCCATATTTTATTTTTTCTTCTTTCTTCTTTTCAATATTAGGAAAGGATAATTAACAGGATTTTTAAACCCAAGTTTTGAACATTCATTGCAAAATTCTTTAAGCCCCATGTCTTCGTAAAAGCTTTTATTATCGCAGTTTGGTGGCAATAGGTTTCTATCTTGTCTAAAATGCCACCTCAATTGAGTTCTCAAATAATTAACTCTTAAAGGCGGTTTATTTTTTTCATTCCACTCATACATTTTCTTTTCTATTTCTTCCATGCTCCAATTCATGTTTCTCAAAAATGTTACTAAAATGAATATAGCTCTCTTTCTTCCATCACTAAGTCCCTCCAAAATCTTCTTTATACAAGGAGGGAAAAATTCCTCAGGGATTTTACTCTTTTTACCTATTGGTTTTTTTGGTAATTTTGATGTTTCGACTATTGCAGTCTCCTCTTCCTTATGGTATTTCTCATACCAATCTAAAGCCTCAATTACTAAACTTGTTGCGTCTTCTTTGGCTAGAATCTTAATAAAGCTTTCTTCAACTTTTGCTCTTTTTATTTCTGCTTGCTCTTTCTCAAAAGAATCTATTTCTTCTATTTTTATTGGCAAACTAACTAGCATTGTGTTCTCATTAAGGCTATATGGCATTCTGAATAGGTGTCTAGAACCAAATATGTCAACTGTTACGACTTTGAAAGGATCTAGTTCATCATTTATGAGTATCTCTTTCAATGGTTTGCCTATTCTTTGTGAAATGTTATTTGGATTGTCAATAGATAGAAAGGCTTCTTTTAACTCATCCTTAATATACCATTTTAAATACTCAATAATTTTTTGAGAAAGTTCTGGATACAAATTTTTTGTTGGTATTCCATTTACTTTAGAAGGGAAAGACTCAAATGGTACAATAACATGAAAAGACTTTCCACCCGAAAATTTTACCCCAATATTCTTTACTCCGTGATCTTTCAAAGCATCTATGAACTTTTTTGTTGCTATTTTAGCTATTTCGAAATCTTTCACATCTAAATCAATTAGCAAGTCCCAACCAATTCTCAAATTGTCTAACTCTTCTCTTTTCATTCCAACATCCAATCTCATAGGATTTTCCCATCTTTCAACAGAAGAATGAAAAGCCACAGTACCTTCTGCTATAGCTTGTAAAACATCCCCATCATAATTTAGAGAATCTGGTCTTCTTCCATAGCTCCCATCAGAAAAAACGGAAACCACTTCTCTATTCTTCGCAAATTCGAGTATAGCTTTTCTAACTTTCTCTCTCGAATACCAATTCCAAACTTGGATAAAATCTACCATTATACACCTTGGAGCTAGAAGAGCTCCAATTAATAGTTCTTTGAAAAGTTTAATAGCTTTAAACTCTAAATTTGAAAATGAGAGTAATAAGTGTGTTGTCCGGAAAAGGAGGAGTAGGAAAAACAACAATAACGGCAAATCTTTCTGCAGCCTTAGCAAGACTTGGATATGATGTCGTTGCTCTAGACGCCAACTTGACTACACCAAACCTAGGAATTCATTTTGGAGTCCATTTAGCTGATATAACGTTGCACGACATTTTGAAAAATACAGAGTTGCTTAGAGATGGAATATACATTTATCCAGGAGGAGTTAAAGTAATTCCAGGAAGTTTGAGCGTAGAAGATATAGTAAATGTAGATCCTTCAAATCTTTCAAAAGTTATTGCGAATTTGACTTCGGATTTCGTTTTTGTAGACTCAGCTGCTGGCTTAGGGAAAGAAGCCTTAGCATCCTTAAGCGTTAGTGATGAGATTTTAGTTGTTACTAATCCAGATTTGCCTTCAGTTGCAGACGCTTTAAGAGCAATTAAGGTTGCTGAAAAATTAGGTAAAAAAATTACTGGGGTTATTTTGAATAGAGTTGGTAGATTACCAAACGAGTTGAAAAAAGTTGATGTTGAGAGCGTTTTAAGTTACCCTGTAATAGCTCAAATACCGGAAGACAAATTGGTTCAAAAATCTATAAACGAGAGAAAACCATTGATTTACGCATATCCAAATTCAAAAGCAGCAATAGAAATACAAAACTTAGCGTTCAAGCTAATAGGAAGTAATTACAGAATACAGCAAAGTCTTTTAGACAGAATATTTTCATGGGTTAGATTCTGAAATTTTCATTTCCAAAGCAGCAACAGGAATATAAACCTTGAAATTCTCAAGTACTTGTGGATTTATTTCTCCAAAGAACCCTATTTCTTCTCCGGCACTATAAATCCTAGCAAACCTACCCTCGATAAAACTCGAATGCTTATCATCTCTAAACTCGACATTAATTTTCATTTTCTTTGCAATCTCTAAAGCAATTCTCTTCATTTCTGCAAAGAACGAACCATTAGCTGCTATTACTGCAGAAACTTTTCTAATTTCTTTTGCTCCGTTTTCTGATTTTTTATCAGGTAAAACAACATCGCCAACTTCAAAAATTTTTTGTGGATAGGGTTCTTTTGTGTTTTTTGATAAGAAATCCATTAAACTTGGCAGCAACCAAACTCTCATTTGAGTGTAAAGTTCCGAAACAGGATTTTTTATATTAATTGCTTCTCCTTCTATCAACATCTTTTTGAATTGAAGTTCTTCGTTAGTCAATATTGGTCTAACAATTTCCTGAAAGCCAAAGCCAATCATCAATTCTCTGATTTCGTCAGAAATTCTTTCTATTTCTGTAAGTTCACCTTTTGTAAAAACATTTGGTAGCTCTGGGGTAAAATTGTTGTATCCATATGCTATTGCTATATCTTCAATAACATCAGTTTCTGAGAATACATCAAATCTATAAGGAGGGACTATTGCTATAACTTTATCTTTTTCAAAAACACTCTTGTAGCCCATTTTCTTTAGTAGTTTCTTTAGCTCATCATCTTTAAACTTTTCTCCTAGAAACTTTTCTATTTTTTTCTTTTCAATTTCAATTGGAGTCTCAATCCATTCTGGGGTAAACAATTCTCTCTTTCCTCTTATCTTTACACCCTCTATCTTACATCCCATCTCACCGAACATTAATACAAGAATGTTTGTCACTTGTTTAACAGCATTTCTATCAATTCCTGTAACATCAACAAAAATGTTTTTTGTGTTTTCTGTTATTTTCGTTCTATCAGAGTTCAAGATAGGAGGAAAACTAAATATTCCTTTATTATCGACAAAGGCTGGCCACTTGTTTGCGTTTATTATTAAGTCAGCATATCTTTTTCCTTTTTCAGTTTTCGCCAATACATCAATCAAACTCATTTCTTCTCTCTCTCCAAGAGGAACAAATTTTTCATTTCTAGAAACACCCTTATACCAAATTTCTCCTTCTATCTTGTCAAGATCGTGCAAACCAATTGCAACTTTTTTTCTCTTTCTTCCAATAGTTTCGTGTAATATTTCTTGAGTATTCATTAAGCTCTTTATTGTATCATCATCAAGCTTCACATTTCTAACAATAAAACAAGCTATATAAGGTCTTACAGGGACTTCCTCTTGTTTTACAACTACCTTAGAATCATAAATTTTTATTTCAGGAGAATCTAAACCAATAAAATCTCTTAATACTCTTGCAAATCCTTCTAGAACAAACATATCGCTTCTATCGGCAGTTAACTCAACTTTTATCTCATTCTCGCTTATCTCTTCAACGTTAGATTTCAGGCTATTTATCAATTCTTCCAATTCTCTATCTTTCAAATTCTTTCCAATTAGTTTAAGTAGTCTTTTTTTATCAAATGTTATTGTCGGCATCTATACCTCCCTCAACCACTTTAAATCATCTGAATAAAGATATCTTATATCCTCTATTCCAAGTTTAAGCATCGCTAATCTTCCAATTCCTAAACCCCAAGCAAGAACAGGAACATTTATTCCAAAAGGTTTTGTAACTTCTTCTCTGAAAATTCCAGCACCACCCGCTTCTACCCAACCTAAATTACCAATTTTCACATACATCTCAACGCTAGGCTCTGTAAAAGGAAAGTAAGATGGTTTGAATTTTACATCTTCTCCACCAAAAACTTTTGCTATCTCTTTCAAATATCCTAAAAGATGTTTGAAATTCAAGTTTTCACCAACAACAATACCTTCGCATTGCTCAAATTCGATAAAATGTTTTGCATCTATTACATCTGGTCTAAAAACTCTATCTATTGTGAAAATTTTTACTGGAAGTTTTCTAATTTTTGCTAAGCTTCTGGCTGATACAGCTGTGCATTGACTTCTCAATATCAATTTCTTTGCCAAGTTTTCATCCCAATAGCCCCATTTTTTCTCGTGCATTTTTTTAACATTTTCCCAAATTTCTTTTTCTTTAACTTTTCCTTCACCCTCCACAAAGAATATATCATGGATTTCTCTAGCGGGATGATCGCTTGGCATAAAAAGAGCATCACAATTCCAAAAGTTTATTTCAACCAAAGGGCCTTTAACTTCTTTAAAACCTAAGCTAATCAAAAATTCCTTAACCTCTTTTATTATTTTAATGTAGGGATGAATCTTTCCTGGAAATGTCTCACTAGGAGGAACATCAGAACTATATTTCTTAATTTTTACTTCTCTCCAATAACCGCTTTTTATTAAATCACTTGTCAAAACTGTTATCTCTTTCCCTTTTAACCCTTCTAAGTGAGCATATGAAACTTTTTCTACTAGCTTTCTTTGAATTAAAATTTTTAGCATTTCGCTATCGACTTCGTTTATTCTATTCTCTTTAATTTTTCTAAGGGCTTCTTCTTCTGGAAAAGATTCAGGTTTTTTTATAAGAACAATTTCATTGAACTTTAATTCGATCCACCCTTTCTTTTTTGCCCATAGTAGGGCAATATCAAAATTTTCTATTTCTTTCTCAAGATCGCTTATTGGTGCTTTTCCAAATTTTTCCAAGTAAATAACTAGGTTTTTTTCTGGTAAACCATTTCTCAAATATTTTTCTCCTTCTTCAGTTAAGACGTATTGCATAAACTAGAATTCTTGCCAAAAAATAAAAGTTTACTTTTGTATTATTGGTTTATAAATTTTCCTATCTATTTTTTCATGGTAAATAAGTATACTATATAAATGCCAATGTATTTAGTCGCCTTTACTCATGTATTTTTTCCCACATTTCTTTTGCTAGCTTACCATCATACTTGAAATCTTTAACCCTCTCTTTAGCTTCTTCTCTCTTCCTCTGATGTTCCTGCAAAAACTTAACGATTTTTTCAATTAAAATGTCCTTAAGCTCTCCGGTTAGCAATTTACCACTTCTGTAATCTTCTTCTATTTTTTTTAGCTTGTTGTCATCTTCTTCAAAGAGAGTTTTTAGCCATTGAAAGCTAACATCTACATCAGGATTTCCACCAAGCTTTCTGTGTAATTCAATGGTTGGTTGTCCTCCAGAAAATGCGTGCTTGTAAATTTTTTCTCTTACAGTTTTCTCATCATCGGTTAAATAAATAGAGGATTCTGGTTTGCTTGCTGACATCTTTCCTTCTATTCCAGTTAATGGTGGTAAGAATTTTGAATGTATTTGAGCTGATTTTCTTCTTCCAAGAGCATCTGCCACGTCTCTTTGCAACCTCCAGAAAGGATCTTGGTCAACTGCTGCTGGTATTAGGCAAATCTTATCTTCAAAGAATGTTGGGACTATTTCTAAAGCTGGGAAAAATATCAAGCCAATGTTTGTTTCATTTTTAAAACCAAAAACTGCTTTAACTGTTGAAAAGTTTATCTTTTTAGCAATTTTTATTGCAAGTGGATACATGTTCCTTATGTACTCAGTATCTTGAAAAATAAATGTTCTGTTTTCATCAAAACCTACAGCAATTATGTCTAAAATGTTTTCATAGGCCCATTTTCTTGTTTCTTCCAGGCTCAATTTTCTTTTTGGTTCTAGAAATTTTTCATCGTCAGTTAATTCTATGTAAACATTCACTTTGAACTTATCTTGGAGCCATTTTGTGAACATGAAAGGAATTAAATGACCAATGTGCATTGGTCCACTAGGTCCTCTCCCAGTATAAAGAAAAAATCCATTTGTTTTTGCTTCATCTAAAACAACATCTAAATCTCTATGAGCAAAGAAATATTTTCTTCTTAGCAAAACATGTAAATCCCCTGTAAAACTCTTTATTTTTTCTAATATTGCATCGTCTATTTCTTTCAATCCAAACTCCTTTACTATTCTATCATAATCAATTTTTCCTTCTACTTCCCAGGGAGTTATTTTGGACACATTATCCATAATAAAAAATTTAGGTTCTTTCTTTTAATAGTTGCTTGATCTAAAGGATTTAAAGAAAAAATTTAAAGAAAATTTTATGCCGACGTTTAAATTTGTAATAAGTGATCCAGAAAGTAGAAAAGCTTATCAGCTAGAGGTAGATCAAAATAGAGCAGCTTTTATTATTGGTAGGAAAATTGGAGAAGAAGTTGATTTATCCCCTCTAGGATTAACAGGTTATGTTGTAAAAATAACGGGTGGGACAGATAAAGATGGTTTCCCGATGCACCCAAATATAGAGGGTACTGTGAAGAAAAAAGTTTTGCTTTCGGGACCACCTGGTTTTCATCCATTGAGAAAAGGTCAGAGAAAGAAAAAGACTATTAGAGGAAATACGATATCTCCAGATATAGTTCAAATAAATTGCAAGGTTGTTAAAAAAGGAGAAAAGCCATTAGAAGAGCTTGTTCCGAAGAAAGAGAAGAAAGAAGAAGAGAAGAAAGAGAAAAAATAGTTTTTTAAACTTAAATTCAAGATAATTCTTATGCCATTCTTACAAAAAGAGGTTTGGGAATGTCCATTTTGCGAAGCAGAAACTATAGAAGTTTTGATAAGACCAGCCACTTATGTTGCTAAGAGAAGTGCGGTAAGGGGAGGAAGAAAAACCACTTATCATAAAGTTAATCAAGAGGTTGCCGTTCTTAGCGAATCTTGTTCAAATTGTGGGAAGAAGAAAGAAGAAATAGAAAAAAAATGGAGAGAAATGGGAATAATATAAGGCGAGAAATTTGTTTGAGAAACTTCTATCAAAGTTATATGATAGTGAAATAAGAAATGAGGATTTGGAAAGGGCTAAAAGTCTTGTATCTGATTTCTATAAAATACCAAAAACAGTTTTAGATAATGTTAAAGTTAAGACTTCTTGCCTACCAACAATATATGCTTGTATTGTTAGAAGAGTAGGAGATTACTTGCAAATAATTTACAAACCGATTGTAAAGATTTTAGGTTTGTACGATCCATTAAAAAAGGAGATTTACATAGACAAAAATCTTTCTTATCTACAAAGAATTAAAACGATTTTGCACGAATACATTCATGCTGCCCAAGATTATTTAGGCAAACTTTATACTAAGAGTAGAAAAGAATTAGAAGGAGAGGCTTACAAGGTCTCTGATTATTTGTCTAAAATTTATATCCAAGCTTTTCGAAAGTCTCCTTCATTTTCAAGCTATCAAGCTCTAATTTAGGAGATTCCGAGATTATAGTTATATCAAAGTTTCTTTTTAATATTTCCTTTGCCAATGGCTCAAAAGGTGGATGAGAATCTAATGGAATATGAATATCTACAAACTTTTTAGTGTTTAGATTGTACTTGACGTTTGAGAAATGAGAATGTATGTGTTTGAATCCTTTTAGCTTATCCAAAATAGAAGAGTAATCAATTTTTCCATTGTCTCTACAATACAAGTGGGCGAAATCGATACAAACGGTAAAAAGTTTAGATTTAACTTCTTTCATTAATCTCAAAAGCTCGTCTAAGTCGGCAAATTGACTTTCCTTAGCCATAGTTTCATAGGCAAGTTTTGTCTTTTTTATGCCCATCTTTTCCATATTCTCAATTATTTTCAAAGTTATCTCTTTCATTTTTTTGAAAGCTTCTTCCTTACTAAGCTTTCCGTAATAAGCAGCATGAACAACAACAAATTTTGCTCCCATCCTTTCAGCTCTATCTATACTTTCTAAAATTCTTTTGATAGAAGCTTCTAAAGTTTCATTTTTATCTGATAGCAAGTTTATGAAGTAAGGAGCATGAACACTCAATACTATCCCATAGTTCTTTGCTTGTCTTCCGACTTCTTCTGCTGCTTTAGAAGAAAGATATATGCTTCTAACAAATTCTATTTCTTGAGCATTTAACCCAAGTTCTTTTAACCTCTCAAAAGATCCCAATGTAGAACTTTCTTTTGCTGTTAAGCAATTACCACCTGGTCCCAAAAATATTTTCATAATTTTTCTTTTCTTTGTATGTTAAAAGCATTTAAGCTTTTCTAACCATTTAATACTAATGAAAGATTGGAAAAATATTTTGGATGAGAAAACAAGAGAAGAATTGAGAGAATTGATAGAAAGGACAGAGAAACACAAGTATGCATATTCTCAAGCTGAGGATGTTAGGACAGCTCAACTATGGGTAGCTTTAGCAGAAATTTCAAAAGATTTGAAAGAAATAAAGGAGAAGCTTGGCAAAGTAGAAGAACCATTTAAGGCAATAATTGAAATTGGAGAAGAAGAGAAGAGAAAAGCTATTCAAAGAATAGTAGAAGAGATAATAAAACCAGCAGATAAAGAAACGCAAGAGGTTACAAAGAAGCTTGTAGACACTTTGATGAAATTCTAACATACTTTATTTTAATTATTAAGACAAAACTACAGAGAAAATGTTTAGAGTACAGACTAGGTTAAATAACCATACTTCTGTTTTGTTCATAAAAACTTGGTTTATGAAATACTATATATACATTATTAAGTCCAATAGAAATTCTTATTATGCTTCGTGATTACGACACTTAAGGAAAAATCTCGATAGATACAATCAAAAAAATTTTAAATAGATTATAAAATTTCAGATGTATTCTTAAAATCACCCAGCTATGTTTATGGTAATTTTCCTTGATATCTAAAAGAGTAGCTTACATTCTGATATACGAGAAGAATATATAAGAAAACATATACAAAAGGTTTAGGAAGGATTCTTATTCGGAGATAAATAAATGAAAGAAGAGATAATAAATCATTGTAGCGACGATTTAGTCTCTCTGTCAGAAATTTATGAAGAGATAAAATATTTAGTAGAAGTTTTCGAGAAAAGACGGAGAAAACTCATTATTTTAACTCTTTTATCATCTCTTCGATTCTAATCATTTCATTTATTTTGACTATTCTTTCGCCAGACACTCCAAGCTTAAAATAATCAGCACCAAAACCCACAGCTAGATGAGAAAGCAAATTATCATCAGTTTCAGCACTTCTATGAGAAACAACAACTTTCATGTTATTTTTCTTCGCCTCTTTAACAAAATTTAAAGCATCTGTTATCGTTCCTATTTGGTTTGGTTTTACTAAAACAGCATTTGTTGTCTTTATGTCTAATCCAGCTTTCAATCTTTTAATGTTAGTTGCATATATGTCATCGCCAACAACCAAACAATTTGAATTTTTGGTGAAAACAGAAAAACTAACAAAATCATCCTGGTGAAAAGGATCCTCAACATAAAAAATCTTATATCTTCTACTCAATTCAATCATATAATCTATTTGTTGCATTGTAGATAGTTGCTTGTCTTTGTAAACATATTTCTCTCCATCCCAAAGATTGCTTGCTGCAACATCTAATCCAATCATCAAATTTTCTCCTTTGACTTTTGAAATTGCTTCTAAAATTTTCTCTGCTGGTAATGAAGTAACCCATGCAGACTCAATATTTTTAGAATAGTTAAAAGTTGGGTCAATTTTCTTTAGTTCATCGCCAAGCTTTAAATAAGAATCCATAATTTCATCAATCGATTCTATAAATCTTTCTTGATGTAAAGGTAAAAGAAGGAATTCTTGAATGTCACTCTGACCTTTCCACCCACCAGCAATATTACAAACCGGTTTTGGTATGGTAGGGTTTTTATTTAAGTATAAAAATACAGGAATACCCTCTTCTAAAGCAAAAGCTTTTAGGAAAACTGATGATATCGCTAACGCCAGATTTCCTCCAATTTCTCTAAAGTCTTCCGTTTTATCTATTGTATGTAACAGCTCATCAACATCTTTCAAACTATCGAATTCTTCCAAAAAATATTTTTTTATTCTTCCAAAATTGTTTATAATTTGATTAAAAGGTAAATATCTAACTTCATATTTGCTTTTACTAGTTCCAAAAGGAACGCTTGAGTGGATTTTACCTTTTTTTGTTATTGCTTCTATCTCTATAGTTTCTTTCGAATTAGAAGCGTAAACTTTCCTAATTTTTAAGTCCAAAACTCTCATTTATATTTTAGATTTTTTCAAATTAAAGAAAATAGATTTATTAGCAGAAATACAGAGTTTCCAAAGAGCATAGTAAAAACTAGAGCTATAAAAAATGAAGGAGCGAAGCATATTCCACTTTTTATGTAAACGTATTTCCTACCGCTTTTTTTAATTCTCTCTATTTCTTCTTTTGTAATGCCTTCCCACCTTTTGTTTTCTAATAGCACATCTCCAACCTTGAGCTTAGATACAGGAATTTTTCTTATAAATGATTTTTCTACAACTTTAGAGAATATGAAAATAATTATTAAGAACGTGCTAATGGAAGATACTAAAATTGGAACGCGAATATTTAGATCATGAAATAGAAAATAATAAAAGATGAGAGATGCCAATATAAATAAAATGAAAAGTATTAAAATTGAAAATGAAAATCTTCTTAGTTGCATTAAAAACTCTTTTATTATTTTTTCGTTTTTAACAGCATAAAAAAGTGAATATAAAATCATATAAATACTCCCTAAAAAGAATAGGTTTGTCAAGTAGGTGAACACAAAAGGAAAATCGCTTCTAATTAAAAAGTTTTTAGGTATCAAGAATCCAACAGCAATAAGTAAAAACGCATCTCCAGCCCCCCACTGTCCAGCAAGATACATAGAAAAGCCAATTAATGTAAATATTATACCGTTAAAAAATGAAAGAAGAATGTAGTCTGGGTTTTTTGTTAATAAATAGTTTGCAAAATTTATAGCAATTCCAGCAATTATCATTACTATTGGTAACCAATCTGGAATTTCTGTCGTCTTCAAATCATAATATGATGCTATTAAAGTTCCTAAAAGTGCTATAGTTAATAATACAATTTCTAACATAATTTTCAACTATATTTTTTGAACCCTATAGTTTCTGCTACTTCTCTGAAACATTTTCTACAATAATAAAGACCATATTTTCTTATTACGCCTCTTGTAGAACCACACCTTCTGCAAGGATGAGTGGCTTTACCAAATTTTTTTGGCAATTAACCACCTAGCTCTCCTAGAATTTCTAGTACTCTTATATCATCTATGCTTTCTACTTTTTGAAGAGAACTGAATACTCTTTCATAAGTTAGCTCAAAGTTTTTTGTAGATTCAAACTTTTTCCATATTATTCCGTTCAACTTATTAGATATTTCCAATATCTCTTCTTTATACAACATTCACTCCCCTTTCTTTTAACCATTGAATAACATCTTCCTTATTAATAATATGTTTTTTTCCTATATTAGCTTTTTTTACTTTTCTTCTCTTAACTCTATATCCTGGTCTTTCTAGAGTTACACACACATCAAAACCTAAATTTCCTATCTCATGATTATATTTCACTCCAGGCAGTTCTATATACTCTGCAACACCAATACTAAAATTACCATCGCTAATTTGTTTACTACTTATAGTATTTTTTTTAGCTTCTAAGACCTTTTTTAAAAATTCTTCAGCCTTTTTCTTTCTTAATGTAACTTTAACACCAACAGGCTTACCCTTTGCTATTCCAAATGTTGATCTTTTTTTTGATACAGTGATTACAGGCTTTTGGTTAGTTAGTAACTCTAGGAGTTTTTTCGCTCTTTCTATTTTATCTAAGTCTCCACCACACCCAACATTAATTGTTACTTTCTCTATTCTTATTTCTCTCATTTTGTTCACTCAATCACCTTTATTAGTGGCTCTTCTCTACCTATAACTATTGCGTGTTCTTTTAATACTTCTACGTTCTTATTTTCTATCTCGCATACTATTTTTGGTTTAACATTAAACTTTCCTTCTAACACTTTTACTATTTTTCCAATCTTTCCAGCGTTTTGACCAGAAGTTATTAAAACTAAATTTCCAACAACCATTTCAATATAATCTAGTATTTTCAAGTTAGGAAGTTCTACCAATAAAGATGAGTGAGTTTTGTATTTATTGTCTTCTACTATTATGTTCTTACCGTCATTCATGTTCAGTTGAATCTTCCCCCCTTTAACGTTCCTCTTTCCTAAAATTTTTAAGATCTTTTTTCTAGCATCGTTTTCATCAATCTCTATTAGCTTAAATCCATTCTTATAAGGAACAACTCTATAATGTTTGTTAATTTTAGGTAGCGAGATAGTATCTAATAAGCCTACAGGAAATCTGTGATCAGTTCTCACTTTTCCATCGACAATTATTTCTCGCGATTTTATTATTCTTTTTGCTTCTTTTCCCGTTTCAGCTAGTTTTAGAATATCTCTAACTATTATTGCCAGTGGTATGCATTCATTCTTTTTGTGTGGTCCGGGAGAAGGGGAAAAAGTCCAAGTATACTTTTTCTTAGGTATTGGCCAAAATTCTGGAGCTGCCAATCTTTTAAGATGAGACATTTTTACCACGCTCCAACATTTTTATTCTATATTTGTCTTCCAAGTTTAGATTTGTTATAAGTAAATTGCTGGGGTGAATTGGTACTAAGTATTCTGTTCCTATGCTCCTTTTCTTTTTTACTGTATCTATATAAACTTTATATTCTTTAGTATCTATCCTTACAATCTTGCCTATAGTACCTTTAAATTCACCACGCATAACTTTAACTTCATCTCCTTTCCTTAATGGAATACTTCTTCTTTTATATTTTTTTCTCAGTTCCTTCGAAAGATGAGCAGATATCATTTTTCTTCTTATATGCAATGGGGCGTTATACAAAAATTTTCGCTGTTTTCTCGGTTTTTTTGATTTAGGCCTTTTCATTCTAACCACTTTAATATTCAAACTATAATAGTTGCTATCTTTCCTATGCTCGAAAATCTCTCTATAACTTCTCTTGCTACAGGACCCTTTATTTCTGTTCCTTTTGGTTCTCCAATCTCATTCACTATTACAGCTGCGTTATCTTCGAAAGCAATTCTAGTACCATCGGCTCTTCTATATTCCTTTTTCTGTCTTATGATTACAGCATCAAATATTTGCTTCCTTAGCTTAACATCACCTTCTTTTACTACAACCTTAACCATATCACCCACTCCACTTTTTGGTATTCTTCTTCTCTTACCTTTATATCCTCTGACTGCTATTATTTGCAAAATTTTCGCTCCCGTATTATCCGCACATACTATATAACTACCAACGTTAAGAGCTTTTGTTACACTTGCCTTTAAAGCCTTCATTTTCTCTTCACCTGTAAAACTACAAATGCTTTTGTCTTGCTCAATTTTCTAGTTTCTCCTATTATTGCAAAATCTCCAACGTTTGCATCTATACAAGGGGGCAGATGTGCATACATCTTTGATCTTCTTCTCTCATACCTTTCGTATTTTGGTAAATAATGAAAATATTCTCTCTCTATTATAGCAGTTTTTTGAGGTCTAAGAGAGACTATTTTTCCTTCGAAAATCCTACCTCTAACCTTTATATTTCCATGCCAAGGACATTTAGCATCTTTACATTCTTTTGAAGGTGGAGTTAATCCTTCTATTCCAACGTTATTTACCATTCTCTCACCTATGATTCTAATTCTTTATATTTCAAAGATATAAAATTAATGCTATGAGGTAATAAACTATTTCTGCCTTTTATTACCGCTTATTTACTTTATAAAGACCTAGAATGTTTATTTGAGTTTAGGGAAGCCTTAAAAGAAGTTATAAAATACTCTCAAGTAAATCTTTAAATAAAAGGTTTTAATCGTTTTTCTAAATATGGGTAGCGAATACGTTAGATTTAGTAGTTTTTGATAACTACTCTAGCAACAATACTATAACGTAACATTAAATGAAAAAGTTTTTTAGAAGGTCAGAGTTTAATGAAAAAAAGGAAAGAAAAAGGGAAAAACCAGCAAGAAGTCATTAGTTGTTTTATTTCTTTTTCTTCTTTGCCATTTTGCTCTTTACCCGGGTTCCGGATGGAACCCTGATATAAATTTCTCGCTCATACTTAAATAATTTTTGCCGATTTTTTATGAAAATTGGAGGGATTTGCCCATTTTTATTTTTGCAAGTTAACTCTTTAACGTGAGAATAAAAATCTCTGCAACATTTTACGATAAATGTGATATTTGTGGAAAGGAGAGCTTAGTTTTTAAGGTTGGGGATGAAGATACAAAGAAGATTGTGGTAATTTGTGAAGAATGTTCAAAAAAATATGCTAACAGCAGAATAAGTGAAATAATAGATAAATTCGGAAGAAAAGATGAAGAATCTTTTTACCCTGGAATTAAAAATTTAAGCGAAAATAATTAATAATGATAACTACAAAGAAAGCCTTTATAATTTCCTTGGTTTTAACATTATTACTATTTTTGTTTGATGTTTCAAAGAAAAGTAGCTATTTTTTTGCTTCAAAAGAAAATTTCCTAGTTTCGAGAGTGATAGATGGGGATACTCTTGAGCTTTCTAATGGAGAGAAAGTAAGACTTATTGGAATAAATGCTCCAGAGATTGGAGATTTTTTAGGCGAAGAAGCTAAAAATTTTTTAGCTAGCCTTGTTGAAGGGAAGATGGTAGATTTAGAAGCTGATTACATAGAAAGAGATGAGTATGGGAGAAGATTAGTTTTTTTGTTTTTAGATGGGAGGAATATTAATGTGGAAATGGTTAGAAATGGATTGGCCCATACTTTTGGGTTAGGAAAGGTTTCAAAATATGTTAATGAACTAAAAGAAGCAGAAAGTTATGCCATAAAAGAACAAATTGGAATTTGGAAAAAATCAAATATAACTTGCATAAAGCTTATTGATCTTAAAATAGTTGGAAACGAAAAGGTTGTTTTAAAGAACGGGTGCAATTTTTCGATCCAACTCAAAAACTGGAGCTTAAAGGACGAGAGTAACAACTTATTTAAGTTCCCTTCTTATACTTTTAAACCAAATGAAGTAATAGAAATATATTCAACAAATAAAACAGCAAAATTTTCTTTCAAGAAAGAATTCCAAATATGGAATAAAGAGGGAGATAGTCTTTTTCTGAGAGATTCTCAGGGTTTGCTTGTTTTATTTTATCGTTACTAACCACCAGCAAATTTACCAGCATTTAATGAAATTAGTGATGCAATACTAGCTACTATTTTTGGTTCTACTATCGCTATATCACTAACAGTTATTATTCCAACTAGCTTTTCATTCATTAAAACAGGAAGCTTTTTAATTTTGTTTTTAACCATTATATCAACAGCTTTTTCTAATGGCTCATCTGCTTGAATAGTTATAACATTTTTTGTTGCAATTTCATATATTGTAACTTTATCTGGATCTTTACCTTCTCCAATAGCTTTTAGAATATCTGTGCTAGTTACTATACCAATTATTTTATCATCATCCATAATAACTAAGCTTCCCATGTTCATCTCTCCCATTACCTTTGCTGCTTCTCTTAGCGTTACTGTTGGCTTAGCAACTACTACATTTTTGTTCATCACATCTTTGACTAACAACATAATTTTATTTGTTTTTATTTAATATACGTATTTTCTTTAGTACTAACGCAAAATAAATGCTCAAAAGAATCAAACCTAAAATAAATAAATAAAGCAGAAAATCTAGCTGAGCTTTAATCTTTGGTAATATTAATGCGAAAATTTCATTATTATCAATTTTTATTGGTAACATAGAAAACAAGTAACCAGAAAAGAAATATGGTAACGATGTTAATATGAATATTGTTGCAAACGAAAGTAATTTGTTCTCTAATGTTTCTATTAGGACCAAATACACTATTCCAAAGACTATTGTTGCAATCAATATATAGTTGAAAATTTCCTTTAGCGATTTGTTAAAGTCAAAACTCATAAAATACATAGGGTTTTTCATATCTATGCACTCCAACAACTTGCAGTTATACTTTTCAAAGTATACAGAATCCAGTATTTTTGTCGCTAGATAATTGCTTATATTTTCTTCTTTTAGATAAGGCACATCTTTACAATCTATAGTAATATTTATTCCAATATCAAAAGTTATTTTGCTTTCGCTTTCGCATTTGTATTTCAGATATTGCAAAGCCAAAGTTTTTTGCTCCTGTGTTAAATTTAATTGAGAGTTTATTATTGGAATGGCAATTTCTTTTATTGTTTCATAATTTGTAATTTTGATTAACGCTAGTAATAGAATAGTTAATGTTAACGCTAGAATAAAAAGCGTTGAAAATAACATTTTTCCAATAGTTCTAAAAATTCCCATATTTTCTATTGTTTTTACCTATAAAAACTTGAAAAGAGGGCGAACTTCATTTTCATCCTTCCAGACAATGTTCTCAATATTTTGAAAACTAACAGAATAATTATTTTGGAAAATAAAAGTATCTTTATGCTAGAATTTTTGTTTAAGCTTTTAGGAATGAAAAGAAAAGTAGAAGTAGAACAAAAGAAAGATTTCTTGATGATAAGAGAGAATGAACTATCGGAATTCGTTAATTCGCAAATAGTTAACGTAAGTAATCTAATGATGAAGGATATTTTGAATTTTGTTTCGTTAATTAATGAAAAATTATATAAATTAGAAAATAGCGTTTCCTTATTAGAGCAAGAAAATATTTCCATACCGGACAAACAAGTTGAAAAAATTGTAAATACTAAGAAACACGAATTTTTAGGAAAGATTAAACAAGCAATTGAAAAAGTAAAAGAAGTTGACACATCTAATTTAGAAAATTTTTCTAAAACATACGAAATTGCTTCATTAAAACTAAAAGAAGTGGATACAATTTCATTAAAGGATTTTTTGAATATCAGAAATTATTTTTCTAACTCAAAGGTTGTTTTAGAAAGTTTTAAAGATTTATTTGATAACTTTTATTCTTTTCAAGACAAACTAAAAAGCGAACAGTTTTTGGAAATGGTGGAGTTGAGAAAAGTTTATTCAGATTATTGTTGGATTAAAGATGAGATTTCTTCGAGGAAAAATGAACTAGAAAAGTTAAAATCGGAAATAGAGGAAAAAAGAAAAGAGGTTGAAAGAAAAAAGGAAGAGTTATTAAAGCTAGAAGATTCAGATGAAATGAAAAGATTATTAGAACTTCAAAAAGAAAAGATGAGAATTAGCTATAAAGAAAAAGAATTGGCTTCAATTTGTGTTGAAAAGTATTCCAGCTTGGAGCATATTTTCAAAAAGTTAAAGAGACAATTGGAAAATAAAAATTTAAGAGAAGCACGAATTATAACAGAATTTATCAATTCGCCTTTTGATGCTACAATAAACTATGATATGCAAAAAATTCTTGATGACATTGTTTCATTTATGAAAAATACTAATTTCTCTAACGATGAGATATCAAAGATAGAAGATTTGGTTAGAGAAGAATTCTTCTTAAGATTAAAAAAGGAGTATTTTGATTTGGAAAATAGATTAAAAGAAATAGAAGATGAGATCGAAAAAATAGATATCGTTAATAGAAAACTAAAAATTGAAAATGAAATCAAATCTATCGAGTTTGATTTAGAAGAATTGAATAAAAAGCTTGAGAGTTTAGATAAAAAACTTAAAGAGCTTGAAGATCTACTTCCAAAATTAAAAGAAACTCTTGAAACTAAACTATCAAAAGTCTCTGGAAAAGAAATAAAGATTTTGGATTAACCGATATATGGCTGAATTTCTTCTTTTTGTATTTGTCTCCTTCTTTCCTCAAACCTTTTATAGTATTCAATCAGCTCTTTTGATAAGCTTGGTGGTATTTTCTTTAATGCTTCTTCAAAATGTTTTGCTTTTACTTCCTTAGCATTTATGTCTTCTCTTAAAGCATTCATTGCCGCTTCTTTAACCAAAGCTTCTAGATCAGCACCAGAATAACCTTCTGTTCTTTTCGCTAATTCTTCTAGGTTAACATCTTTTGCCAATGGAACTTTTCTCGTATGAACTTTTAGAATTTCTAATCTTGCCTTTTCATCTGGTGGTGGAATGAAAATAAGTTTATCTAGTCTCCCCGGTCTTAATAATGCTGGATCAACTAGCTCTGGTCTATTAGTTGCTGCAATTAATACAACGTTTTTAACTTCCTCTATACCTGAAATTTCTGTTAAAAGTTGGGCTACAATTCTTTCAGAAGCTTCATGCATTCCTATTCCTCTTCTTGGGGCTAGAGCGTCGATTTCGTCAAAGAAAATTATACAAGGAGCAACTTGTTTAGCCTTTTTGAATAAATCTCTGACTCTCTTCTCAGACTCTCCAAACCACTTGCTTAATAATTCTGGCCCTTTAACAGCAATAAAGTTTGCTCCACTTTCTGTAGCTACTGCTTTAGCTATTAAAGTTTTTCCACATCCCGGCGGTCCATAAAGCAAAATTCCTCTATGCGGTTCAATTCCAAGTCTTTCAAAAGATTCTCTATATTTCAAGGGCCATTCAACCATTTCTCTCAACAATTTTTTAACTTCTTCCAAGCCACCAATATCTTCCCATTTTACTTTTGGAACTTCTACCAAAACTTCTCTCATCGCAGAAGGTTCCACAACTCTCAAAGCATTTTCAAAATCTTGCTTTGTTACGACAAGCTTTTCTAAAACTTCTTTTGGTACTTCTTCTCCTTCTTTCAACTTATCTCTTATCTCTGGCAAAACTCTCCTTAAAGCACTCATAGCAGCTTCTTTACACAAAGCCATTAAATCAGCACCAACAAACCCATGAGTTTTATCTGCTATTTCTTCCAAATTAACATCTTTAGCTAAAGGCATATTTCTCGTATGAATCTTTAATATCTCTAATCTACCATTTCTATCAGGAACAGGAACTTCAATTTCTCTGTCAAACCTTCCTGGTCTTCTTAAAGCCGGATCTATATCGTTCGGTCTGTTTGTTGCAGCAATAACAATAACTTTTCCTCTACTTTTCAAACCATCCATCAAACTCAACAAAGTTGCAACTATTCTTCTCTCAACTTCTCCAGTGACTTCCTCTCTTTTTGGAGCTATCGCATCAATCTCATCAAAGAAAATTATAGCTGGAGCATTCTTTTCTGCTTCTTCGAAAATTTTTCTTAAATTCGCTTCGCTATTATGAGCAAAAATTCCTCCAAAACCAGCAATGAAATTATGAGTGTTTTCAACTTCCACATCATAAACATATTCTGGAGTTTCTATTTCTTTTATTTCAACAATTTCATCAAAGAAAATATCTCCTTCTAAAATCTTTCTTAAGTCGAGTGGAATATCCATTCTCAAAAGTATATTCTTCCCTATGCTCTTTAGACCATCATAACTTGAATCTATATTTACTTTTGATTTTATTGCATCAAGTGGAACTCTTTCTATTCTACCTTCCTCTCTACAAGAATTTACATACTCCTCAATCTTTTTGTTTTTAGATGGATTCAAGAATCCTATTTCCAAAAATCTCTCTAAGTTTTGCTTATCTGAAATACAGATTCTAAATCTTCCATCTTTTTCTTCATATATTTTTGCAACTATTCCAAAGAATAAAAGCAAGTATGGAATATCATGGGCAATGTTTTTGCTATATGTAGCTATTTCAACTTGAGGCAAGTAAGTCTTTGTATTTAGAGTACCATCTCCACTTATGTATCCTTTGAGGAATGCTGCTAATTTTTCTCTTGAGACGTTAAAAACAAAACTAGGTATTTTCTTTTCTCTTGCATGTCCATTAAATCCTAGTGCTTTCATTGCTTTACCTAAAGCTGAGTTAAATATCCAAACATCAGCAGATTTGCTAGTGTTTTTGTAAATCCTAATTTTATCAAAAGCATTTGATATTATTGCAAGAACAAGCGGAACTTCTTCTGTGTTTAGAGAAAATCTTGGTGTATTTTTACTATAAGAACCTTCTGCTAACCATAAGCCAAAGAAAAACATTAAGCTATTTGTTAGCTTTAATTGTGAAGGAACTTTACTCCTTTTTGAATAAATGTTTATTCTTTCTTTTTCTTCGAAGCTAAGACTTATTTCGGCCTCTTTTATAAGCTTAACAAATCTCGAAACTCTTATGCCAATATTTTGATTCTTTACGTCGTACAAATACTTCCTATTTGTTCCTAAGATTTTGGCAACTTTATCCCAACCCAATTTATTTGCAGCCATTTCAATAATTGTCCATACTTCCTTTGGTCTTACAGTCAATCCATAATCTTTTTCTTTCAAAACTTCAAGCAGATCAATTTTTTCTATTGGATTAGAGTTTTCTGGTATAATATTTGGAATTGCGATGAATGAACCAACTTTTAATTCATCGGTTCTCTTCGATTCTAGTCCATTTTTAGTTAATGTGAATAGAGAATGATATTCTGTGACTCTAATCTTTCTTCCGCTTTTTGTTTTTATTTCGAATAGCTTTCCTGTGGCCTTATGTTTTATAAAATCTTTAATTTTTTTGAAAGTTACCTTGAAATTTTCATCAAAACAACCAACTTCAACATCTTCTCTATTTTCAACAATCTTTCCTATTTCCTCAAGTTGTATAAAGCCATTTTTTCTTACTAGAATCTTTTCGTCATAAGGCAAAGATTCTCCATAAAACTTCGATAAGAATTCTGGTCCATTAACTGAAATAAAGTAAGCTCCGCTTTCGTTTGCTACAGCTTTAGCAAGTAAAGTCTTTCCTGTACCAGGTGGACCATACAACAAAACTCCCTTTGGAGGTTCAATACCAAGTCTCTCAAAAATTTCAGGATGTCTTAAAGGTAGTTCAATCATCTCTCTAACTTTTTCAACAACGGGTTTTATACCACCAATATCCTCATAAGTTACAGCAGGAATTGCCCTAGCTTCTAATTTCATTCCCTCTGGCAACTTCTTTAAAACTTCTACTTCAGTTATCTCTCCAACTCTAACAATTTTGTTAGAAGGTTCCGTATTGACAACAATAAACTTTGTTTCAGATGGGAAAGGTGTGAAAAAGAAATCTTCAAAATCTCCACCAAAAAACTCTTCAAAAAAAGTAGTACCTCTCCTTCTTCCAAAAGCCGGAGCAGGAACAATGATATCTCCTTTTACTAAAGGTCTTCCGAGCAAATTTTGTTTTATTAAATCTGGAGCAACATGCAATATAACGCCAGGCTCAGCAGGAGCTAAAACAACTTTTCTTGCCTCTATTGGTTCGGCTCTTCTAACAATAACACTTTCTCCTACTCCAACGCCCGCGTTCTTTCTTGTAATTCCATCCATTCTTATAATATTCAAACCAATATCAGCAGGATAAGCTCTTCTAACAATAGCGGCAGTTTTTCTCGTTCCTTCTAACTCGACAATATCCCCCTCTTTAACTCCAATTTTTCTCATTGCTTCGCTATCCATTCTAACAATTCCTCTTCCAGCTTCATCCTTAGCTGTTAATTCACCAACTTTAAGCTTTACTTCTCCATTTGCCATATTATTCACTTTTGCTCCAAATTTAAATTCTTACTTCAAATCTATAAACTCTCAATACAAAAATTAGTATGAAGACATATATCACAAGATTAACTCTGCAAGGGTTCAAGAGTTTTAATAGAAAGGTTTCTATTCCATTTTTTCCCGGGTTAATAGAAATTACTGGCCCGAATGGCAGTGGAAAAAGCAACATTATCGATGCAATAAGTTTTGTCTTGGGGAGAACTTCAGCCAAAAGTTTGAGAGCAGATAGATTGCACGAATTAATTTTTAGAGGGACTGAAACCAAAAAGCCTGCGGAGTATGCTAGTGTGACTATCTACTTAGATAACTCTCAAAAAGTTTTTCCGTTTGAAGATAAAGAAATATCAATAACAAGAAAGGTTAACAAAAAAGGATATGTTGTTTATAAGTTGAATGGAAAAACAACAACTAGAGAAAAGATTCTAGAAGTTTTATCTTTAGCTAATATAAGGCCAGATGGTTATAACATAATTCAGCAAGGAGACGTAACGCGAGTTTTAGAGATGAATCCAGTAGAAAGAAGAGAGATTATAGATGAGATTTGTGGGATTGCCGAATACAATGAGAAAAAAGAAAAGGCTTTGAAAGATTTGGAGATTGTCGATCAAAAGTTGAGAGAAGTTGAGATAATAGTAACTCAAAAATATGAAATTTTCAAAAAGCTAGAAGAAGAAAGAAACAATGCAATAAGATACAAAGAGTTGCAAAAGCAATTAACAATCTTGAAAGCTTCTTACTGGAAGAAAAAAGTTGAGAGTTTGAATGAAAAGTTAAACAAAATTCTTGAGAACATTTCAAAAATTAAAGAGAAAATAGATGAAGTCGATAAAGAAATAAAAGAGAAAGAGCAAAAACTTGAAGAGATTGAAAAAACAAATGCGGAAATCGTTAAAAAAATTATCGAGCTTTCTAAGAAGTTTAAGGTTGAAGAAGAAGCAAGCAAAATAAGGTCAAGATTGATGATTATTAGAGAGAAGATCGAAACTAATAAAAGAGAAGCAGAGAGACTTCAAAATTTGATTGATGAAATGGAGAAACTTGAAATAAAGAAGGCTGAATTCACAAAAGAAATGTCAAGACCTGTTAGGGAAATATTGAATTTAAGACTTAGAGGTGTTTATGGAACGATTGCAGACTTGATTTCTGTTCCAGAAGAATATAAAACAGCAATAGAAGTTGCAGCAGCACAGCATTTATACGATATTGTTGTTGAGAATGAAGACGTTGCTATAATGTGTATAGACTTTCTTAAGAGAGAAAGAATTGGTAGAGCAACATTTTTGCCATTGAATAAAATAAAACCGCAAGAGTTTAAGGAGAGAGAGTTATTGGATAGAGAGGGTGTTATTGGAATAGCAAGTAAAATTATAAACTATGATAGAAAGTTCATGCCCGCTATTGAATTTGTTTTTGGAAACACTTTGATTGTTGATAGTTTACAAACAGCAAAAGAAATCGGAATTGGAAAAGTCAGAATGGTTACTTTAGATGGAGATTTAATAGAGAGAAGTGGAGCAATTACAGGAGGATATTTAGTAAGGGAGGCAAAGAAAGATGAAAAAGAAAAAGTTAACGTTGAAGAATATAGGAAGCTTAGGCTACAATTGTTAGCAGAAGTTGAGGAACTGAAGAAAGAAGAAGAAGAACTTGAAAGAAAATTAAAAGAGCTTTCTACATCTGAAGAAAGCAAGGAAATGATAAATTTAGAGAAAATAAGGATTGCTTCTGAAAAAGAGGTTGAGAGGTTAAGAGAGACTAGAAGAAAATTACAAGACAGAAGAATTAACTTAGAAATTGAGATGAATAGATTAGCAATAGAGAAGGCTAAAATAGAGACTGAGTTAGAAAATGCGAGGATTGAATATGAAAAATTTTCTAGTATAGAGACGATAGATGAAAGCTTGAATGTATTAGAGGAAAAATTGAAGAAAGTTGAGGAGGATCTTAAAAAAATTGGAACAGTCAACCTGAAGGCTATAGAAGAATATGAATTTATGAAAAAGGAATTTGATGTTTTGAAAGAGAAATATGAAAAGATTTTAGAAGAAAAGAAAGCTGTTTTGAAAATGATTGAGGAAATTGATAGCAAAAGAAGGGAAGTTTTCTTCTCTACTTTAGAAAAAGTTAGCAAAGAGTTTAACGATGTTTGTAATAGAATGATGGAAGGCGAAGGTGTTCTTATGTTAGAAGATGTTAATAATTTGGAGTCAGGTTTGTTAATTAAAGTTAAATTGCCGGATAAAGGAGAAGTTGACATTGACGCATTATCTGGAGGGGAGAAAAGTTTGGTCGCTTTAGCGTTTCTCTTTGCATTACAGAGGTTTAAACCTTCTCCATTTTATCTTATGGATGAAATAGATGCAGCTTTAGATAAGGAAAATAGTCTCAAAGTTGCGAGATGGCTTAAAGAAGCATCCAAAGAGAGTCAGTTTATCATAATTACACATAATGACATAACGTTAAAGTTTGCCGATAAGATTTATGGCTGTACTTTAGAAGAAGGAGAAACAAAAATATTGAGCATAGAACTACCAAAAGAATGAAATTTGATTTAAGAGATTTTTTGCAATTTAACCAATTTTAGGATACATTTTTTTTGAAACTCCTCTATAAGATGTGTAATGTATTCATATAAAACTTACAAATATTCGTATGCTAGGATATTCCTCAATCTTGTGAATTCAGTAAGTTTAATCGATTTATTTTCTTTCAGTTTTGCAAACTTTCAAAGATATTATAAAGTTTCAGCATAGGTTTTTGGAACTTTAATTTTTTCAGAAGCTAGAATTATCTTTCCGACTTTTATCAATGAATTAATAATATTTCAACCAATCCTTCAACATTTCTCATATTATCTTTTTCTTTCAAATACTCATCAAAAATCTAATAGTCTAAATTTTTCTATTTCTTTCATCTCTAATTCAAGAAATTGTAGTCTCTGATAAAGAACAATTTTTGCTTAAGGCGACAGAGATTTTGCTATCTTTTAAATTTTCTAATAACTTTTAGTAAAATCTAAAAGGTTTCGGCTTTTAGTGTCTTTTTATAAATATAGCTTTCAAAAAACGTTTCTCATAATTTTATTAGAGTGAAATTCCTGTTTTTAGAACATCTGAAATTAAAGTTGTTTTGATATAGTTTAAACAAATAGGATCGATTTATTTATGCGTTAATTTCGTAACTTGAAATAATATTTTGTTCTCGATTCTCTTATTTTTTTGGTTTTTTCCATTAAAGGTAGAGATTTGTAGTTTTTAAAGTAAGCCGCTACGTCTAAATCAGATTTTCTCTTTTTAGTTTTCTTATCAGAGGAGCTAAAGAGAAGTGTGAGAGAATTTTTTAAAATATTGATGAAGAACATTGAGTATCTTTCCATATTTGATTCTTACATTCATTTAAAAAAGTATAAAATAATTAAATGGAGCATTGTATCTTTTGTAGGATTGTTGAAAAGAAATTACCATCTTATAAAATTTTAGAAGATGAAGAACACTTAGCATTTCTAGATATCTATCCAATTGTTAAAGGACAAACTTTAGTTATAACAAAAAAACACTTTGATAGTTATCAATTTGATTTACCAGATGACGTATATACCAAACTTTTCTTGTTTGCTAAAAAGGTTGGAAAGGTTTTAGAGAAAGCCTTAGGAGCTCTGAGAGTTTTTCTTGTTGTCGAGGGAATGGAGATAAATCATATTCACATAAAACTTTATCCAGCATATAAAATTAATTCAAATGTTTCGCCAAAAATAATTGACGTTCTATCTAAAGACATAAAGGAAAATTGGTATAATGGATACATTGCAACTTTGCATGGGGAGAGAGCAAGAGACGAAGAACTAAAAGAGATAAGCAATAAAGTTAGAGAGTATTTGATGAAGCAAAACATTTAAGTGAGGAAAAGACATCAAAAAAATGAAAAAAGATATTCTTATTATAAATCCTAAAAGCAATGTTGCTATTTCTACTCTTTGGACCAAGAAAGATTTTCTACTTGAAAAAATTCCCGAAAATTTAAAAAAGAAAGTTGGAATAATTGGAACAACTTATACCTCTCATGGCATAAACTACATTTTTGAAACTTTAGCAGAAAATCCGCAAATAGATACATTAATTCTATATGGCCATGATTTATCCACTAGCGGAGAAACTTTGGCTAGAGTTTTCGGAGAAAAGAACACTAATTTACCAGTAATAATTCTTGATAAAGATAAGGTTGAAGAAATTGTTAGATCTGTTAAGCTTGTTGATTTAAGAAAAGAAGCAAAAGAAATGAAAATTGAAAAGCTTTTTGAAGAGGTCGAAAAGAATTATAAAGAAGAAAAGCCAAAAAGAAAAAAAATTGATTTGAAAGTTGAAGAAAAGAGCAATATTGAAAGCTACCCATTTCCTTTAAGTGGACATTATATCTATGACAATAAAAGCGTTTTTAGAGCCTGGGTTAAAATTTTGGATTTGATAATGAGGTTTGGCAGTTTGAAGTTTAGCGAATATGAAATTCCACAAAAGGAATTTTTTAATGTTGTTGTTACTTTGGGTCTATATGGGAATGATTATAAGCTAGAAAAAGAGTTTTTTGAATTCATTGAAAAAGAAAATTTTGATAGGCACATAAATGAAGTTTTAAATCCAAAAAAGCCAGAAGGCGTTGAATATACTTATGGAGAAAGATTTTTCGCTCATAGATTCGGCAAAAATCAAATAAACTATTTGATTGAAAAGTTGTCTAAATCTCCATACTCTAGAAGAGCTTTAGTAGTTAGCTGGGATCATGAAAAAGATCAAAATATAGGAAATCCTCCTTGTATTATAGGAGTTCAAGGAATAATAACAGATAATTTCTACAATCATACTGTAATCATAAGAAGCAATGATATGTTTAAAGCTTGGCCACTAAATTTTGTTGCTCAAATAGAACTTGCAAAATTTATTGTTAGTGAGATAAACAAGAGAGCCAATACTGACTATAAGATTGGTAGTATTACAAGCATAAGTATAAGCGCTCATATCTATCAAACAGATTTCGAGAGAGCAAAAGAGGTTATAGAGAAGTATTCTGGAAAAATGAGGGAATTTGTAGAGGATCCAAAAGGAAACTTTTTAATTTATTTAGAAAATGGAAAAGTTGTTTTAGAGCATAGGACGCCAGATAATTCTTTTATTCTATGGAAAAATTCTTTTGAAACTTTTGAACAAGCCTACAGATTTTTAAAGAGTGGCAATATGTTTAGCTTTGCATCTCATGCTTTTTATTTAAGTAAGGAACTGAAGAACGCGTTTGATAAGCTGAAGAAAGGAGAAGATTATGAGCAAGATGCAGATTAAATTTTTTGCAATTTTTTAACAAGCTTCTTGAAAATTAAGTAAGTGATTATCGCAAGTATTATTGTAAAGAAAATTAAGTGTGAGAATTTTTCTAGTTGTAAGGCTTTCCAATTCTCTCCAAGAAAATATCCGAGAGAAGTTAAGAATGAGCACCAGATTAAAGAACCAAAGAAAGTATAGATTATATAATCTTTGAGTTTCATTTTTGAAAAACCGGCTGGTAAAGAAATTAATTCCCTTATTCCGGGAAGCATCCTTCCAAAGAATACCGCTTTTCTACCATGTTTCTTAAACCAATTGTCAGCAGCTCTCAGTTTTTTCTTGTCTATGAAAAAATATTTACCATATTTTTCAACAAATTTTCTTCTAAACTTCAAAGCAGCGAGGTAGTATAATAAAGATCCTGTTGTTGTACCAACTGTTGCTATTAATATTCCTAGAATTAGTCCAAAAAAACTTAAATTATAGAAAGAGATGAGATACCCTGATAAAGGTAGTATTATCTCGCTTGGTATTGGTGGAAATATTGTTTCTAGAAAGACGCCAAGAAATATCCCAAGGAAAAGATTTTGGTAAATTATTGCTATTAAAAAGTTTACTATTTCATTCAACATTTCATTGATTTTGTTGCTCAGAATTTAAATAGAGGTTTTATTTTGGCAATAAAAAGTAATGAATGGAGAAAGAGGAAATTATAAGAAAAATAGCCGAGGTTTTGGAAAAAGAAAAGAAAGTAGCATTTGCTTATTTGTTTGGCTCTTTTCTTTCAAACAAATATTCAAAAGATATAGATTTAGCTGTTTATGTAAAAGGTAAAAGCTGATGTTAATTTTGAGGCGAGGCTAGCACTTAATTTATAGAAAGAGGTTGGAAAAGAGTTTGATATTTTTGTAATTAACGACAAACCAACACTTTTTCTTTCAGAAGTATTTAGAAGAGGAAAACTAGTGTTTTCGCGAGGTGAAAATTTGAGAGTTAAATTTGAAACGGAAAAGATTCCAGAAATTTTAGAGTATAATGAGCTAATGAAGCAGTTTGATGAAAAGAGGTTTGAGAAATATGGAATTGGATAGAAAGCTTATTCAGCTTATGATTGATGTTATAGAGAGAAATATTAAATAGGCTAGAGAGATTGTTGAAGGATAAATTAGTTATAGAGATGAATTAGCTTTAAAACATGCGCTTCTTGAGAGCATAGAAGCATGTTTCGATATTGCAAATCATATAATTTCTGCTTTTGATTTTAGAAGACCCATGAGTTATAGCGATGCTTTTGAGGTTCTAAAGGAAAATAGGATAATCTACAAGAAACTCGATGAAAGATTAAAAGAGATGGCTGAGTTTAGAAATTTTTTGGTTCATAGGTATGCTTTTGTTAAGAAAGAAAAATTAGTGGAAATAGTAAAACAAGATATAAAAGACATTAAAGAATTTGTGAAAGTTGTTTTGAAATTAATCAAAAAATAGCCCCGGGCGGATTCGAACCGCCGTCTCAGGCTCCAGAGGCTTCCGCTAGATTCTGCGTCCTTGACCGCTAGACGACGGGGCTATTGTGTTGTATTCCCAAAATTATTTTTATTTTTCATTTCAATAATTTTACTAATGACAGAAAAACTTTTTTGGCAAGATGCTTATTTAAAAGAATTCGATGCAAAAGTTTTAGAGATTAGAGGAAAAGAAGTTATTTTGGATAAAACTGCTTTTTATGCTAGAAGTGGAGGTCAGCCAGGAGATACAGGAGAAATTAATGGAATAAAGGTTGTTGATACTTATTATGATGCTAATGGAAACATTGTTCATTTGTTAGAAAGAGAGCCAGATTTTAAAGTTGGAGATATTGTTCATGGGAAAATTGATTGGGAAAGAAGGCATAAGATAATGCGTTTGCATACAGCAGCTCACATAATTTCTGCAGTTTTGGTAAAAGCTTTTGGTGATATAAGGTTTACAGGAAGTCAAATTTATGAGGATAGAGCAAGAATGGATTTCAATTTGGAAAAGCTTGATGACGAAATTGTTAGATTTATAGAAGAAAAAGCGAATGAAATTGTGGAAAAAGACTTACCAACATTTTCAAAGATAATTAGCAAGGAAGAATTGGAAAAACACCCTGAGTTGAAAAGATTGATGGATGAGAGCAAGTATGAAAAATTTGATGTTTTGAGAGTTGTTGGCATTGGTGATATAGATTTACAGTTGGATGGAGGAACTCATGTTAGATCAACAAAAGAAGTAGGAAGAATAAAAATAGTTAAAAGGGAAAATAAGGGAAAGAATAATAGAAGGATAACTATTGTTGTTGAGAGTTAAGTTTCAAGAATAACGAGAGTAGGAATAATTTTCTATCCTAATACCAAACTATTTATCTTGTCTGTAAGCATAAAGGAAACCAACTACTGTATGAGGATTTTTTGCGTATTTGTTGAAGGTATATATAGGTCTAGTAACTTTCACCTTGAATCCTGCTTTTAGTAGTTTTTTCATCAGATTAATATAACCATAATGATATTCAATCATTATTTCTTTAAAAACTCTTAGATCCTTATTTGAGGCGTTTAGAATACTATTGTATTCACAACCTTCACAATCCATCTTTAATATTGCATCTCTTAGTTTGAATCTTTTAATTATATCTCTCAATGTTGTAATCTTAACTTTTTTCCTTTCTTAAAATTCTTTAACTGTGCTCCAGGTGGGTTTTTATAATTTTTGTTAATGTAAATTAATCCTTTATTTCTTCCAATTGCTTCATTAAAAAGAGTAATCTTATTTTCTAATTTATTCATCTTAATATTTCAAGTAGCAATTCTATAGGAGAAAGGATAAGGTTCAAAAGCATAAACATGTTTTGCTCCATTCAATGCAAAATAGATTGAAGAATCCCCAGTATATGCTCCTATATCCACAACTTCCTTTCCTCTCACCTTTAATATCTTATAATCTTGTTTTACAAATTGGCTCATATAAGAATATAGCATGTATAACGCATGAACATTTGTAATATTAGGAAGATATAACCGTAGTAAGTGATTTTTCCATTTAAACTTAACAACATTTTTATGCGTAAATTTTAAGTTTACTTTTTTAACTCTACGAAAAGTTAAAATTATCTCTGGTAAAAACCCAACAAATTTTCTAGCTATAATTAACAAAATAAGCCAAAAATAATCAAAAGAAGTTATATTCTTTCTCACATTTTTTATATATTCAAACATTGTTGTCTACCTAAAGGTTAATTTCCATAAAAACATTAAAATCTATTTAAAGAACGTTCCCATATTATTTCATACTTATTTCTTTTTGCATCTATCGTTGCGCAAATCCTTGCTAGAATTTCTATAAAAATAACTATTAGAAGATTAAAAAAAGTTTTCAGCGAATGTTCTTTTCTTAGATACTCAAGAACTATTTTCAAAAGTAAGCTAATTTTCATGCTACTTGTTTCGAATTTATATCTTTCTTTTATTTGCAGATGGCCATTAAAGCTCCTTCTCCTTTGCCTAAAAAATTGAAGTAAGGTGTATGGTGTTTTGGTATATCCATAGGCTCTTGGTTCGTAAACAATTTTATATCCTGCTTTTCTTATTTTGTATTCTATAAAAACTTCATCGGCTGAAACTAAAGGAAAATCTTTGAAAATTTTTCTGAATAGCATTATTTCTGTTCCTTTTGGTTGATGTAAACAAAGTAAATGATGCAAATCCCAAATGATTTTTGAAAATTTGTATATTTTACTATTTTTATCAGCTATAGGTCTACCAACTACCGCACCGATTGTAGGATCTTTTAAATGAGAAAGTAGGTATTGAAGAAAATTTTTTCTTATTCTTATATCAGAAGTTAACAAGAGGACTAGAGATGTATTTATATGTTTTAATCCAATTTTTATTGCATAGGATTTACCTTTTCTTTTTCTTTCTTTTATGACAACAATTTTCCTTGATTTAGGCAATTTCACTTCGTTAGGAGTGACGATAATGATTCGCTGAATATTTTTAGAGGGTTTATCTTTTAGAAGCGTATTAACAAGAGCAGTTAATCTTCTCTTTTCGAGAAAACTTGGTATTAAGACAGAAATTTTCATAAATTATTTATTTTTATTTTGTGATTAATATTAGTATGGAAGGGATATTTCCATATTTCAAATTGAGAAGAAAAGAAGATGAATATGCTTTTCTTTATAAATCAAAAATTTTGAGAGAGAGCGAAAAGGCTTTCTCTAAAATGTATTTTTATCTTTTTCTGTATCCTTTTATTGAAGTAAGAAAGATTAAACCATCAAATAATTTGTCTATTTTAAAATTTGATGTGTGGGAAGAATCTTCTTTACGAGAGTCTAAAATAAGACATTTACCTTTTCTCATAAAAAAAATTTTCAATCCTAAAGAGATTTACTTTGTTGATATAGATAGGGAATTAGTAAAAATGGCAAGAAAAAATATTAAGTTTTTTGGTTTTAGAAAAGCTTTTGTAAAAAATGGAGACATTAAGAATCTTCCGTTTCCTGATGAAAAGTTTGATATAGTTATAGATTTTAGCACAACAGATCATTTGCCTTTTAAAGATTTGAAAAAAACAATAAAAGAAGTTTATAGAGTATTAAAGGAAGATGGAATATACTTGATTTATCATTTGAATTCCGAATATTTTAACATACAAAGATGGAATTATAGGTACAAGTCAGTTAAAATTGCTAACCTTACATTGCCCTCATTCCCTAGGAGTCGAAAGAGCGTAGAAAATGTGTTAAGGAGAAACGGATTTTTCATTCATAAGAAAGGATACACTTTCCCCTTTTATTTTGATAATGGTCTATCTATTTATTGGACACTCCTTTTAAATAATTTTTTTAGTTTACCGCCTTTTTTTCTTCATTCATTTTTCAATTTTCCAACCCTAAACTTGTTTTTTTATATAGTGGCAATTAAAAGATTAAATGATAGAGTTTAATTTGTTTACCATAATTTATGTATGAAAACCAGCAAAAACAAAATCCTGATATTGAATGTAGAAGCGAGCAATGTACTACCATTTACATGGTATTACAGAAGGAAGGGATATATTGTTATTGGTGGTAGTAATTTAGCAATTCCCTCGATTTTTTTTTCAAAGTCGCTTGCCTATAGGATATATATACCTTATTCAAACATAGGAAAAATAGAGGTTCAAGAAAGAGGTAAAGAAAGAACTTTTATAAGTAAAATTAAAAAGGTTTGTGAAAAGTATGGAATATCATTAGTTTTGAGTTTTTATGAGAATACAACCAAGCCGCTTATTAAATATAAAAAGGAGTTAAAAATTAAGGATGTTTACCCCTCATATAAATCTTACCTTACATTATATGACAAAAACATTTTAAAGAAGCATTTGGAAAGCGAAAATTTTAAGTCTTTCTATGTGCCTAAATCCTACGAGAAGATAATTAAATTTCCATGTATTATTAAACCTAATATAGGATGTGGTGGCGAATATGTTAGAGTATGCACAAACTTTTCTGAACTTAAAAAATACTCTAGAATGATTAGATTAGCTAGAAAAAAGCCAATAATAGAAGAGTATATACCATTTCAAGATGGAATAGCAATGAATTTACTGATTGATAAAAAGTTTGAGATAAAAAGGGCTGTAGTAAGAGAAGTAGTTTCACGTAATAAGTTAATAAATGTTATTAATGAGTTAGGGGGGTTTTTTAAGAAAATAAAATACTTTGGATTAGCATCTCCTCAGTTTCTTATTAAGGATGGTAAATTATACTTGATAGAGATTAATCCCAGACTTACTTACGTTCCGTTTGGTATAGATTTTGGTGTAAATTTTCCTGAAAGTTTTCATGAGGCAATCGTAGAAAACAAGAATATAGAAGAAAAATTTGTTTTTATACCTAAAAATTATCCACGCGGGAAGATTTTATATTTGTGGAGAATTTATAAAGGCACGTATAAAGAAATCTCACCAATTTTTCTACAATGTTTTACGCACTTTAAATGGGAAATTGAAAACAAGATTAGATCTCTAGTGTCTCCAGAACATAGAAAATGGCTAAAAATTTTCACCCCAAGCTAAAATTATAGAATAAAAACCCAAAACCAGGGTATCCAAAAATTATTGGCGAGGGCTGATAATGTTAATTATAGGGCTTGGATGGTCTCCAATAATTAACGATACAAGATTGTTAATCAGAACTATTAAAAGTTTTATCTCCGAGCCAAAAAGACCTAAGCAAAAGGGAAGGAAACCAAAAAAGCTTAAGGAATACTTAAGCTTGATAGTTGCTAAGGAAGCTAGGAAAGCGTTGCTTAGATATGCAGAATCTAGTTTATAGAATTAGTATGCAATGAAAGGGTTCCTAAATCAACGATAGCTTATTGGGAAAGCTCGGTTTGATTCTAGCTTAATAGAAAGAATTGTTATGGCTTTAGGAAGAAAGGTCAAGCAGTTGCTTGGATATATCTCTTCAATCCTAGATTCAACGAAGTTTACAAGCTGAAATAAAAGTTTGGTTGAATTTCATTTGCTAATTAGGAAAGCTGCAAATACAGTTTATCCAGTACCAATAGCTTTTTGCTCAAGCTTTCTAGCTCCATTAAGAGCTACCGCATGGTACGATAATAACATCATACTTAAGGCAATGGTCAAAGCAGGCTATTTACCTCTAGTAAAACCAAACAAAGTAAGAGGTAGAAAGAACTTACATGAGAATTACTTACTTATTTTATAATGTTTTATAATGAATTTTTAGGCACGCTTCACCCAACCGAAAACTTTATAAAGCATAAATCTAAAATTACATTATGAATGTAATTGAAAGATTGTTCCTAAGATTGGTGAAAAGCCTTGAAAATATTAGAAAGCCAATGCGTACATGGATCAGTCCTTCCGAGGAACCAAAGATGTAGTTTTTTATCTCTTTAATTTAAGAGAGACATTAAGTAAGTGATTAATTTAGTTATTTGTAAACGTGTAGATATAAGATATGAATAAGGTTTTCATTAGTGGTGTTGCAGGTTTTGTGGGGAGTCACTTAACCGAATCACTCTTAGACTATTTCGAAGTTATAGGAATAGATAATTTACTCAACGGAAAATTGACTAATCTCAAAAACTTCATTCTTAAGAAAGAGTTCAACTTTCTGAGGAAAGATGTAAAATTTTTAAGAGACGAGAATTTACCTTCAAATATAAAAATTGTATACCATTTAGCAGTTAATCATAATTCTACATATACTTCTTATATAGATAACATTCAAACAACAAAGAAAATGTTAGAAATTGCAAGAAAAAAAGATGCAGAAAAATTTGTCTTTATGAGTAGTACCAAAGCAATGGGTCTAATAGCTTCTAAAAAACCTCTAGATGAATCAACTCCATGTAAACCATATGAGTGGTACGGAAAAAGTAAACTTGAATGCGAAAGGCTTGTTAAAGATTTTTGTGAGACTTATGGAATAAAATATTATATATTTCGACCACCTAGAATTTTCGGTCCTAGAGATTGGCAAAAAACTTTTGCTGATTTTTCTACTTTAATTTTAAGGGCGAATATTCTTCCGCTCTCTCCAATTAAAATTAATCTTATTTATGTGAAGAATTTAGTAGAGACTTTGTATCTAGTTTCAAAGAGGAATGCAAAATCAGGAGTTTATATTGTTTCTGATGGGGCTTATTCTATTTCTCAAATCTCACTTACAATAGCAAAAATTCTTGGAAAGAGAAATGCACGAAAAATAAAAATACCTAGTTCGATTTTCACTATTTATTCTATATTTACAGGTTCTTTCACTCATGCAAGAAGAGGGATAGTGTATTCGTCAAAAAAATTCCGCAAAGAATTCAATTTTAAACCCCCATATACTTTTTATCGAGGAATGAAAGAAACATTAATTTATTTTGGTATAAAATAAATATGGAAAAAGTTATTTTTGATCTATTATCAACTTTCCAGTTTTTCAAATATCTGTTAGGTTATAACCTTTTTGTAAAGCTTGGATGGCCTAAAATTTTGCCTTCTTTCTTAACATTCTCTGTTAACAATTACTGCAATCAACTTTGTAAAACTTGCAACATATGGAAGAATAATCCAATTGAAGAAAAGAAAAAAGAATTGAAATTAAACGAAATAGAAAGAATTTTTTCACAATTTCCTAAAATTTTCTGGCTTACTATTACTGGTGGAGAACCTTTTCTTCGTAGAGATTTAGTAGAAATAGTAAAAATAGCTTATGAAAAAAGCAAAGTTAATGTATTAACTATAACTACAAATGGTTCATTGCCAGATATAATAGAGAAAGATGTAAAAGAAATTCTCATGAAGTGTAAAAATCTCACAATAATAGTCAATGTTTCAATTGATGGTGATAGAGAATTACACGACAAAATAAGAGGTATTAAAGGAAGTTTTGACAAAGCTGTTGAAACAATTGAAAAATTAAAGAAAATAAAAAGTCGAAGATTGATAGTAGGAATAAACAGTGTAATCTCAATTTTTAATGTTGGTAAATTATACAATTTACTGAATGTTATTAGAAAACTTTCTCCAGATTCTTTTGCTTTTTGTGTAGCTCAAAACCGTGAAAAACTTTTCAATCTAGATTTAAATATTTCCCCTTCTGTTAGCATAATAAGGAAAAACCTTTTATATTTAGTTAGATATTCCTTAGAAAAAAGAAAAGGCGTAATAGGCACGATAAAGAATTTTCTAAGATTAAGGTTTTACCGATATATTTTAAATCCAAGTTTAATGAATAATAAGCCAAATTTTGAAGGTATAGCAACGGTTTACCTTCTAAGCGACGGTAGATTAACTTTTAGCGAGATTTCTCTTCTTGAAGTAGGAAATTTAAGATACCATAAGTTTACTCTTCCAAAGCTGCTCTTTTCCAAAATAGCTAATAAATACAGAAAATACGTAAATTCTGTTGAATATAAAAAGAGAATGATGGAAAATCCATTTATTGTCAATCAACTAATAAGTTTCTAGAAAAAAGAAAAATACTTAAATACCCAATTTAAACTATTTCTATGAACAGACAATGGTTGTTCGTTAGCATTGGTTTATTTCTTCTAATAGTAGCTGTAGTAGCCTTCCTTTCAACTCGACAACCATCTTCTTTACAACCCTATTTTATCATTACATCACTATCTTCCAAGCCAACTTTGTTAGGTACTTACATAAAAAATCCTGATATAATTCATAGTGCTGCAGGTTTTCTTTCGTTAAGCGAAGGAGTGTCGCCAAACGATCTTCTTCCCACATCGTCAGATTGGAAAGGGACGGCCTTTGTAGGCTATAGTATTAGAGAATTGGGAGGAAGAAATGGCGTTGCTATTATCCATCCTGTGACTTCAACAATTGGTAGATATATAGAACAAGAGACCTACTTACCATCAGGAAAATATAAACTAGTTTTTGGAATAGCAAATGTAGCTGATATATTTCCTCCTGACGTTCTACAAGCAGGCATTGGTGGTTTTGTTGGTGATTGTGCAGACGTTGGCATAAAAGTAATAGTGACAGACTTAGAAAAAGGAAAGGACTACATTATTTTTGACAAAGTTATTAGAAATGGAAGGTGGTACGATTATTCAGTTGATTTATCCTCCTACTTTTCGAATAAGAGAATTAAAGTAAGAGCAGAAAGCTACGCAGCAGATAAAGGATGCGGACTCTGGAACGGTGAGTGGGCAGCGGTTGATTATATAGACATTCAACCTTATTAGTCTTTCCCACTTTTCTCATATCTTTTGAATCCGTTTAACATAAGATAAGATGATAAAAAATTTACGGTAAGTTTTAAATAAAAATAGTTTTAAAAACGTTGTAGCGCATTTAGGATATGAAAAGAAAAGTAGTGATTTCAGGGTGGTACGGAATTCCAAATATGGGTGCTGAAGCAATTTTACAACAAACTATATTTTTTAAAAAACTACTTCCAGGAAATTACGGTATTCTCATGGGATCCCGAATACACTATGAGATTTCATCATGTCAAAAGTATTTCACACTTTTCTCCTATAGAAGTTATAAGAGAAATAAAAACTTCAGATACATTTGTTGTAGGAGGAGAATTAATTGATGATTCAGGCGGAGGATTAACTTTTCGGTTGAGTAAACCGTTCATTTCAAAAATACTAGGTAAGAAAGTAATAATTTCTGCAGTTTCTGCTAAGCCTATAAAATTTGAGGTTAGAAAATTTTTGCTTCGGAAGATACTTAGTAAATTTGAATTAATAACACTTCGTGACAAATTTTCCTACTTATATTTTAAGAAGTTAGGATTAAAAAATATTCACTTAGTTTCAGACCCAGCTGCTCTTATTAAATCAGCTCCAACTAGCGATATTGAAAGAATATTTAAAAAATATGAAATTAAGAAAAATAAGCGAATTATTTCTGTTTGTTTGCACCCCCAATTTCAACAAAAAAGAGGATGGTCTGTTAGAAAAATTTATAATGAGGAGATATTACTAGAAGCTTTGCCAGAAGCTTTTGATAATTTAATTGATAAAGGTTTTCAATTGATTTTTATTCCTACACAAATTTCTCGTGTAGGAGATGATAGGATTCTAGCATATAAGATACGTAAAAAAATGAAGTATAAAGATAGTTTTAAAATAATTGAAGAGTTGTATTCTCCTGAGGAGATTAAAGGAATAATAAAACAAAGCGAGTTGCTTTTAAGTATGAAGTTTCATCCATTAGTATTTGCTATTTCCGAAGGTATCCCAACAATAGCTATAACTTGCGAAAATCTATCCAGAGTTAAAAATTTTCATAAGGAGATGAACTTAGATCGATTTACACTTAATTTAGATGAGTTAACATCGAAAATGATAATAAAAAAAGTAGAAGATCTAGTTTTGTTTAAAAGCAAAATTAAAAGTATTATACAACTAAATGCAGAAAAATTGAAAAAAAGAGCACAAAAGAATTTTAAGTTAATCGAGAAGTATATTGCTTGATACTAGAACTTTCTATCCCAATCTATAAAACTATTTTTAGCTTTTGTCAAAGTAAAGAAGTTTTTCCTAATATCCACAGGATTCTTTATGATTATAATTTATATCAACAATCATGCTTAAAAACTAATGTATCTAGTGAAAAAGGTAGAGTTTAAGTCGATAAAATTATTAAATAATGCCAGAATTTCTATTTAACCCAAAAAGTATTTTCTTAGAGGCACTACCGTAACTATGAAAATTATAGACATCAAACCTTGCTAGTTTTTTCTACTAAAATACACTTTCCTGTTTTTTCGTTTTTCATTACATCCTTCGAAAAAACAACATTTATTTCTTTGAAGTATCTTTTAAGCGGTTTAATATCAGGATAGCCAGATTCTTTCCAAGGGACAACTACTAACCTTGCTTTTAATTGATTATCAAAAAATAATTGGCATTTCCAAAAATCTTTGCAAATATTAACTAACAACTCCATAAGCTTTTTTTGAGTAACTTTTTTGCTAATAGAGTGTTGTTTTCTTCCTTCTATGCTTTTTATTCTTATTGGATAGGCAATTTCACATTTGCCATTACTTTTAATTGCATAATCTTCTTGTCTATATCTTACAAGAGGCATTGCTTTATTCAACAGAGAAGTTATAACAACCTCGCCAGTCTCATTTTCCTTAACTTCATTTCCATTCTCATCTAAAATCTCAACAATCAAAGCATCTTCAGGTACATGATAGCCTAATTTATACTTACACTCGAATGCTATTCTATTAAACTCATTAGATCCGTATTCATCATGAACTGGAGCATCAAATGCTTCTTCTATTGTTTTCCTCATAGTTTCTGTCAAGATTTCAGCATGAGTAATTATTATCTTAGGCTTAAAATTTAATCTGATGTTATTATGTAGAATATACTTTGCAATGAAAAAAAGTTGAGAGGGATAATAATATATATATTCAGGCTTTATTTTCTGCATAAATTCTAGTTGCTTTAATTCATTCCAATGGATTGGAACAAAAATTTTCTTAAAATATCCAAAAATTTTAGAATACCATTTATTTTCTCTCATTGACCACCAATAGTAGAGAAGAGGCTTAAAAGGATTATATCCTGCATATACAAGAGCATTTGCATATACCGCATCGAGATAGGTTTTTGTTGGAATATCAAAATAAACTCTTAAAGGTTTTCCCGTGCTTCCAGAGGTTTGTCTAAAAAATAAAAACTGGAAGTTTAGTTGGTCAACAAACCCTTTGTACTCTCGTGAAATAAAAGAATGATAATTTTTCTTAATGGTTTTTTTATCAATTATTGGTAATTTTTTTAAATCCTCTTCGTCTTTAATATTGCTTGGAGATAAGTTTAGTTTTTTCCAAAGTTTTCGATAGAAGGGAACATTTTCATAAGCATATTTTACTATTTCTTTTAATCTTTCTTTTTTTAAATCCTTTACTTTTTTTTCATCAATTTTTTTTAGAGAAATATACCAATATAATTTGTAAAAATTCTCAAGCATTTTATGTATAGTAATTCTAAATATAAAAAGATTTTAGATAATTTTACAATTTTTATCCTTTGAAAAAATAACACAATTAATGGGATTTTTGAAAGTCGAGGAGTTGAAAATTTTCCTCACTTTTTTTATTCTCTACTCTTTATTTATACATTGGGTAGGATGGAATGAAGATGCTCGACTTTTAACAGCAATTTCTATAATAGAAAAAAATACTTTTGATATAAACACTTATGCAAATTTCACAGGCGATAGAATATTAGTTAATGGAAAGTATTACTCTGATAAGGCTCCAGGAATTTCTCTCTTTTTATCATCGATTTATTTCATTTTTAAAACTTATTTTGGAGAGCAGTTTGGCACGAACAAATATGTTTTAGTTCCACAACCACAATTCAATACAACAGTTTACTTTATATATGACAACATAGAAAAGAGCGTTTTAATGACAATGATTTTTGGTGTAATTCTCCTTTCCTCTCTAGTTGGAGCACTTTCTGTAGTTTTATTTAGAAGGATTCTTCTTTTATACTTTAGTAAAAAAACATCTTTATTACTTTCCATTGTTTTTGAATTATCCTTAGTTTTTCCCTATTCAACAGTTTTGATGGGAGCCTCATTTTCTCTTTTCTTACTTCTTTTGTCATTTTATATTCTTCAAAAAGATTATAAACAAAAGTATGTTATAGGGGGAATTTTACTTGGCTTATCATTTCTTATTGATTATACTTCAATACTGGTTGCAGTTCCTTTGATTTTCTTCATTTGGAATAAGACATCGATAATCGAAAGAATAAAGTTTTTTCTATCCTTCGCATTAGGAGTATTGTCACTTTTTATTTATTCTTTCTCTATTTTCAATAACCCCATTGGTTTTTTCATTTATTATAATTTTATAGATCCAAGTATATATCCCTGTACATACGGTAAAAAATACTTTGAATTTTGTCCAGAACCTCTTCTCTTATCACTTAAATCTCTTCCTGATATTAGTGTAGAATGGATTCTCAAAATATTACACTTGCTTATATTTCCGTATCGTGGAATTATTTTTTATAACCCATTTTTAATATTTTTCATTGTAAGCTTGTTTTTTGTCTTTAAAAGAAATAAGCAAATTTTTTATCTTTCTTTCTTTACATTTCTTTTATCCGTGCTTTCTATTTCTTTACATGGATACTGGTTTGGTGGTTCAAGTTTCGGTCCAAGGTATTTAGTAAATTCTTTACCTCTAATGGTTATTCCTATTGGTTATCTTTTGGAAGATGAGAAATTTAAAAGAAGCAAGATTTTAATAGGTCTCTTTTCTTTGTCTATTCTAATTTCAACTTTTCATACGTTTCTTTCAACAGCTGCTAATTGGGAGGGAGTGATAGTTGTTTTTACAAAAACCAGCGCATATTTATATGCCGACTGGTATGAAAAGTCATTTTTTGCTAAAAAATTCAGAGAACTGAATCCTCTTTACCAACATTATTTGCCAGCTTTTCTAGATAATGGTCCAAGAAGCAGAATTCTAGAGTTTTTGTTGGCCGGAGAAATACCAGATATAAGAGATTTTAAAGTAATGCCAAAGAAAGAAATAAAATTATTTACTCTAGAAAATTTTGGAATTTTGACTCTTCGCATTCCATTTGTTGTTATACCAATTTTACTTTCAATACTTCTTTTAATCTGGCACAAAGAGCTTTCTAGTTTTAAAGTTCTAAATTTAAGATTGGACATTTTATTGCTATTAATAATAATTATTATTTCTCTTTCCAGGATTGAATTTAAATACTTAGCTTTTGGTAAAGGATGGTTGCCTCAAGGCACAAATGAAACTGCTATATGGAGTAGCAAAAACGGAGAAATATACATTTTCTCCCCAATTGAGAGAGACGTGATAATAAATATTTCGGTTGTTAATTACAGGGGCAAAACTTTAGAATTGTATATGAATGAAAATATTATAGGTAGTTATGTATCTCCAGAGAATATTGTTGAAACAGTTAAGTTTAAAAAAGGCGAAAATAAGCTGTTGCTTCTCTCAAAAGAAGATTGTGAGATTCCTCTCTATGTTGAAAATCAATTGATATGTTCTAATTTATTAGAATGTATGAAGTTGAATACAACACCCTTTAATCTTAGTTTTGATGCAAGATGCTTGAGCTTTGGAGTAAAAAACATTTCAGTTATTCCTTTAGAAACTCTTTTAACTGGAGACATAAAAGTTGTATACGGTAGCGGTTTTTATACTCCAGAAAAATATGGAAGATGGATGAGCAATAATTCGGTATTGTACATTTATTTTCCTCAAACAAGAATAGCATTTCTAAATATTTCATTCGATGGATATCAAAATGTTAATGTTTCTGCCTTTTTAAACAATAAATTTATTGGACGATTTTATGCTCAAACATTCTTTGAAAAAGTTGTTTTGAAAAAAGGAATAAACGAGCTAAAATTTATTTCCGATTCATGCGTAGTTCCTGCATATATCTCAAATGGCTCGAATGATTATAGATGTTTAACTAAAGTTCTAAGAAACATTACAATTGTTTACGAGAATGATTTGAAACCAGGAATTTATTTTGGAAGCAATTGGTACGATGATTATTGGATGTCCATGAATGCAAGCTTTTACATATATTCTGATAAATATGAAAATGTATTTTTGAATGTTTCTCTATCTACATATAAAAACATAACATTTGTTCTTTTACTTAATAAAAAGAGAATAGGAGAATTTCAAGGGTATAGAGTTTTCGAGCCGATAGAACTTAATAAGGGATTAAATAGACTAACAATCATTTCAAATGACTGCTACATTCCAGCCTTTGAAGAAAAAAATTCAAGTGATTTAAGATGTCTAAGTTTGGCAGTAAAAAACATAAGTCTGATTGATATGGCTAAACTTAGAAAACCAGGAGTTTATTTTGGAAGCGGTTGGTATGATGAAGAAAAATACGGTGGAAGATGGGCATCTAAAAAATCGACACTTTACATCTATTCTGATGAAGAAAAAACCGTTTTCTTTAGTGCCTCAATTCCTTATTATAGGGCTGAAGATATTAAGCTTATTCTAAACAATCAATCACTAGGAGACTTTAAAGTTCAGTCGCTTTTTGTTCCTTTAACTTTAAAGAAAGGATTGAACAAGTTGGAATTATATTCTGATAAATGCGAAATTCCGGCTCATCTAGAAAATAACTCTAAAGACTTTAGGTGTTTAAGTTTTTTCGTAAGAAATATTAGTTTGATTGATTTAGATGAGTTGAAAGAAATAGTACATTTTGGTAGCGGATGGTACGAAAAAGAAGAAATCGGAAGATGGATGTCTTCTTCTTCAATGATTTATTTAATAAAGCAGATGGACTACACTAAACTTTCTTTAGAGCTTGAAAGTTTTAGACAACCAAGAAAACTCCATATTGAAGTTGATGGAAAATCTTACGTTTTCAATATTCCAGCTGAAAAATCGCAAAAAATTTCTTTAATTTTGTCGCCATCAAACATAACAAAAATTAAGCTAGAAACTTATCCAGCATGTGAGGTGCCTAGCAAAAACGATAATAGATGTTTAAGCCTATTTCTAAGAAACCTTAGTCTAGAGAATTTGAAAAATATAGAATATTTCAATTTCTTTGACGAAGAAAAATATAACGAAATCAAATTTAGATGGTTTTCCACGAATTCAAAAGTCTATGTTTTGAGCAACGAAACTAATCTATTTCTAATTAAGTTTAATGTCTGGACACTACCAGCTCAAAAAAGAATTTTGAAAATCTATGTTAATGGGATGAAGATAAACGAATACAATGTTAACGAGACAATAGCATCAATTCATTTGCCAGTAGTTTTAAGAAAAGGTGTAAACGAAATTATTTTCCTTGTAGATGCATGTGGATATGTTGCTAAAGATATACGTTGCTTAGGAGCGGCTATTTCTGAAATTCAAAAAGAAGAAATTGATATAAAAAATATAGAAAAAATCGCTAAAGGATTTTATGGTCTAGAAAGTGCTTATGGTAGCTACTTTAGATGGATGAGCAACGAAGGAGAAATTCGTCTATTCTCTCCTCAAAATTCAAGTGTGAAGTTATACGTAAAAGTCGGCTGGACATACTTTTCTGATAGGAATTTGAATATAACATTAGATGATAAATTGATTTTTTCCGAAAAGATTGCTAAAAGTGGAATGGAATTTCCAATAATATTGGATTTAGTAGAAGGGTGGAATAAGATAAAGTTTACTTCAAGTTGTGATCTTCCAGCAAGTTTAGAATTTAGTGAGGATAAAAGATGTCTGAGTTTAGCTTTTACGAGTTTAAGCTTTTTACCTTCTAGCTCTTAAACCTTCCAAGCTAGTATTATGATTGAAATATAAACTATAGTAGATCCAACGATTAGAACTAGATTTCCATAAGGTATATGTTTACCAACTAGAAATATTCCTAAGCTTAAAATAAAAATCCCAATAACTAAAGCCATCGTTAAAACATTAATAAGATTTTCTTTTCCTTTATCTTTTTTCATTCAAAAATTTTATTTTTTAATAAAAAATTCTAAAGTTTTGTTAAAAACTTAAATAGCTTTCTTACCTTAATCAATTAATGAATAGAAGAGACTTATTTAAGTTTTTATTTGGAGTGGGTTTGGGTGTTGCGGCAGCAGAAACTTATGAAAGACTTTATAATATTCCAGCGTTAGAGAGAGCATTTAGAAAGGAAATTGAATATTGGTGGAGTCAATATTTGGATGCAAAAAGAAAAACAGAAGAATTATCAAGCAAATTGAAAACAAAAGAAGAAGAAATAGATACTCTTCAAAAAGATGTAAGTTATTGGAAGAGCCAATACTATGTAGTGCAGGATGAAGTTAATAAATTAAATACGAAAGTGGATGAATTATCAAGCAAATTGAAAGAGTCCAATGAAAAGATTGATAGCCTAGAGAAAGAATTAGACAATTGGAAAAGTAAATATGAAAGTACAAAAGAAGAGGCTGATGGGCTAAAATCAATTATTGGAAGCATGGATGAATTGGAAAGAGAGTCAGTTGATGCAATTTCCTATTATAGAGAAAAAATGAATGAAGCAATATATAATTTGAGAAGAACGATTGAGAAATACAGAGCAATACTTGGCGATGATAGAGTTGCCTTCGAATCTTCTACAGTGAAAATATTAGAAGATTTGAAATTAACTCAGGAAAAATTGCAAAAAGTTTTGCCTTATTTTCCATTGATATTAAACTTCGCTTGGAAGCCAACAAAGGTAATTAACGATAAAATATACGATATAAACGTTAGCTTTGAGGTTATTTCTCCTTTGAATAGTTTGAGAGAAGTTGAGGTTATGCTTATTCCTGAAGAATACAGATATTTTATAACTACGTATGGAATGAGAGAAGAAGATTATGATAAAGTTTTTCCAAAGGAGGAAGTAAGAAGTATTAAAATTAAACCAAGAAATCTTGAAAGAGAAATGTTTAGCGTTGATTTTGAAGATTTGAAAGGGGGAAGAGAGTACATCATTAAAGCAAGAGTTGAGGATGTTGCTGGGAATAAAAAAATGGTAGAAGTGAAAACACCTTATATAAGACAGTTTGAAAACATTGCTAAGACAGATGACATTTTGGTAATAGTTCCTTACTATCTTTGGTATAGACCTGATCTTAGTAACTGGAAAGATGGGCATAAATATACATCACTACTTGGTGAATACCGTTCAGACGACTCAATAGTACATTCTAAACATATAGATTGGGCAACTGGTTATGGAATAGACGTATTTATTGTTTCATGGGATGGTTATAATTCTAACAAAGACATTCAGTATTTTAATAATAATCTAAAGCTACTTTTTAGAAATGAGTTATCAAAAGATATTAAAATAGCAATATTATATGAAGGTTTGAAATTTAAAACAACAGGAAATCCACAAAAGCCTTGGGAAAGAGACATTTCTGATCCTCATAATTTAGAGATATTACTATCGGATTTCAAATACTTAGCAGATAATTATTTCAATGACGAAAATTATTTTAGAATAGAGGGAAAGCCTGTTGTATATGTTTATGGTTCTGCTACATATATAAATACAAAAGATGCTCTTGAAAAACTACAAGAAATCATGAGAGAAAAAATTGGAAAGAAGGTTTTTTTAATTTCCGATCATGTTACTCCTCATTTTTTTCCCGGGCAGAAACCTGAATGGGAAAGAGAAGCTAGATCATTTGAAGGTACTACTTCTTGGCTAGGTGGATATTCTCCTTCAGGTGAATATCTAGGTGGCAGTTATGAGGTACAGATAGATAAAATGTATTCGGAATGGTTTAAATGGACTTTAGAAAATAAAAAGCTACATGTGCCATCAACAACGCCTGAATTTGATAATCGATATGTTAAATGGGGTAATCCTACCTCCATACCTTTAGAGAGGTCTCCTGAGAACTTCAGGAAAAGATTAGAAATTATTTTGAAATATACTAATTACCCTAGAGTAATATCTCTAGGTACGTGGAATGATTTTTTTGAAAGTACAACATTAGAGCCAACTAGGGAATACGAATTCACGTATCTTAAAATAATTAGGGAGATAATAGGTTTATGAATCTTCATGGCAACATAAATATATTTATTAATGAGAAAATGATTTACTGCATATTAGCTTTTTCTCTTATTATTAGAATTCTAAAATTAGAAGAAATACCCCCAGGATTTTATGTTGATGAGGTTGTTTTCGGTTATGATGCTTATTCATTAATTACAACAGGAAGAGATAGTGATGGAAACTTACTTCCTATCTATTTCAGGCATTTAGGAACTTACGTAGACCCTATTTATGTTTATTCTATAATTCCATTAATACTTCTGTTTGGAAATACTATTTTTTCAGTAAGATTTACTTCTGTTCTTTATGGTGTTATGTCAATTTTTACTACCTATCTTTTTGTCAAAGAGGCTTTCAACAAAAAATTAGCTCTATTAACTTCACTCTTTCTTGCTTTATCACCTTGGCATTTTTTCTTTAGTAGGGTTGGTTTCCAATGTATTTCTTTTACATTTTATTTTACCTTGAGTTTATACTTTTTGCTGAAAAGTTTACAAAATAAGCCGCGATTCCTTTATCTAGGTTTTATTATTCTTGGGATTTCCATTTACACTTATTTCGTTTCTAGGCTTTTTATTCCCTTATTTATATTAGGATTTATCTTTATCTATAGAAAAAAACTGTTATACTTAGATGAGTTTCGCAAATATTTAATTTGGTCATTTTTTATTTTTTTCATCATAATAACACCATTTATATATAACTTAGTCTTTAATTACGAGATAATAATGAGTAGGTTTAATCATGTATCTATATTCAGAAACGGATACGAAAGTATGAGAATTGAATTTAATCTTCCAGAAAATTTTTCCAGATATCTTTTGGTATCATTATCTTTTGTCGAAAATTATATTTCTCATATTTCCCCAACATTCCTCTTTTTCGAAGGAGACCCCAACCCAAGACATTCTTTGAGAGAATTTGGTCAACTTTATTTGTTTCAATCTTTACCGATTCTTTTTGGTATTTTCGTTTGTATAAAAGAAAGAAGAGAAATACATAAGCTTCTAATATTTTGGCTTGCCATTTATAGCATTCCCGCATCTTTAACATATGAAGGAATACCTCATGCAGTTAGAACTATAACGGCACTACCTTTATTTGAAATTTTTACTAGTATTGGTCTGAGCTACATGTTTACTGCTATTAATAAGGACAAAAGTTTTGCTTTGCTTCTTTTGATAAATTCTATTTTATTATCATATAATGTTATAAAATTCTTTAATCATTATTTTAGTATTTATTCAGTCTATGCATATCCCTATTGGAATACTAAGTTTAATGAGGTTGTAATATTTTTAGAAAATGTTAAAAATAGTTACAGAAACGTTTTTGTTGAAGAGACATGTTTAAGTTATCCTCAATATTATATAGCTTACTTTTTGAGGATTCATCCGATCGAATTTCAATTTAATAAAAAAGTAGAGGAGGTGACACGGATCGACAATTATGTTATCGTAAAAAAGATACCGGAAAGTTTTTGTGAACAATCACCCGATTCCATCTACGTAACATGTGCTAATTTTGTTTATTCCTCTAGTATGTTTGGTAAGGCACTTAAAATATTTTTAAATCCTGACGAATCAATAGGTTTTATAATTTTTGATTGCAAATCTTTGGTTGTATCATCCTCTCTCGCTTAGTTCAAATTCTAAGTTTTATAATAATGTAGTAATTATCTTCCCATATAACTTCTTTTATTTCTGGAGGAATAATTTTTATAATTTCTTCAAAAGTGGTTGCGAATGCTTCACCTCTCAAGAATTTATAATGGATTATATATCTCGTGTTCTGTTCTTTTAAAAATTTTAATAATCCTTCTACATCCTTATTACGAATGAACTCTTTTAGCATAACTAGGGAATAAATACTTTCTGTATCTCTCCGTGAAATATAACCGTCTAATATCTTTTTTTCATGTATGGTTTGTAAATACATAGAAAACGAGTTTGCCCATTCTGGAGGGATATTTAGAATCGTGATATTCTCTTTATCACTTTTAATAGTGTAAATCACAGATGGAGGTGGTAAATCAAAGGTAATAAAGAAAAAATTCTGAGGAAAAGTTTCTACATAAGAAGCAACCATAAGTAAAGGAATAAACAAAGTAAACTTTCTATCTTTTTTTATTAGTTTGTTTAAAAGAATCATGAAAATAATTATTAAGCTTAATAACACAACAATAGAAAATCTCGTTGAAACACGGATATAAGGAAATATTTTATGATACATTTTAAATACTAAATTTTCTCTGTTTAATATCTCCGGTCCAGATGAAAGTACGAAAAAAATAATTGATACTAGAAAAAATAAAAATAATAATTCTTTCTCTCTTTTACTTAAGTAAACTCTTTTGAACATTAACAAACTAGTAACTATCAAAAGCGGAAATGTTAATGACCAAGGTAAGGATATAATGCTATCTGCATAAGAGAATAAATTTCCAGGTTTTAAATGATATGATGGATTCAGATTTATATAGTAGTTATACTTACCAAATAAGGAAAAAGGAGAAAAAGAAAGATAATTAATAAGAGATGATAGATGTAAAACATCTTTTAGTTCAATGATACAACTTTCACATCTTTTATTACTAAACTCGAACATTATAAAGATGAGTTTAGATAAAGATATTAAAAAAAATATGAGTGTTGCCAATATAACCATGAAGCTTACTATATCATGTTTTTTAATTACAAAAAATAGCATGAAAATAAAAGTTATGATTAGGGTGAAAGAAAAGTAATACAAATCAGTAAAAAATACTAAAACGTAAAAGATAAAAAGAGAAAACATAAGATAAAATAATTTTAAGATTTTTTCTTTTCTTTCTAATAGTTTCAATAGTAAGAAAATGAGGATAGGAAATACAAAAATGGCTGTGAGATTTAGCTGACCTATAATCTTGGCGTACATATAATTAGAAAAACCGAAATAAATGCCTCCAAGAAATGATAGTAATAAATTTTTAGTTATATACTTAACTAGGAAAAAAACTGAATAAGAAGCAACTATAACTGAAGCTAAAATAAGAATATTATAAATCAAAATTAAATTACTAGTAAAGTTTTGAAGTAAAAATGCTATTAATGAATAAGTAAGTGTTAATGTGTGCGCGTATAAGTATGTTCCCTTGGGGTAAAATAAATAGTCTGTATAAAAAACATCTCTTCCTTCTAAAATAGCTTTCTTTATCCACCAGAAATTCCATAAAAATTGATAACCGTCTCCCCCATCTCCAATTAAAACTCTATCAATCCCAAGTATAAATAACTTGTGAAAAGCAAGAATTGTTAGCAAAGTATAAAGTTCTAGAACTATTATATGTTCTAGAACAGAATCTACATTAATCTTTATATGAATTCTTTTCTTTAAGAAGTGAAATATATAAGAAAATTTAGAAGGCAAAACATAAATCATTTTTTTAACATTATTCTCATTATTTTCCTTTTCCATATTTTAATAATAAGTCCGGAAATTTTAATCTATCTTAACGTTATTGTATTTTATTATTTTTACTTTTTCACATAGACACAATATTCAACTTTCTTTCTTATATGCAAATTGAAAGACAGGATAGGGAAAAAAACAAGCTTTAACTTTTGTAGTAAAGTTGAAATAGTCGATTTATCTACTTATTCGCCATTATCTAGTTGACTGCTCAAATTTTAACCTTTAAGAAAAGCTTTTAAACATAAGGAAAAAAATTACATAATGAATAGGAATAAGTTACTTATAATCGCCTTTTTGCTATTCTTTGTAATTATTGGTATTGTATTTTTCCTTACAGAAACTTCTAAAATAAAAACAGTACATCCTAACCTAATAGCTTGGTATAAATTTGATGAAGGGAAAGGCACTAAAGTAAGGGACTACTCTGGATATAGAAATGATGGAGCTATTTATGGAGGTGCTTCTTGGGTTAAAGATACACCATTTGGTACCGGATACGCTTTGTATTTTAATGGAATAGATGCTATGGTACAAATTCCTGATAACCCTATACTTAATAATTTAGAAGAGATAACCGTTACTGTATGGATTAAAGCTGAAGATTTGCAATATGGCGCTTCCATTGTTGATAAAGGTTGGTATAACCCTAGAATATGGTATGATTCTCCTTTCAACAGATTTATGTTCCAATTGAGAGATATTCAAGAAGAGAGAGGTTTTGGTTGGTCTGACGACTCTTTTTCTAAATGCTATAAAAAATGGTGTTTCTTGGCTGCCACTTACTCTTCTAGTGAAAACAAAGTTAGACTATACATAAATGGAGAGTTGGATAAAGAGTTTGAATGGAATGGTAAACCATTAGTTTCAAGAGCTGGAGAGTCTTTAAAAATAGGTTTTCAGGATAAATACTTCAAAGGAATTATTAGTGATTTAAGGATATACAATAAGGCTTTGAGCAACCAAGAGATACTAAATGTCATGAGAGGTCAAATAATTTAAAAGTAATTAATTTTAGTTTTTCGAGTTTCAGTAAAATAATTTAAAGAGTTAATATAAAAACATTTTAATGAAAAGACGAATGTTGAAGCAAAAATCTTTATTAACTTTATTAATATACTTTATTCCACTTCTTTTTATATTCATTTTTATTTTTAGCATTGCAGTCATTAGCTCAATCTCAAAGAATTGTGAAGAAAACGTTATTTCTTATTACATAAAGAAAAAGGAGTTTATCATTTTTGATGAAAACTTTTATGAAGAAGAAAAAGCTGATATAACTTATCGATGGTTATCTGGTAACGCAACAATTACTTTAGTTATACCATACGACCAGGTTATTAAACTTCATTTTATTATTTGGTCTTACAATATACCTAGAGATGTAAAGATTTATCTTGGTGATTTTTTATTAACGGAGCTCAATCTTACGCAAAATAGAACAGAATGCTCTTCGCCCTTTATTTATTTAAAGAAGGGGGTATACAAACTAAGGTTTATTGTTTCTGGAGAATGTCAATTTCCAGCTTTAATAGAAGGCAGTGAAGATATTAGATGTTTAAGCATAGGTTTAGGGGACTTCAAAAAAGAAGAAACATATAATTTAATGTTAAAGATAGATTCTCCCGGATGGTACGATATTGAAAATTATTATGGAAAGGATATGAGATGGATGAGTGAAGTAGGTACAATAAACTTAATAAATATGGAAAAAGGTGACTTTGTTTTGGAATTTTTTGCTTTCAGTTTTTACAAAGATAGAGAAGTTAGGCTTTACGTAGATGAAAATTTAATAAAAACTTTTAAAGTTACAACAAATGGATCGACGGAAAATATAAAAATTAGTTTAAATCCAGGCTTTCATAAAATTAGATTTGTTGCTGATGGATGCGACATTCCATCTAAACTCGGAATTAGTGATGATCCTAGATGTTTAAGCATAGCTGTAGTTAGACCGATAATTTACGAGTAGTTAATTTTTAATTGTTCCATCTTAAATGTATTTAAATGATGAAAAGTTTAGTTAGTTTAATATGTTTATTCTTGTCGGTTGTTTTCCTTCTATTTCTTTTTTCTAAAAGTTTCACAACATTCGATTCTTATTTTCACATGCAAGTTGCAAAACATTATAGAGAAAACTGGTTTTCAACTTTACTACAAAAAGTTGGAATGGTCGATTTATCTACTTATCCTCCATTGGCACATCAGCTATTGGCAATAATTCCTCTTCCACTCGAAATAAATTATTCTCTCCTAACAATTATTTTTACTATTTTGCTTTCTTTCTACTCAGCAAAATTCATTACTTCTTACTTAAAAACAAAAAACAATTTCTGGTTAGTTTATTTTTTTGTTTTATTTTCTCCAGCTATTTTAATAACAATTTTTACTTTTGGTCAGCTTCCAACTTTAATCGGCTTGGCTTTTTCTTTCATTTCTTTATACTATTTCTCCGAATTCTTGAATATGAAAAGAAGAGACCTTTTACTATTAGCTTCGCTTTCCCTCGTTTTAGTAGCTTATACTAACATTTTAATTTTTCTAATTTTAGCAATTTTTTATTTTTTTATTTTTTTGTTCTTCTTGAGATTTATAATCAGAAATTTGAAGAGTATTTTTTCCTATTTTTTTCTCTCCGCATTTCTCATTTTTTTGATTTATTACCCATTTTTCTTTAAATCTGTGGTTCAAAAAGAAATTCCTCACTGGTCTAGATATCCTTTTGAGGATAATTTGAATGCCCAAAGATTTATAAAAATGTATGGGATAGCTTTCCCAGTCTCCTTAATTCTTCCATTTATGATTATTTCTTTAAACAAAAAAATAAGGAAAAGAGCTTTAGAAATTTACATTTTAGCTATAATCTTTCTCATTCTTAGCTTAGGAACAACAACACCTTTAATAAAATTTTTTGGGAGCCACGCTTATTGGTTAACTTATGAAAGGTTTTTGTTAACATCATCAATAATATTTTTATCACTTTGTGCCGCTCTTTTACCAAAATTTGAGATAATTTTCTTCAATAGAAAGATTCCTGTTCACGTCTTTTTAACAATACCTCTTTTGATATTTATTTCAACTAACCTTCTTCTACATGAGCACGCTCACTTTTTTGGAGACACGATAAAAAGAAGTGACAAAAATATAAGGGATCAATACACTAAATTCGCCCTTGATTACCTTAACAATATTGAAGGAAATTATAGATATCAGACTTTTGGTTATGATAGACCTATAGGTGAAATTTATTTCTATTCAAAATTACCAACTTTAGATACAGATTATTTTACTGGCAGGACAATAAGTTGGATAAGAGAGTTAGGAATAGAAGAAATAGATCAAATTAAAGATGAGACCATGTTAGACGCTTTCTTAAATCACGCAACTAATTATTCAATAAAATATGTAATCACTTTTGACGATTTCTATTTTAATTATTTTCAATCTAAGGGGTGGGAGTTGGTAAATCAAAATATTTTTGAAGGGAAGAAGGTTGCAATTTTTGTAAATCCTGAAAATGTAGAAGAGGTCAAATTTAGTAAAGAAAGCTATGGATTTATAAATTACTTAAGGGGGATACTACCCTTAGCTTTACTAACAACGTTTCTTATTATTGTTATAAAAACAAAAATTCAAAAATTAGAATGAAAGTTTGCTTCGTTTCTGCATATCCTCCATCGAGAGGAAATTTGGCTGAATATGCCTATTTTTTAACAAAAGAATTAATAAGAGACGCTCGCATTTCTTCTTTGACTATTTTGGCAAATGGAGATTTTTTAAAAAGAGAAAGAAAAAGAAAACTTAAAATTATAAGATGTTGGAAGAATGATAGTTTATTAATCCCTCTGAAAATCTTAATAAATGTTTACAGAGAAAATCCGGATGTAGTGCACTTTAACATTCATATGAGGAGTTGGGGAAGGAAAAAATTGGTTAATTTCTTTGCACATCTCACACCATTTCTAGTAAAATTTTTTCTTAGGAAAAAAGTGGTTGTTACCTTGCATAACATATTAGAGAGCGTTAACTTAAAAGAAATGGGAATAAGTAACGATTTTTTAACTCTTTTAGGAGCGAAGATTTCAACGAAGTTTCTACTTTTTAGCGATAGGTTAGTTGTGTTGTTAAAAAGATATAAAAGGATAATTAGAAATAGATACAAAAAAAACGTTGTGTATATTCCGCATGGGACACTTGGTAAAAAGATAAGCAATATAAATTTTAATGGTTATAAAATATTAACTTTCGGATTCTGGTCGCCATATAAAAACTTACCCCTTCTAATTGAGGTTTTTAATGAGTTAAAGAAAAAATTCAAAAAAATAGAATTGATAGTTGCGGGAGGACCTCATCCTAACTATCCTACATATCTAACAACGATAAAAGAGAAGTATAAACTTATGAAAGGTATAAAATTCCTCGGATATATTCCTAATAGAAAGTTGTCTAGCCTTTTTTCATCTAGCTCGTTAATAGTTTTACCTTATCTTGTATCCACTGGAACTAGTGGGGTAGTTCATTTGGCTGTCTCTTATGGTAAGCCAATTATAGTTTCTAAACTGCCTGACATAGAGGCTACTGTTAGAGAAGAAGGCTATAAAATAATATTCGTTAGAAAAAACGATAAAGTAGCACTAAGAAAAGCTATCGAGAGGCTACTTAAAAACAAAAAACTGTATTTGAGAATAGCAGAAAGGAATTTAGAGTTAAGCGAAAAATACTCTTTTTCAAAAATATCAAAAATGTATGTAAATCTTTATAGAAAACTGATTCCGACGAATAATAAATAAGCGTAAAACAATTTTTGTTTCTTATGAAATTATTAGTATGAAAAGATTTAAAAAGGCTTTTTTAGTGAAGTTTGAACATATTTTTCCATTGATTCTTTTCATCTTGATAAGGCCTTTCTTTATTACTCCTGTTCCTTCGGATGAAACAATTTACATAAACATGGCAAAAGCTTTGAAAGAAGGTTTATTGCCCTATAAAGATTTTTTTTATGCCCATCCACCATTTCAACTTTTGTTGCTATTTCCAGCAGCTCAAACAGGGAATTTTTTTCTGACAAAAGTTTACATTTCAATAATAGGTTTGGCTTGCGTATTCCTAACTTATCTTATAGCAAAAAAGATTTTTGATGAAAGAACAGCTTTTATAAGCATGCTATTTTTCCTTCTTTTCCCAGGATTTATAATTTTTGGAAATTTGGCAATGGGAACTTTCGAAGCTTTATTCTTCTTTTTATTGTCTTTTTACTTTCTTCTTAAAGAGAGGTTATTAATTTCAGCTATTTTTATGTCTATCTCTATTTTCACTCGTTATTTAGTTTTGTTTCTAATCCCCCTTGTTTTAATATATCTATTTTTGTATAATAGAAAAATTTTGAAAGGATTTCTAATCTATTTTGCTTTCGCACTATTTGGCATTTTTTTAGTTATTTACTATTTCTTTGGATTTAAATTTATTAGAGACACGATCATTTACCATTTTTGGAGCAACATAAAACTATCATTAGAATTAGCAGATTGGATTTGGCAATATCTTTCTCTTGGCTTCTTTACGGAATTCATTTCTTTTATTTCCTTAGCCTTCGGATACTTAAAAAAAGATTATAAACTTATAATTTTCTCAGCTTATCCTATTATATATGATTTTGTAATTCTCCTCACATTCAAGCAAGTAATTTATCATTATTTTGCCTTTGTTCTACCTTTTCTTTCAATTGCTTTTGGGAGAACATTTTCATCATCGAGATTTTTAGAGTTAAAAATCTTCTTAATTTTAATTTTATTTATTTCGTTATTTTCAAACTTCCAAAGCTTGATATATTATTTTGATAAAAGCAAAAACTATTTTTTTGACGAGCTTGTAAGTTATACTTTACAACTTACCGAAAAAAACGACTTAATATTTGGGGAGCCAAGGAGTATAAATTATATATCTTTTGTTACCGATAGAAAAATCGTAAATAGCTACTTTGATTCAGACTTGAAATATTTAAGTTTTGAAGGTTTCGAGAAGGTTGTTGAAGAAGTAAAAAAAAGTAAACCAAAGATAATGGTTGTTGATGCGAATTATTATAAAACTCTTTATAATTATTTTGAAGGGAATTATGAAATAATAAAGGAATGGTATGTTCCAAGTTACTGCAATTTAATTTTAATGAAAAGCTTGAAATAATTTAACTATAAATTAAATAAAAATATGAAGAAAGCTCAAAAAGGTCTTGACTTTAAATTTTTTGCTTCTCTAGCTTTTATATTAATAATTTTTATAATTCCAAATTTGTATTCTTTTATTATTCAGACCTTTCTTTCTAGGCTGATGGTTTTAGTTCTCCTTCCATCTTGGTTTTTGAGTATTTATCTATTTACATCGAAAAGAGTTTTCGGTTTTAAAGTAAGAAAAGAGACTAAATATAGAGCCTTTTTCTACTCTATTTTCATAACTTTTATAGTATTCTATTTTACATTTATTTCTAAAAATTTGACATTTATACTTGCTCTAACATCTCCAACACCTACAGCACCTACATGTGATTGCTCTTATTGTGGCTTTTATTCTAGTTGCTCTTCTTGCAATGAGTGGCAAGATTGTATTCAACAAACTTGTTTAGCTAGCGGTTGCACAGCTAACACAAACTGCTATAATTGCGAGTGGAAATCTTGTTCAAACGTAAAACCAAAAGTTTATATTTTAACTCCATTCATCGTAAGTGGAGGAAACTTAGGCATATCAGTAGTTTTTGAGTGCAGGGAATGGAGTTCTTCAGCCAAAAACTTAACATTATCTTTAAAAATAGACAACCAGGATTGGAAAGAATGCTTCTTGAACAATAAAGGTTTAATGACAGATTTTGGATGGAGTAGCAATTGTGACAATATGATGTCCGGAAATTGTGGTTCTAACAATCAATGGAGTTGCGATTCTCAAGCTTATTGTAAACATCAAAACTACAATTTATGGGTAAAATCCAATTTTAATAATCATTATGTAAATGTAACGTTCATTTGCAAGCTTCCTTATTTAAGTGGGGGTTCTCATTCATTAACAGTAATAGAAAAAGTTTATGGAAGCGAGATAACCTTAAAACCATCAATAATGACTTTTAGAGTTTTGGAAGCAAGCGAAACAAAAATATTTGAAGTCCTTTTATTACCAATAAAAATCTTAAGAAATCTTTTACCTTTCTAGAACTTTTTATTTGTTAAAAGCAAATTTAATCAATGAAAAGAAATCTAATATTATTGGTCTTCTTATCTCTCTTTCTTTTTCATATTGTTAGGGCCCAAGTAAATTTACAACCAGCTACTGTTACTTTTGTTGTCAATTCAATCGAACTTTATGCTGTAGATGATTATACAGGAGGTAAGCAATATATTGGTCTTTTTGGAGATAAAACAAGAATTGACATTTTATGGGATGTAAGATACAATCCAGAAAGTTTAGATCCTATAAATGTTACTTGTTGGCTAAATTGTAAAAACAATACTGACGTAACTCAATGTTATGGTTTAAAAAACTGTAGCTACCAAGGAAAAACGGGACCAGCAGCTTGCACAATTTTAAACCCAAACTATAATTATTCTGTTATAAACAATATAACTTGCAAATTCTTCAACCCAAATTATCCAGCGCTTGATTATAGACTTCCAGACGGAACTTATCCTCAAAGAGTTTTTTACCCAGTTAGATATACAGTTTCAGTAAGCGGAGGAACTTATTTAGTTGGAAGAACAATTAGCTTGCCAATAAATTTTGTTTCCTATAGCTTTTTGAATGGCAATTATACAGGGTTTGCCTATACTCAACCAACATCTTTCATTTCAATAGATAATAGTTATAATACGACAAGTGTTCTAAAATATTCTCAAATAGATACAGTTTATCCTAAAATAACAGTAATTTATGCGAGCGGAAAAACAACACTTTACATAAACACAACAGCAAATGAACTACCTTCTTGCAACTCCGTTAATGATTGCTCAGATATAGTTACTCAAGCTTACCAAATAAAAGCTTGCATTCAAAATCAATGTCAATACATTTTCACAACAGAAATCGGTTCTGCTTACTTAAGTCTACCAGAATACGGGACGAAAGAATTAATAATACTTCTTTTCGGAGCTACGCTTATTTTTATTGCTGTTTTAAAACTGAGAAATCTTTAAAATTTTCGCTAATAATTCAAGCAAAACTTTCTGATTTTCAAAAGTTCGAGAAACATTTTTATTGGAGTAATAAAACTTATTTTACTCTTTCCTTTTTTCCTTTCTTCATAAATTACAGGATAGTTGCAAATCTTAAAACCAGATTTTTTTGCTTTGTAGAGAAATTCAACATCCCAGGCCCAAGAATCTGCTTTAAAATCAATTTTTTCCTTAACTTCTCTTCTAAAAGCCCTAAATGTTGATTGAGTTTCAATTGTTAAGCCAAAGAGCAAAAACACAAGAAATCTAAAAGATAGACCGAGCAACTTTCTGTAGAAAGCATCTTTTCTCAATCTTCTAGTATTTACTATATCACATTCTTTTAATTTCTCAACTAAAGCAGGAATTTTTTCAACTGGATGTTGCAAATCAGCGTCGATCAAAATAATGTATTTTCCTTTAGCTAATTTCAAACCATCTCTTATGGCAGAACCTTTTCCACTTTTTCCAACTCTTTTCAACACAATTCCTCTAATTTTAAATCTTTTCATTAAATTTTTAGCGATTTCTGCTGTTTTATCAAGAGAATCATCAACTATTATCAACTCAAGGCTTTTTAATTGCGATTTTAGCTCTTTTACTTTCTTTAAAAATTCTTCTATTGTTTCTTCTTCGTTAAATGTAGGAACGATTATACTTATATTCATTTTTCAAGTTATCGTTTTAATTTAAAATCAAATCCATTTTATTTTTACAATGTAAGCTGCAACAAAATCGCTCCGATAACATTTATTATAATTCCAAAAATGTCAATCATATCGATTCCATAGTAGAGTTTGTTCTCCCGAGGTTGTTGCTTTAAGAATAATAATTCAGGTTTAAAGTAATTCAGCAAAAAAGCTCACGACCAATTCAACTATTTGAGTTTCTTTTATTTCCATTTATTAATTATGCCGATCTCAATAAAAGGAAAACTCCTATCGAAATTAATATAATACCAAGAAATCTAACAAAAGTTACATTCTCGTTAAATAAAAATTTGCTAAATATTGCTATAAGTACATAACCAATAGCAAGCAAAGGATAAGCAAAGCTCAATTCAGCTTTAGATAATACAACAAGCCAAATGAGAGTTGCAATTGCGTAGCAAAATATACCAATAATTATGAACTTCTCTTTTAAAATCTCAAAAACTTTTGTTGTAAGGAAATACTCTAATTCAAAATTACCGACTTTCCTCATTCCTTGTTTTAAAGATAGCTGACCTGAAACTCCAAGTAAAACTGAAATTAAAACTAGAGCTATTGCCTCCATTTTCTTCATTATTTCTTTTCAATTTTAATTTTAAATACAACGAAAGTTATGGAAAAAGTTTATTAAGTTGCATTGGAATTTGTTAGATAAATAGAAGAAACTTTCAAGAATGCGTGGAAGATATTAAAGAGAATTAAAGAAGTTACTACTGAAATTCTAAATTATGCAAAAGTTTATGTTTTTGGAAGCTTTGCAAGAGGAGATTACAAAGTTTATTTTAGCGATATTGATGTTCTAATAGTTTCCGATAAAATTAGCGAGAAAATGCAAGAAAGGGCTGAAATAAAAGTTGAGATAAGGAAAAGAGTAAATGCGAATTACATCTTTCAAATTCATTTAGTAAATAGCAAAGAGTTTGAGTTTTATAAAAAATTTGTTGACAAACTTTTAGAAATTTAGACATTTTGTTCAGTTTATTTAACAAAAACTTTAAATTTTGTTCAGTTTAGTGAACAAGCCGGTTAAATTTCTATATTAACATTGTAACAAATATTAAATCAGCTATCAAAAAATAAAGATGGGTCCGTAGTCTAACGGTTAGGACGCCGCCCTTACAAGGCGGAGGAGGCGGTTCAACTCCGCCCGGACCCAATTAAGTTTCTATTTCGCATTCTTCTACGCTTTTATCTTCTCTTATTCTAACAAAAACAGGAGCCCTCAGCTGCATATCTTCTGTAAATTCCAAAAACTTAACTTCGCAAACATACTTTGGCTTAACCCAAATCGCTTCCCTCCCTTCTGACAAGTCAAGCTTTACATTTTCTAGAGAAATAAAAGGAGTAGAAACTTTTTCTTTTTCAAGCTTTTTAATTATTTCCTCTATTTCTTCTTTGCTAAAACCAGTGCCGATTCTTCCCAAAAACTTTAATTTTCCTTGATGGTAAGCAGCAACTAATAAACTTCCAAAATCTTCTCTTTCTCCGGCTCCAGTTGTGTAGCCAACAATAACAGCATCTAAGATATTTTCCACTTTGATTTTTAACCAGTTCTTACTTCTTTTACCTATAATAAATTGAATCAACTTTCTTTGCCATTATTCCCTCTAATCCATTTTTCTTTGCAAACTAGAAGAGTTCTTTCCCACCTCCAATTTTATACTCTGCAATTTTTATTCTTTCATTTTCTTCAATAGCTTTTTCTAAAATCTTTTTTCTTTCCAGCAAAGGAAAGTTTGTTAACTCTTTTCCATTTAAGAACAAAATGTCAAAAATTATGTAGGTTGCTGGCTTTACTTTTGAAAGCAATTCTATTCTAAACTTATTATCAACGTGCTCTCTTTCCACAAACTTCCAAAAATTTTGGCTTTCAATTTTCTAGCACAACTATTTCTCTATCTAAAACGACTTCTTTTGCTTTAACAGCTTTTTTAATCGCTTCTTTTATTTCTGGATATCTATAGGAAAACTCCTTTACCTAAAACTTTAGAAGAATTTTTGGATTTAGGTTTAGTTAAATATGGAATATATAAAAAAGTTGAGTTCATGATTGAGAACGTTTTAGACATTTGTAAAATAATTAATTCTGACTTAAACTTGGGATTATCAAAGAAAGATACCGATATAATAGAAAACTTAGTAAAGAATGGAATAATAAGCAGGGAAATGGGAGATAAAATAAAAGAGGTGAAAGGCTTCATGAACATTTTAGTTCATACATATGGAGAAATTGAAGATGAGATTGCTTATGAATAAATAAAGAAGTGTCTATAAGGATTTTGAAGAATTTGAAAAGAAAATTGAAAAGTTTCTAGAAAAAGTGAAAACTAAATAGCATCTTAAATATTTGGAATTAATTCAAAATTAGTAGGTTAATTTTATCAAAGAAAATAAATTTTAAACTCTAATAATCGTTATGAAGATCTCAATAATTTCAGATGCACACTTAGGATTTTCTCCCGTTGAAAAGCTGGAAGAAGATAGCTATGAAAATTTTGAAGAAGCATTTACCAAAGCTTTAGATAGTGATTTAATAATTTTGGCTGGAGATTTGTTTGATTCGAGAGCGCCAAAAACAAAAGCATGGGCATATGCGTTGAAAATATTATCTAAAGCAACATTGCAAGAGAATAGAGGAGTAAAGCTTGTTGAAATAGATAAGCAACTTAAGGAAGCGAGCAAGAAAACCTTAGAACATTTACCAGTTATTGCAATTCACGGAAATCATGAGTTGAGAGCAAAAGGAGAAATAAACGCAATAGAGGCTTTAGAGAATGCAGGTTTGCTAATTTATTTAAACATGAACAAGGTTGTTTTTGAAAAAAATGGAGAAAAAGTCGCTATTTTTGGTTTGTCCCATGTTCCAGAAAGATTTGCAAAAGACGTGTTAGACAAATGGGATCCAAGACCGTTAGAAGATTGTTTTAACATTTTGCTTTTGCATCAAAACATAGATCCATTTGTTTATTCTCCCTTGGAGCAGCCCACATTAAATATTTCTAATTTGCCAAGGGGTTTTGACTTGATTGTAGATGGACACATTCACGTATCCACGAAAGAAAAAATTGACAACACAATATTCATAATTCCAGGTAGCACAGTAATCACTCAATTTCAAGCTAGTGAAGCTCAAAATCCAAAGGGATTTTTTAAGATTGATACCAAATTGAAGAAAGTAGAGTTTGTTGAAATTAATGCTAGGAAGTTCTTTTATGAAACGATAGAAATTTCAAGAGAGCAAAACGCAAGAGAAATTATAGAAAGAAAAATTAGAGAAAAAATATTTGGCAACTTTAAAAAACAACCAATCGTTAAGATTAGAATAACAGGAAATGCTATGATTTCAGAAAAAGATTTGAGAGAGTTAGAAAGAAAATATCAAGATTCTTGTATTTTATTTTTCACAAAATCTCTAGAATCTACCGAGCTAACTCAAAAATTGGAGTTTTTGAGAAGCTTAAAAGAAAGCAGAGTCTCTCTACAAGAAATAGGTTTAAACATTTTAAAGAAGAGTTTAGATGAATTAAACTTCAAGAACTCTTTTGACTTTGTTGACATTTTTAATTTGCTTGCTGATGAAGAAGTCGATACAGCTTTAAACATTTTGTTAGGACAACAAAAAACATTGAGGATGGTAAAATGATTAGAAAAGTTGTTTTAAAAAACTGGAAAATTCATTTGAATTCAACTTTTGTGTTTGAAAGAGGAGTTAATCTATTAGTAGGACATATGGGAAGTGGAAAGTCTAGCGTTCTAGATGCAATTTGTTTTGGATTGTATGGAACGTTTCCAGCTTTGCAATCTAGAAAATGGAAGATTGATGATTTGATAATGAGGAAACCATTTGTAAAGGATGAAGCAGAAGTTTATGTCGAGTTTGAAGCGAATGGTAAAATTTTTAGCGCTAGAAGAGTTTTGAAAAAAGGCAGGGGTTCTTATGCTGAATTTAGAGAAAATGGAAAACTTTTAGAACTGCAAAGTTCTCAAAGAGTTACAGAACTGGTTGAGAATGAGCTAAAAACAAGCTACGAACTTTTTTCAAAAGTTATTTATTCTGAGCAAAACGGTTTAGACTACTTTCTAAGGTTACAATCTGGAGAAAGAAAAAAGAAGATTGATGAGTTGTTGATGATAGATAAGTTTGAGAAGGCCAGATCTGCTACAACAACTTTAATTCACAGATTAGAGCAAATAGTAAGAGACAAAGAGAAATACTTGGCATCTATAGATTTTGATAAAATGAAAAGAGAGTTGCAAGAAATAAAACTGGAAGTTGAGAGATTAGAAAATGAAATTAAAGACAAGAAACTTAAATTATCAGAAATTGCTTCTCAGAGAGTTCTTCTAGAAGAAAACTACAGAAAAATTAAAGAGGTTAAAGAGAGTATTGATGAGAAGCATAAAGATTTGAAAGCAATTTTAACGATATTGGATAATGCAATAAGGGATGTTTCGAGACTTGAAGAAGAAGTTAAAGGATTTAATAGAGCAGAAATAGAAAGCAAGATTAGGGACAACGAAAAAACAAGAAAAGAATTGGAACCATATTTGAAAGAGAAAAAAGAAAGGCTAGACAAATTACAGAAGGAACTTACAAAAATTGAATCTGAGATCCAATTTTACACGAGAGAAATTTCTAGGATAAAAGAAAAGCTATCTGAGATAGAAAAAATAGAAGCTTCTCTAAATGAGTTAGAAAAGAGTTTCAACGAAAATTTGTTGGCAGAAAAAGAAAAGAGGCTACAAGAAATAGTTGCAAGGTTAGAAATTTTGAGGAACGAGATTAAGAAAAACGAAGAGGCAATTTTACATTTATCTTATGCCGAAAGCAAATGCCCAGTTTGTGATACTAAATTGACTGATGATAAGAAGAGAAAAATTGTTGAGAAAAAACAGAAGGAAATTGAAGAAAGCAAAAAAGAAGAATCAAATCTTATTAAAGAAAAATATGACATTTTGAGGCAGATTGAAGAAATTAAGAACAAATTAAAAGAGATAGAAAGAATGAGAGTTTTGGTTAAAGATAAAGAAAAACTTATGAAAGAATTAGAACTAGATGAGAGTACTTTGAAAATAAATGAGGACAATAAAGTTGGAGTAGTCAAAGAGATGGAGGAAATTAAGAATATAATAAGAGAGAAAGAAGAATTTTTGAGAAAAGTTTTAGAAGAGAGAGGCATACTAGAAACAATAAGACAAAGAATTTTGGATTTAGAGAATTTGAAATCAAAGATTTTAGAATATGATAAAATAAAAGAAGAGCTAGAAAGAGAAATTGCAGATTTATCAAAAGTGGTTGAGGGGAAGAATATCGAAGAGTTTGAAAAGATGCTTAGAGAAATTAGCATGAAAGAAAGAGAAATCGCAGTTGAGATTAGAGGACTTGAAGAAATTTTGAGAAGAGAGTTAAAAAGAAAAGAAGAGCTAGAGAAAAGTATAGAGTTTGGAGAAAAAGAAAAGGCGGAAGTAGAAAGACTTAACAAGATTTTAGTCGATTTGAAAGTCTTCAAACAAGCTTTAGAAATAACTCAGGTTAAAATTAGAGAAGACTTTGTTGAGACAGTAAATCATTATATGGCTAATATTTGGCCAAACCTTTATCCTTATGGAGATTATGTTTCTATAGCTATAAAGATTGAAGAAGGAGATTATGTTTTGCAATTGCAAGAGAGAAGCGGAAGATGGATAAATGTAGAGGGGATAGCTTCTGGAGGAGAAAGAAGTTTAGCATGTTTGGCTCTTAGAATTGCTTTTTCTTTAGCATTAGCTCCTCAGTTAAGAATTCTTATTTTAGACGAACCAACGCACAATTTAGACCAAAAAGCTGTAGAAGAATTGGCAAAAGTTTTGAGAGAGAATGTATCAGAATTCATGGACCAAGTTTTCATTATAACGCATGATGAAAGGTTGCAAGAAGCAGTTACAGGAAAAGCATACAAGTTAGAAAGAGATAAAAACGTTGATAGCTATACTCAAGTTGTAGAGATTAGTTGAGAATAAAATAAAAATTTTAATGTAAAAACTTAAAAGAAAAGATATTGCCCTGGTAGCTCAACGGTAGAGCACCCGCCTTGTATCGCTAGTTTGACTGATGATAGCAAGCTAGCGGGGGGTTGAGGGTTCAAATCCCTCCCAGGGCTTAAAGTTTTGTTTGTATGCGCTCCTTTATTAGCCGGCAAAACTGTTTAATTTAAAATATTGAATAAAGGATATTGTTAAAAATTTATGAAGTCAGAAAATATTAGTATGGAACAGGAGACGCTTCACAAATTAACGGAATTATGGGACATTCTTTGGATTATTTTGATATTTGTTGCGGTTTTGTGGTTTCCGGTAATAATGGAAGTCGTTAAGAAAGGTTCTATAGAAGTGTTGATAGCACTCGTAATTTCATCTTTTACTTTAGCTTTTTTACCCTTAAGCCTTAATGAAAGACGTGAAAAAGACAAGATCAAATTAATTAATACCTCTCAGATGTTTATAGTAGCCGGGCTACTTATGTCCACAGGTTTTACTCTTCCTTTCTTTCTCGGATCTGGTAATTTATTTTTATTCTCACTCGTTCATTTCCTCATGCTGTCCGGAATAATTTTGTTTATATTGGGTTGTACGTCTTTATTGTTTACTATGAAGAAAATGAAGCGAGCTTTTAAGAAATCCTAAAAAAAGTTACTTAATCGGCAAGCTTTAAAATCTCAAAGTTTTAAAACTCAAATACCTTAATTTTATATGGATATCTTAGAAAATTTGAAGAAAGAAATAGAAAAAACACAAGTTGTTATTCTTTCTGGTGGCTCTGCAAAAAGGATGGGAAAAATAGATAAACCAAAGGCTTTACTCGAGTTGAAAGAAGGATGAACTTTGTTAGACAGCGAGTTAGATTTCTTTGCTAAGTGTGGATTCAAAATTTTGTTTTGGTTCTTGGTCATATGCACGAAAAAATAGAGGAATATGTAGAAAAAATGGGTTATAAGAAGAGATTTAATATGGAAATTTCAGTTGATCCAACGACAGAGAATTGGGGTTAAGTAGTTTATCCGACTGAAAAGCTATTTAAATAAATTTAAATACCACCAATAAGTAATAAATATGAAGCCCAAATACCCAAAAGAGCTATTGAGCTTGGCAAAATTTCTCTTTGAAGCAAATGAAGATTTAAATTTAATTTTAGTTGGAGGACTAGCAGCTCAGGAAATTTACTCTAATAGAAGAGTAAGAAAAACATCAGATATTGACATACTAACAACTAGAAGTGAAGCAGAAGAGCTTGTTAAAAGAATGAAGAATAATGGTTATGATGTTTTTTATAATGAAACTTTAGATAAATATTCAATCCAAAGACACGAAGAAGGAATACACATTGATGTATACCCTGATAGAATAGGAAGATATTCGATTGAGAATATTTTAAGAGTGATAGAGGTAGATGGGATAAGAGTCGCGTCTGCAGAAGACTTAATTGGTATTAAGATTTATGCTTATATAACCTCTGATAGAGGAAGAAATAAGCACCTCATTGATATTTATTCGATCTTAATCGGAAAAGTAGAAATAGATTTAGACTACCTTTTGGATAAAGTGATCCCATACGTTTCTAAAATAACTGACGTTAGCCCAAGAGAATTAATTGGGAAGATGTGTAGCAAAGATGAAGGCGTTTTAGGTCAATTTACTTCTAAAGAAAAAAGATTCGTTCAAGAAGAATGTAAAAGAATATTAGACTACTTTATGAAAAAGAAGGAACTTAAGGAATGAAGTTCTCCAATAGATATGCTAATCATTTTTAATATTTTTTCTTTCTTCTTCCTTTAGAGTCCTTGAAAGCTCGTGTATCAATTTTCTCACATATTCTCTAAGCTGCTCCACTTCATTTCCTTTCAATTTTTCAAATTTCTTTTCATCTATTACTTCTTTCTTCAATTCTTCAATTCTCTTCCAAATGTCAAAGTAATAGCTTTCAATTCTCTTTGAATCAATGAAGTCTCTTTTAAAAGCATCCCTTATACTAATTCCTAGATGTTTTTCCAGTTCATCTATTTGCATGTTTTCTGGCAACTTGTGTAAAGCTTTTAGTGCTGTTGCTGCAGCTTTTAACATTACTTCATGCGTTCTTTCAAGAATCTTTTCTTTCTTTCTTATTTCTAAAGCATTTAACAAGCTAAACATTTTATCAACATACTTTTCTGCTCTTTCAATCCATTGATCTACAAATTCTCCTTTTACCTCTAAGAGTTTTTTATGTTCTATGTCTTTTCTTATTTGAACAATTTCTTTCAACCATTTTGCATATTCTTCGTCTAATAAGCCTGGTTTAACAAGAAATTCCATAACCTCATCATACAACTTACTTGGTACTGGCGGTTCCAAACCCATAAACATTAAAACTGCTTGAGTAGAATTAACCATAGCATAATAGCAATCTTCAGCAAGCATTAGTAGCTTAACTGTTTTTGCTCTTGCTATTTTCTTTGGAGCATCTTCCATGTAACTTTCAATAGCTTCTCTAGTTCCTTGAATTTTTCCAAGTTTTAGCAACCTTTTCCAAGGCATGAAAAAACCAGCATCAAATATAGGTTCACCCTCTTTAATAAAATTATAAACTATTGGATGTCCAGACCTAGCATAGTCAACAAATTCAGTTAAAGTATAGGAGGGTTGAATCGAAAGTCTATCTGAAATGCTTTTGGCAATCTTTTCTAAATCTTCATCTATAGCTTCTAGCCTTTCATTCGTCAATTCTTCTATTGTATCATCTAAAATAACTATTATATCTATATCGCTTTCTGGTTTAAATTCTCCTCTAGCAACTGAACCCATCAAAACTATAGATTTAACTAAATTGCCATATTTTTCTAGAACTCTTTTTCCAAATTCCCTCGCTTCTTGCAACCTTTTTTCTTCCATTCTTATTCCTCTAATATTTCTTTAGGAAGTAGCTTATTAAACCTTTCCATTATTTCTTTTGTTAAATTTAATGCTTTTTGTAAATAGATGCCATCAACTTCTTTAACTGTTTGATGCTCAACATCTTTCCAAAGCTTATCTATTTCCTTCCACTTTTCAAGGAACTCTCTTTCTATTTTGCCTTCGTTTATCATCTTTTCAATGTAACTTGAAATTTCCTTAGGGTCTGGTTGTGTTTTGTAATAATACATAACTACTGCTTGAATAATATCACTACAACAATATCTTAAATCAAAAATTATACTTTTCAAATCACCTTTTATTTTTTCTAATCTAACTTGGGACGTTTTTTGCTTTATTCTTATAACTTCTTCGCTTGGTGGTAATAAGCCTAGTTGTAACATTCTTTGCACAGGCTTAACAAAACCAGTATCGTATATAACTAATCCGTATCTTAAAAAGTTTATCAATTCTGGAGATCCTATTCTAACCCATTGCCAAAATTCAGTTAAATTTGTAGTTTGAACATGTATATCTTTTATATTTTCAGCTGTTATTAGAATTTCCTCTCTTATTCTATCGAAATCTACAGAAGTTTTCATTGTAGTATCATCTAAAATGACCCATACGTCCGCATCTGAGGTTGGTTTTACATCGCCTCTCGCTACCGACCCAAATATAACGACAGACTTAATTATTTCACCGAATTTTTTCCTTATTTCGTTCATGAATTTTACGCTCTTCTCGATAAGAGTTTTTTTCCTTTCTTCTATTTCATTTTTTTCAACTAGTTTTATTTCCTTTAACTCTTTTTCTAATTTCTCAATCATTTTTTCACTTATTTTTGTATTTAAAATCTTATCTTAACTCTTCTCTCTTCCATTCTTCAGGCCTCTTACCCTTTTCTATAGCTTTTGCTCCTAAGAATGTGTATTCTTCTTCCGGAACTTGTAAAAGACCCTTTAAAGGATCAAAAAAATGTTCTTTAATAATCATTAACTGTCTATCTTCTGAGAGAATCTCTCTCGATGATATACCGAAAAATTCTGGAGGGAGGTTTTCTGGTGGCACATTCTTCTCTAAATATTCTATTATAATTCTTAAAGCTGCTGCGGATTGACCTATGAATTGAGCAGGATATTGTCCACCTCTTGCACCTCCTCTCTCAAAAATGAAAATTCCCTCATATTCTTTATCTTCAAATTTAGTCCCAAACCCAGCTTTTTTAAGCTCATATGCATATTTGTAAATCCAATATTGAGCATCACTACCAATATCTATTGGTTGATGAGCAGGATGATAAGGTTTTGGCGCTCCTACATGGAACACAAGTAAGAATTTTCCCGCATCTTTCGCTTCAGCTTGTAGGCTTCTAGCTTCTAATATAGGGTCTAAATTATTATGCAAATAATGTTCAGCATCAAACACCATTCCTAAATAAACTTTGTTGGTAATTAATTCTGCTGCTTTTACCATCTTGTAGATGTCGACTGCATGAATTATTCTTTGCAATCCTTCTTCCCCGACTCTACTTATTTCAGGATTTTCAAAAACTATTGTTAGTCTTCTTTTCTTTCCCTTTCTTTCTATAAGATTATTTAGAATATCAAGCTTCTCTAAAGGCGTTTTTTTAAGGAAATTTTCTTCTATTTCTTTTATTTTGTCTTTAGAGAAAGCTTTTTCTAATTTTCTCTTTTCTTCAGCTATGAATTCTTCTCTGTTTTTTTCCATGAAATGTCCTAAAACATATCTAGCAGCAACTAGAGAAACTATTTGAGGAGGTAACTTTACTTCTCCCTTTTCTACATCGAAAAATTTACCTTCTCCAAGTAAATCTTTTTCTAATTTTTCCCAACCGTTTTCATCGGAATAGTTTGTAAAGAAAAGAGTCCATAAAGGCTCTTTATTATTATTTCTTTCTTCAAACAAATATCTAGCAACTATAAGATAGGCTATATCTTCATATGTTATTGCCCCTTCAGCAAATCTAAGTTTTGTAACGTTTCTAAAAAAATCCCAACTATACTTTTCAATTTCCTTAAGTATTTCATCCCTAATTTCTTTTATTGTCTCATCCCTAATTCCTTTTAACCTTTCCTTAATTCTCTCTTCGCTTACTCCTTCTTTCTTTAATTCTTCAATCTTTTCTTTGAATCTTTTTGTAAGCTTATCTCGTATCTCTTTATTTTCTTTTATAACCCAGTCTGCAATTTTATCTTTTATATCCTCTATGGATACAAAACCCAATCCGCTTTCTTTTCCTATCAAAAGATAAAGAAGATTACTCTCTTCAATCCACTTCTTTAATTTTTCATTTTTCTCTATAAAATTAATCCAGTTCATATCTCCACTTGGAGTTACTGTTATTTGCCCAGCATACCTATATCTCTCGACAATCATAGCTATTGTAGGTAAATTTGATGCATGGAATACAATATATCGCGGCATGTATTCTATATAGTCCCCCTCTACACAAAATTTTATAAATAGTGTATCTAAGTATTGGTGAAGCCTTCTATGGCTATGTTTCCAAACGACTTCTAATGCACTTTCCAACGCCATCATCTCTCCAATTTCTCCATGCATCCCCCAATCGACTTGCATTGTATCCACAAGCCTCTTTATGTTTTTAACAACTTCTGGCTCTTGAAATTCAGCTATACTTTCAAAATCGACTTGAACAAAATTAACACCATAAGTAATAGCTGATCCAATTTTGCTAGCTATGCCTAACAATTCTTCGCCTCTTGCTATAGACCACCAACCACTTGAAACTCCAATTTTGTAGCTCATAATCTAACCTCAATTTGATATCCTGGAACCTGGAAAGACGATGCTAAGTAACTTTTTATTTGATTGAAAATCATTCCAGAAAACTTAAAGTAATACTTAGCAATTCTATAAGCAACATTGTGCTCGTATGGTCCATATGCTCTAATGAAAGTTAGCTGGATGCCAAAATAATCTAGAATTTTCTTAAAATAATCTAGAATTGATTTTTTCTTTTTTTCAATTTTAGCTTCTTTTGGCGTGAAATATTCTTTAATTTCACTTTCACTTCCATAAATAAATAGAAACTCCTCTTTCAGCATTTCTTTGACTCTTTTAAGCTTATTATCTTTATCAAAACCTAATTCTCCTAAAAGCAAATCTATTTCGCTTTCAAGAGCCTTTTCTTTTGCCATTATTTCGAGAATATGTCCAATTATTATGTTTTGTGTTTTTACGTATGACTTAAGATTACCTATTTCTAAATCTTCAAGTTGAGCACCGTTTGGCAGTACAAGAACAACTCTATCCATTGGTATTTCCAAAAAAACGAAATATGGAGAGAAAGGCCATGTAACTTTTAGTCCCTCTGGAGAACTTTTATATCTGCTTAATAATCTTTTTCGAGCTTCAAATAAATCCTCGATTGTAAGTTGTACACCGTATTTTTTCCCATACTCATCGTTTATTCTTTTCATTATTTCTCTAACAACATTATCTACAGATGGCTCGATTGGTAACGCTTCAATCATTTCGTCTTCGCCTATTTTACCTTTTTTTTTGAGTATTTCTATTTCTTCTTCTGTAAATCCAGCCTTTTTTGCATGTATTTTATCGAAATATTCTCTACTTGCTTTCCATTTCTCTTCTGGAGCAAAAGGTTTCCAAGCCCATATTGTCATAGAATCTATTGAGAATGCTTGAGCTTCTGGTCTAAAAAATAGTTTCACCATCGCTGTTCTTCCTCCAGATGAAGAAAGCATATCGTTTATCATTTTGTACCTAGCTATTAGTGGTTTTATCATTTCTTTATATTCTTTTACGGAATTTTCTCTTGCTACAGCGAGTTCTTTTAATCTTTCATATCTTTGCCTTACTGTTGTTTCGAACATTTCTAGCCAACTCAAAAATAGTTTATTTTTTGTAGCAAGCACAACCTTTTCTGCATAAGAGACATCTAACTTTATCTCTTCGGGAGATTTCTCTTTATCCAATTTCATGAAGTCAGAAATTATAGTTGGCCATCTCGAGACTATTGAACGAAGAGCTATTGGTGTATTTGGAAGGTCTGTATGAATATCTACTTGGTCTATAAATATGGATCTTAGAGTTTGAATTGCTCTCATTCTCTTATTTTTTGCTTCTTCAATCTTCTTCTCATCTTTTTCTCTTTTTATCGTTTCTTCTGCTTCTCTAATTTCATTAAAAATTTTTAAATATTCTCTGTATTTTCTTAAATCGTGCAATATCAATTCTAAATCTGCATAAGCTTGAGCAATGCTTGCTAATCCATTCTTTATTTGTTGCATAAGTCTTTCTCTTTCTCCCAAAACCAAGTCATAATATCCTTTGTTTATTTGAGAAACAAAAATACTCTCACTTACTTTAAATCTCTCGAAGCCCCACTTTCCTAGTTGAAACATTAGCCCATAATAAACTCCTGTACACTTACCCAGTGGAGCTGTAAAGTCGAGCAATATATTTTGATCTGGAGGATTTGCGTTTATTCCTTCTCCAGGTTTCATTCCTCTCCCAGGATATTGAGGATAATCAACCATATTTATTTTTTGTTTTCAAGATATTAGCTTTTTAAAAGAAAGATTCCAATACCTGTTAATATTATTCCTATTATTGTTGTTGCCTTTGCCATACCTTCTGGTTGATATTTATCCAAGAATGGAAAAAATATTATTAGAGAGAGACCAACTAAAATTAAAAAAATTCCCAATATTTTTCGCATATACTTCACCTAAAAATAAGCGCTAAGTATAAAAAAAGCATACCTAATAATAAGGCTATTTCAAATCCTCTCCTTTTGGTTGAGTAAATCGCAATAAAAGTGAATAAGATGCCTAAAGTAAGAAATATGGAAAATATCAAAGCTCTCATAACACTTTTTTATTGATAGAGTAAATAAATATTATGCCGATATTTGCAAGAACTAAGCTCGTTATTCATGAAGATTGTTTAGAAGTTCCGGGAAGTCCGTTGCCTGGAAAGAAATTCTTAACTTTAGAATATTACGGTCCAAATCCACAAGCAGCATATTATTATGTCAAGAAGCTTCTTTCTCAAGTAACAAAAGTCCCGGAGAGCGAAATAATAGAGAGAGATTTTTCATGGAATAAAGAAGGAGATAATGAAAGTTTTAGTGTGACTTTTGATGTCATAAAGGATATGGATAGATTTAGTTTCATACAAATAAGTGTTAGTATGAAAGGGGAGATAAAAAAAAGTAAAGAAGTTGGTAAAGAAGGCAGTTTAAAAGTAAATATTGATGGATCGTTGAGGACAGAATATCCCCAAGACACTTTATGGCAAAGAAGCTTACTTTATGAAATTTTTAGAGCTTTCTATCATAAATTCATATATGAAGATAGTAGAAAGAAATATAAGCAGGAGTGTTTAAATTTGATGAATGAGATATACTCTTCTCTTAAACAATTTCTTAATGTCCTACCACAAAGATAATTATGGCGTCTTGGATTTTAGAAGACGATTGTCTTGCCCCAGAAAGATACGTAAGAATTGTTTACAATGGTCCGAATCCATTTCACGCTTATCAGTCTTCTTACGCTATTTTTAGAAAAGTTATGGAAATCGATCCATCCGATTATCAAGAAAGAGAATTTAGATGGGATATAACCGATGATCCTAGAGATTTTTATGTTAGAGTTATAGTCCAAAAGAATTTAGATTCTCGAAGCTCAATATATTTTGAAATAATAATGCAAGGCAAACAACCAACAGACCCTTCCAAAAATGGAACTTTAACTATATTAATTGGAGCGAAGCTTAAAACTGAATATGAGCTTAACACCCCATTTCAACAATCTTTTTTTTACAGGACGCTTCTTTGGTTTTATAATCATTTTTTCTATTTTGGTGTTAGAAGAAGATACATAAAGATGTGTAATGACTGGATGACAAATATAGTTAAAGCTTATAGAAAATTATTAAAACTTGAATAAAATAATTTTTAATTGCGAAAATAAAACTAAAAATGCTGAGAATAAAGCTTCCATTCATAAGAGAAAATAAAGAAAGTAAGGAAACAAAAGAGACATTTACTCAATTTCAAGTACCTCAAAAAGAAACAAAAGAAGAAATAAACCAAACATCAATAAAGCAAAGAGAGGAAAAGAGTATGGAATTAGAAGTTATTTCAGCAAAAATTGATGCTTTGAAATTTCAGTATGAGGCTTTAAGCGAAAAAATAAATAATATAGAAAAGATGGTAAAAGAAATTTATGAGATGGCTAAAAATTCTTCAAGTGTATGAAATTAAAAAATGATTTTAAATGCTAAAACTAATAATAAATATGCCTATAACACTAAAAAAACTAAAGGATCTTTTAACAAGTCCGCATGAAATACTACCAAAAATAGCAAAAGAAAGAAATGTGAATGAAGCGACAGTAATGCTAGTTATCAACTGGGTTTTGATATCAACAGGGCTAGCATTATCATCACAAAACTATTCAATAATTCCAGCAGTTCTCGTTTTCGGTATAATAGCAACATTAGCTACCTCTTTCTTAATCCAACTTTCCCTAACAATACTCGGTGGAAAGGGGGATTACTCAAGCGCTTTAGCAGCGTCTACTTATCCCTTCTTCGGACTAGCTCTATCTTCATTAATAGTTTCTATAATATTCTTTTGGTCAGACAAGATTGCAGTAATTCTAGGGACTTTTCTCTTTGTGCTTTACTTAACAGTTGCCTTAACGGGAGCTTTTAGGGTTCTTAAAGAAAGTTTCAAAGTAGATATAATCACAGTTTGGATAGTAACAAGCTTATTAATGTTAGCAATATTTGGAAGTATGTATATAATGGTTGCAATTTATGTTCTTAAAGTAGGAACAACTCCTTTGCTTCTAACTTCAGTAGCTTAAACTTCTAATGCCTTCTTTTTATTTTTTCTTTTTAATTTGAGATAATGATAGAAGTTGGTTTAATTGGTAAACCAAATGCAGGCAAATCTTCTTTTCTTAAAGCAGCCACATTACAAGATGTTAAAATTTCTCCAATACCATTCACAACACTTAAACCAAACATAGCTTTAGCTTATGTGACAAAAGAATGTGCTTGTAGAGAATTTAACGTTAAATGTAATCCCAGACAAGGAGCTTGTATAAACGGAATAAGATTTGTTCCAATTGGTTTATGGGATTTGCCAGGAATTGTTCCTGGAGCCCATGATGGTAGAGGTTTGGGATTGAAATTTTTAGATGATATAAGAAAAACAAAAGCCTTAATCCATGTTGTGGATTTTTCTGGTTTGACAGATGCAGAAGGAAAGCCAACAGAAAACTATGATGTAGAAAAAGATATAAAGTTCGTTGAGGATGAAATAAACAATTGGTTTAGAGAGGTTATTAATAGAGGACTAGAAAAATATAAAAGAAATTTAAAAAATCTTTCAAAAGAAGAACTAGTTGATATTTTAGTAAAACAGTTAAGCGGCTTAGAAGTAAAGAAGGAAGATATAGAAAAAACTTTAGATGCAGTTGGAATAGAAAATTTAGATGAATTTTCCAAAAGTTTAAGAGAAATTTCTAAACCAATTGTCATAGTTGCAAATAAAATAGATTTGGAAAGTGCTCAAAAAAATTATGAGAGAATAAAAACCAAATACAGAAATATAATTCCTGTTAGCGCGGAGAGCGAAATTGCTTTAAGACTAGCGAGTAGTAAGGGTTTGATTGAATATTTTCCTGGAGATAGGGATTTTATCATTAAAGGCAATTTAAGCAAACAACAAGAAATGGCTCTAGAGTTAATAAGAGAGAATGTATTAAAAAAGTTTGGTTCTACAGGAATACAAACTGCATTAAACTACACAGTTTTTGAAGTATTAAAATATATAGTTGTTTACCCTGTCGCTGATTCAAGCAAGCTTACAGATACTAAAGGAAATGTTTTGCCAGATGCTTTTCTAGTTCAAAAAGGTACTACACTAAAAGAATTTGCATTTTATATTCATACGGATATTGGAGAAAAGTTTATTTGTGGAATAGATGCAAGAAGCAAAAAGAGATTGTCAGCAGATTACGAACTTAAAGATAATGACGTTTTCGAGATAATATACAAAAAATAAATTAGGGAGCGATATTAAAGTAAAATGTTTTTGATTCTAGATAATTGCAAGACAATTCAATATTAGATACAACACTATCAAAATCTTTTTCTTTTAAGTAGGAAATCGTGTAGTTGCATGGAATTTCGACCTTGTTTCTGAGCTTCACATATACTTCGAAAGGTGCAATAAGCCTAGTATTGTTGTAAGAGCAAATTAAGTTGTTGTTGGATTGAAGTTTTATGCCAATTACACTTATACACGTCCCCCCACCCAAATTTTCAATAATTAATTTAAATGGTGCAACATTTCTTTTCCCTTCTTCGAAAACAAAATTCTTTGAATCGAAAGAAAATGAAATATCTAAAGGAGATTTACCTATTTTCTTTTCTTTTATTCCCATGTTTTCTATTCCACCATACAATTTCAAGCTATTGTTGTTGACTGCATTTATAGTGAAATTTTTAGAAATACGCGGATTATAAAGCAGTTTCAATAATATAGGTATATTTTTCATCTCGCTGTTCACTTTTTCAATTTTAACATTTCCAAAAAAGTAAGTTATGTTTGCTTTTGGAGGAATTTTGGAAAACGTTTTTAAAGTTGTTGTGTTTGTCAAATAGTTTGAAGATATTGAAAATAGCTTCCCAGCTTCCACCCAAACTTTAACGTTTTCTAATGGAACGTCATAAGTATTAACAATCGTAAAATTTAAGTTAAAATAATTATTAGACTTTAGGCTGGTATTTCCAATAAATTTTATTGATAAGCCACCTTTAGGGGATTGTGAAGAAGGGGTTGAGGAAAACAAAGCAAAAATTATTAACACAAAAACAATTGCTATACCAATAATTAAAAAGATGGTAGTAGTGCTTATTTTTTTCTCGTTTCCATTCATTTTATTTTTTTGTTTGTGAAATTAAAACCATTTGAAAAATAAATGGGCTCGGTGGGATTTGAACCCACGACCCCCCGCTTTCTTAGGAGCATCGCCATATAAGGCGGGTGCTCCACCAGGCTAAGCTACGAGCCCATTTTTAAAATTTTTGATAAGCATTATTTATTTTTTAATACATACATAATAGTAAAATGAGGGCTTTAATATTTATCAACTACTATTTTTTTCTTTTATTATTTATAATTTCAGTTCCTGCTTTTTCAGAGTGTTCCGGAAATCTTCAGATGTCAATAATTCCTAATCACATATATGGAGATGGATGGTTTACTGATCCTACGTCGATACTACTTCATTTTAGTGGCTTTAGTGGATGCCAAGGAAAATACGTTAGAATAAAAATGCCATCAGTAGAGGGCAACAGTTGCGAAAGTGGTACTTTACTTTTACATTGCGGAAATGAAACATGTTCATTTTATGTTTCTCCTCCGAATAAGCCCGGAGAATACAAGTATTATGCTTGCATAGACATGAATGGAGACAACGATTATGATGATGAAGGAGAAAGAGCAGAAGCAACTTTAATAGTTGATTCATGTATGTTTGATGAAATGACTTTTGAATTATCTCCGTCTGAAGTTTATCCTTTAGTTGATGTTAGTGCTTATATTTATTTAGTTAAATGGATAAAGTGGAACAGATATATAACTCCTTCTAAACCTAATTGTACTGGTCAAAAGGCATACATAAAGGATTATAAAGGTTGTGACGAAGGATTGACTATAGCTGAATGCACATTTGATAAAAATGAATGTTTTGCGCAATTTAGAGCACCATCTCAAGCCGGCGAATATTTGTATTATGCTTGCTTTAAGGGTTCTTCTAAAAGCAAAATTTTAAAAGTAAAAGAGTATCCAACTCCAACCCCATCTTGCGAAGGCTCAGTCAACCTATCATTATCTCCAAATCCTTCTAAAATTTTAGAGAATATAACTGCAAACATAAGCGGATTATCAAATTGCGACTGGAAGATAGCATACGTAAAAGATTATTTGGGTTGTACAAGCGGAGAGACAATTGCTAAATGTACTTTAGGTTCATCAGGTTGCGTAACTAATTTTACAGCTCCTTCTCAAGAAGGAGAATACGGATATTATGCCTGTATAGATAAAAATGGCGATCAAGACTTCAATGATTCTGGAGAACAAAGCAACAAAGAGGTTTTAATTGTAACGCTACCAGCAAAATATTGTAAAGACGTTAGACCAGACATATTTTTACCGACAAAAAGAGTAACTTCAGAATCTAGTTTAACAGTTTCCATATATTTCAGATGTTTTGATTGGAACGTAAGTGTCAAAGATTTGGAAATTTTGTTGAAAATAGATGATTATGAATGGGGAGAATGTTTCGTCAATAATAAAAAAATATTAAGCTATTTTGGTTGGGATGGTAGTTGCGATGAGAAAAAAGATGGTAGTTGCGGGAAAGATGGTGTTTGGGTTTGCGATTCTACATTTACTTGCAAGCATAGAGATTATGATATATGGATATCTTCAAATTTTTCTGATTACTTTTTCAATTTATCATTTTTGTGCAAACTACCTTACTTATCTTCCGGCTATCATACTTTAGGTGTTTATGTAAAAATTTACCACAGTGAAACTTACCTTAAAGACGGAAAGGTCGCTTTTTATGTAGAAAATAGGTGGAAGGAAAAAGTTATGGAAATTTTATATCGTCCAATAAATTTTGTTGGTAATTTTGTTAAAATTTTTATAAAGATTTTTAATTTTTCAAGTAATAATGTCTAAGTTTTCTTGCTATTAAATTATCTAAACGAAAAGCTGTGATTAGTGTTGTTAAAGCATCATAGATTAGCTTTTTAGTATAGTTACCAACGTTTACATATTTTAAATCTATTTCATTTATACTCTTCCCCTCTATTATTCTTGCTCTTATAGAATGCAAATAGTCAGTAACTACAACTAATTCTTTTATTCCGTATCCCCTCTCTTCAAACTTCTTTAATATGATCTCTAAGTTTTGAAGGTTTTCTCTAGTAGTTGTAGATGATTTTTCTTCCATTATTTGATATCCATGTTTTTTTAACTTTTCTACCATCATTTTTACTTTTTTATCAACTATAGTATCATATCCACAAAAAATTATTATAGGTTTATTTCCCAAGGAACGTTCATAAATATAAAGTCTTATCGCCCCTAGAAGTCGGTTTTTTACTCTATCAAAATCGGATCCCAAAACTGCTATGATAGTTAGCATGTTCATAACTACTTTTAAGTAGTTTAAATTTAAATGTCTCTCTTAATAAAGACATCAACAAATATTTAATATTTATTGGGAGAATTTTAGAATGGTGAGAAAATGAAGTTAGAGCCTAAGCTTGAGGAAATAAGGTGGAATATAGCAAAAGAAAAGGAAATACTTGAAGAATGGGCCAAGAGAAAAGTTTATAAGTTTGAATTAAATAATAAAAAAGTCTTTTCTATAGACACGCCACCTCCCTACCCGAGACCATTTTAAATGGCGGTAATGGGAGGCCGTGGCACGTAGGTGCAGCTTCTCACTACTCTCAAATAGATATGATTGCTAGAGCAGCTCGAATGTTAGGTTTTTCTGTTTATTTTCCAATTGGTATGGATAGGAATGGAATACCGGTAGAAAGATACGCAGAAAAGAGATTTAATATAAACATAAATTCTACTCCACGAGAAGAATTCTTAAAGTATTGTAAGATGGCTCTAGATGAACTAGAAAAAGAAATGATTGAAATAATGAAAAGACTTGGATTAAGCGGAGATTTTGATAATTATTATAGAACCGATAGCGAAGAATACAGAGCTTTAACACAAGCAACTTTTATCGAACTTTGGAATAAGGGTTTAATTTATTTTGATACTCGACCAAACAACTATTGCCCAGTTTGTAAAACAACTATCGCTGATGCTGAAGTTGTTTATGAGGAATTGCCGACCAAATTGGTTTATATTAAGTTTAGAACGACAGATAATGAAGAATTCATAGTAACAACCACAAGACCAGAACTTTTATGTGCATGCCAAGCGATTTTAGTTAATCCCGAAGATTCTAGATACAAGCATTTGGTTGGTAAAAAAGCATTAATTCCACTATATAATAGAGAGGTACCAATTTTGGCACATCCTATAGTTAAAATTGATTTTGGAAGCGGAATAGAAATGGTTTGCAGTTACGGTGATTATAATGATGTTATGCTATTTAGAGAGTTAGGTTTGAAGGAAATTGTATCAATAGATGAAGACGGAAGAATGACGGAAGCTTCAGGGAAATATGCAGGTTTAAAAGTTGAAGAGGCTAGAGAAAAAATTATTGAAGATTTAACGAATGCAGGTCTCATTGTTAAGGTAGATGAAATAATACACAGAGTACCCACTTGCGAGAGAAGCCACAACCCCATAGAAATAATTCCTATGCAAGAGATTTACTTAAAGCAAATAGAATTTAAAGATAAGATGATGGAAATTGGAAAAGAATTAGAATTTTTGCCAGAATTTCATAGACAACTTTTATTGAATTGGATAAATTCTATAACAAGGGATTGGCCTATATCTAGGAGAAGATATTATGCAACGGAAATCCCTATTTGGTATTGTAAGAAATGTGGCAAGCCGCATATTCCAAAACCAGGAAAATATTACATCCCTTGGAAAGAGAAAGCACCATTCGAGAAATGCGATAATTGCGGTTCGGGAGAATTTTACGGAGAAACAAGAACTTTCGATACCTGGTTCGATTCTAGTATAACACCCCTATTTATCTCTAAATTTGGTAAAGACGAGCAATTCTTCAATAGAGTTTTTCCTGTAACAGTGAGACCACAAGGAAAGGATATAGTTAGGACCTGGCTATATTATACTTTACTAAGATGTTATCAATTAACTAATAAAAGGGCATTCGAAAAAGCATGGGTTAGTGGCTATTGTGTAGATGAAAAAGGAGAGAAGATGAGCAAAAGTAAAGGAAATGTTATTGATCCTGTTCCTTTAATTGAAAAGTATGGGGCCGATGCATTTAGATTTTGGAGTGCAAGCGAATCAAGCTTAGGCTTCGACTTTAGAGCCAGCGAAAAAAGAGTAGAAAATGCATATAAATTTATAACAAAGCTATGGAATATAGCGAGATACGTTTCTCAATTCCCGATAATAGAAGAATTTGATGAAACAAAACTTTTGCCTAGCGATAAATGGATTTTAAGCGAGTTAAGAATAGCATATGAGAAATGTATAGATGGCTATAAGAAGTTCAATTTTTTCATTCCTTCTAATTGTATGAGAGAGTTTCTATGGAACTTATTTGCTTCTAATTATGTAGAAATGGTTAAAAAGAGGGCCTATGGTGAAGGTTTTAGCAAAGAAGAGCAAAAAGCCGCGTGGTATACTTTACATAAAGTCATGAAAATTTCTTTAAAGCTACTCGCACCAATAATACCTTTTATAACTGAGTATATTTGGCTTAAGTTGTATAGCAAAGATAGCCTTCATACTCAAAAATTCGACGATAAGATAGAGGTGGAAGACTTTTCGAAATATACTTCCATTTTATTGGAGTTTAACTCGTTAGTGTGGAGAAAGAAAAAGGAGTTAGGCATTAGCCTAAAGGAGAGAATAAAAATTGAAATTCCCGAAGAGCTAAAGATATTTGAGAATGAACTAAGAATTATGCATAATATTGATACTTCTACTTAGTAATAACTTGTATCTAATTTTTTAGACGATCTCATCACCACTAGTTTATATCCATTTTGTGTTATTAATAATCTTTAAATAGCACATTTTTAACTATAAAGAAGGTGATGGTATGGCTAAGAAGAAGAAGAAAGAAGAAGAAAAGAAGGAAGAAACACAAACTGCTACCACTCAATGAACCAAAATAAAAATCTAAACCAAAATACACCTTTTTACTTTCTTTTTTAGAGATAAAATAAAAAAAGAAAGAAAAAGAAAGCTTATTTTAATTTCTTAGAATCTCAACACTCCAAAATACCACAATGCTAATACTACTAACACTAATACTACAACGGCCGCTACTGCCATTCCTGTTCTTGTTTGTAGGAATTCAGTTAGTGTGTCCAACATATACACACCTAAACATTTTTTGTAGGTTAAGTATAAAAAGATTACTAGAGATAATTTTTAAGCTAAAAGAATTACTTCTCTCCCATTAGTTCTTTTTCCTTTTCTCTGATTTCACTTTCTATACCCAATTTGCTTACTATTTCTTTGAATCTGTTTCTTATTGTTACCTCTGTTATCCCCAAAGTATCCGCTATTTCTCTTTGTGTTCTTCTTTCTCCAACAAGAACGCTAGCTATGTAAATAACTGCAGCAGCAATTCCAGTAGGTCCCTTACCACTACTTATTCCCGCTTTTTTGGCTTTTTTAAGAATCTCCAACGCTTTTGCTTGTACTTTGTCGCTTAATCCTAATGTAGTGCAGAACCTTGGAATAAAGCTTGCAGGATCAGCAGGCAAAATTCTAATTCCCAACTCCCTAGCTAAATATCTATAAGTCCTACCAACTTCCCTTTTACTTACGTTACAAACCTCTAAAATTTCTTCTAATGTCCTAGGAGAATTCATTTCTCTTGTAACCGCGTACGTTAGAGCAGCGATAACAGCTTCTATGCTTCTCCCCCTTATCAACCCTCTGTTAACTGCCTCATTATAATACTTTGCTATTTTCTCATGAATTGCTCTGGATAAACCCAAAAATGAAACTACTCTTTGTAATTCTGATAGCGCATATGATAAATTTCTATCTTTACTTCTTATTAATCTCTTATGCCACTTTAACATTCTATAGTATTGGGTTCTTTTAGTTGGTGATACTTTATAAAGTTCTAAAACCCCTTTCCCAATCTCTGTGGTCAAACCCAAATCGTGTTTACTGAATGTTAATGGTGCACCACCTCTTGCTCTTCTTACCATTTGATCTGTATCAAAAGCTCTCCAATCTTGAGAGGTATCTATAAGACTCTCTTCAATGACATAACCACAATTTTGGCAAACAAGTTCCCCTCTAACCGGATCTTCAATAATATTATTACTACCACACTCTGGGCAAGTTAGCCCAGCTTTTGTTTTAACTTTTGGTGATTCTATTTTCTTTTTTACCATATTTATCACTTTTAAGTGGTTTTACACTACCTTTAAAAGTTTTGTATAGAAATCTATTTAAATATTTATACTGAAAGGATAAATTTACTTCATGAAAGAATGGTTTTTATGCTTGATTGAGATAAAAGGGAATTTCTATATAAATGTTGGAATTAGGAATAAGAGAATTTTTGTTCAACCGATTTTTTATCTTTTTATGAAAAAAGAAGACGCAAATGTTCTAAATGAACTTAAGAAAGAAGTTGGTGTGGGGGATATAGTAATAGGAAAAAATGCTTCATTTATTGTAAGGGGCTTCTCCAACGTTATTAAATTTATAGAAAGGATTAATGAAGAAAACTTTATTACGAGTAAAAGAAGGGATTTTCGTTTATGGTTGGAGGCTATTAATTTGATAAAAGAGCAGAAACATATAACGAAGGAAGGTTTTCTAAGGATTTGCGAAATTAGAGATAAAATGAACTTAAAAAAGAAAAAAAAGAATTACAAAGATAAGAAGTTTTTTGAAAAATTAATCGAGAAAGAAAATATAGAATTCGAAAACGAAGAAAGAAGAAAAAAGATTAGCAGAAGTTTAAGAGTTACTTGTGCTTTAAAAAAGAAGACTGTTAACGTTACTTAAAACTTATTTTGTTTGCAATCTTAATTTTAAATAGAAGCCCGGGTGGCCGAGTGGCGAGGCAACCGGCTGCAGACTGGTATTTTGATTGAATGATAGGTAAATACCGGTTTACAGGGGTTCGAATCCCCTCCCGGGCTACACTTTTAGCTGCAGTTTTAACCAGAATAAAAAACCATTTTTAACTGAGGTGGTTTTGGGTTACATAGACAAATCAAAAAGTGTGAGGGAATTTCTCAGAATGATTTAAAAGAAAGATAACATACTAAATTGATTAAGACTAAGTAATTAATTATTGAGTAAGGAGTTCACTTTTCTCTATTATGATAAAGAATTTAGTTTATATTTGTATATTTGTAAGTGTCATTTGGGTTATAGATATGGATGAATCAATTATAGATAACAAAAATGCAAAAGAAAATGACAAAGTACCGGAAGATAGAAAAGTAGAGCTACCAGGGTCAGAGGATATATGTTATTTGGCAGTGGAAAAAGCAACCCAACAAGCACTAACTATACTTAATAATAATGCTGTAAGGTATACCTTACTAGATCTAACGACATGGAGAGACATATTAAAAAAATATGAGCCAGTAATACACTCTATTGGTGAGGATGTTAAAATAAAAGTATGTAGGAGTGGAATAACCCCAGAAGAAGCAAATAAAGAAACGCTTATAAGAATTGCCAAATATCTTAAAGAGGAAGTAGAGTATCTCCTAAGAAGATTAAAAGAAATAGAGAATAATATGATTAGTACGAGAAGATATGATGAATTTCTTCGATTATTTAGAAGAAGAGAAATTATATTGAGAGGTTTTGCATCTGTTAGAGAAACAGCTAAAGAACTTTACAGTAGTGTCGGATTACTTTATGAAGAAAATGAATCAAGAGAATATGTTGAAAGATACGAAAGAATGTACAAGGAAATAGAAATAAAATAATAACTAAACTCTTTTAACACTTTATCTTTTCTTTATTTGTTTTTGATTTATTGTTGGTTTTTAATATAAAGAGAAGGAAGATTCATCTGTCGCTAGATAAAATGAAGCTTATTTTATTCCAATTGATATCTTAAATTAGTTTTTGAGAACAAAATAGACCACCGGCTTAATTAACTCCAATTTGATGTTGGAATTTAACTCTATTTTAACCTTCTAAACTCTTCTATAACTCTGTTGGTAAGAACAGAATATGTTGATAGACAATTTTTAATCATTTCTGCCCATCTATCATTATCGCCATAAATTTCTAAAGCCAATCTCGCCTTATCTTTCAAATTTTTTAAGTTGTTGTCGACGATAAATCCGTTGTATCCATCTTTAACAAATTCAGAAACACTTCCTGCCGACGTGGTTATTGGAATTGTTCCATTCATCAACGCTTTCATAAAACTTGTTCCACTGGCCTCTCTTTCTGAATATGGGATGTTCAACCAAACATAACCTTTCAACAAGTTTTCTGCAGTTTCCAAATTATAGTTCAAAACATAAACTATTAGATATCCTGTTTTACTTAGTTTTTTAATTTCTTCTGTCATTCTTCTACCAGTTTCATCAATAGGAAAACCCGAAACTACCAAGTTTATTCCCAAATCCAAAAGAGAAAGAGTATATTCAGGTCTTTTGTATTCGGTCAATCTTTTTGCATAGATGTAACTTGGTTTTTTTGGATCGAAGTTTCCAAGGGCTTCTCTTCTTTCTATTTTATTCCCTATGTATTCTTCAAAAGCTTTAATTTGTTTTTCTTTCGTTTTTATAATTTTTTCATTGCTTATCTCTTTAATTTTTTCTAAGCTTCTTACATCATGCTTCCAACCTGGTATTTCTTTGTCATAAAGTCTTTTCCATTCTTCTCCTATCCACTCTTTGCTTATCCCATTCGTTATATAATTTGTTTTAAAGGCAAATTCTGGATATATTTTTTCTTTTGTAATTTCGTAATGTTGCTTAGAAACGCAAATTATTCCTTTGGAAATTTCAGCTAGATATTTTCCTAAATTAATCATATCACCAACTCGAGCTATTTCTAGCTTTCTAATCTCATCTTCACTTAAAATGTCTAACAAATCATTAATTCTATAAGATTTATGCCCCCAAATCTCTGGAGTATGGGAGTGAAAATATATATTAGAGAAGGGGAAGAAAAGAGCTAGAAATGCTGTGTCGCTTTCGTTAAGATGTAATATATTAGGTGTTAAATTATTTTTTGTCAAAAATTCTTTTGTAGCTAAAGCGAAACAATATCTAGTTTTTATTTCTTTTTTTGCATTCCCTTCTCCATAAACCGGATGATTAAAGCACTCTGAGTTCAAAAAGTAGGCCTTTGTATTTTCTGTGCTGAGGTTATGCTCGTAGACTTTAACGTTTATTTGTTCATCTTTTATCTGAATTTTAAATTCATCAACTAACTTCAAGTTCTCTTCAATTTTAAATTCTTCTACTTTGGTTACTATTTCGTTATATTCGTATTTTTGTTTTTCAATTTTCGAGTAAAGAGGAGAAAGAAAAATTTTCTTATCATCATTAAACTCTCTCCATTCTAAAAAAAGGTCTCTTATTAGGCATCCTAACCCGCCTTTATGCGAACTATCAACTAAAGAATTTTCTAGGCTAGCTATTACTCTTATCATAGATTTTATTTTCCAGAAATATTAAATTTTTAAATTGAAAAATGTTTTTTAGAAGATTTTTAGGAAATTTTAGACACAGTAGCAAAAGTAAGTATAAAATAAAAAACTACTCAAGGAAAAAGCAATCATCAATGATGCTGTCCGAATCTTTATCAACGCCTCTAACAACTCTTGCGATACCATCTTTAAACTTATTCTCCTCTTCTAATTCCTTAGAATGCTTTATCAATGCTAAAGTTGCCGCTCTTGTTCCTTTGAATCTTCTTCCACAAAATAAAAAAACGTAGTTTTTGGGATTAAAAGGATTTTTCATTTTTATTATCAAACCGACGTCTTCGTCTCTATAAACAGTCTTAGTTAAAGTCGATACGATTTGCCAGTCGTTTTTTTCATCAAAGTATATTGGTAAGAATTTGTTAAGCTTATCGACAACCATGTTTGCTTTTGGCCCACCAACTAAAATTAAATTGTTTTTTAGATCTTCCTCGTCGATTTGGGTATCCAATTTGTAGTTTATTTCAACTTTTTTTAAGAAGCTACCAAGATAGAGAGCCAAATCAATAGCCGCATAACCATCGCTAGAGGCAGCGCCAAACCTTCCATGTGGATCTGGCGAACTTACAACAATTATCGAGTTCATTCTTCCATTTTTGATAAAAGGATGTAAGATTTCTGTTTCTTTTGGTCTTACAAAATGTTTTAATGGTTCGCCTTCAAATAGTTTAACCGCTAAATACGGATATTCAATTTTATAAATTTTTGTGAGCGCTCCAGCTCTTACTTCAGTTCTTTCAAGGGAGATCATTCCTGCTTTTTCTAATTTTCTTAAATGATAATATATTTTCTGCTCATGTTCGTTCAAAATTCTAGCTAGATCCATCGCGCAAGCTGGTTGTTTCGCCAATTCTCTTACTATTTTAATAGCTAGTTCGCTTCCAAAAACATTTAATTTTTTTATTTCCATCTCTTTTGCTCTATATATTTTTTCTTCGTTTTTGCTCTCTTTTATAAAATATTCCATTGGTAAAATTGAATTTTTAACGTTATAAATATTTTTTTAATAGTTTTCATATAAAATTTTTAATTTAATGCGAATTTTTATTCGTCTTAAAAAAATCCATTTAGTAATGATTTTTATAGTAGATATTCATTCATTTTTATGAATTGTTTAAGATGTAACTCGTTAAACGTAACTTCATTAACATCCACATTTCCATTCGTGTATATCTGTAAAGATTGTGGCCTTACGTTTAACAAAAATTCAAATCCTTGGATAGATGAGTAGCATGTGTGGAATAATTGGCTATATTGGCAATAAAAATGCAAACGTGATTGTATTAGATGGAATAAAGAGGCTCGAGTATAGAGGTTATGATAGTGTAGGAACTTGTTTTATAAGCAATGAAAGGCTTGTTATCAAAAAGGACGTTGGAAAGATAGAAGAGGTTCATAAGAAATTAAACTTTCTTGAACCTAAAAGCAATATTGGGGTGGCACACACAAGATGGGCAACCCATGGTGGTGTAACTAGAGAAAACGCTCATCCCCACTCAGATTGCAACGAAAAAATAGCAATAGTTCACAATGGAATAATAGAAAACTATCAAGAAATAAAAGAGTTCTTAGAGTCAAAAGGCCATAAGTTCAAAAGTCAAACTGACAGCGAAGTTGCAGCTCATTTGATAGAAGAATTTAATAAAAAACTTGATTTTGAAAATGCTTGTAAAAAAGCTTTTTCAATGCTTCGTGGAAGTTTCGCAATTATAGCAATAAAAGAAGATGAGGAAAAAATTGTTGGAATAAGAAAAGATTCTCCTCTTGTTGTTGGAATAAACGAAGGTGAAAGTTTTGTAGCTAGTGATATTTATGCATTACTTCCTTTCACGAAAAATTTCATCTTCCTTCAAAATTACGATTTTGTAGTTTTAGAGAAGGGGAAAGTTAAGATAGAGAATTTGATTGATGGAAAAGTTGAGAGAAAAGTTGAGAGAATTGATATCAATGTTGAAGAAACGGATAAAAAAGATTTTCATCATTACATGATTAAAGAAATTTTGGAACAAGCAGATGTTTTTGAAAGAGCATTCTATCAAGATGAGAAAAAGATTGAAAAATTTATCGAAGAGATAAAAAGAGCTAAAAAAATATTTCTCGTTGCTGCTGGAACTTCTTACCATGCTTCTCTAGCTGGGAGTTATTTATTTTCAAAAGCAGGTATTCTTGCGAAACCTGTTATTGCTTCAGAATTTAACAATTTTTTGAATGTTGTCGATGAAAACACTCTAATAATTGCTGTTTCTCAATCTGGAGAGACTGCAGACGTTCTTGATGCGATAAGAAAAGCAAAAGAAAGAAAAGCAAAGATATTTTCAATAGTTAATGTTTATGGCTCTAGCTTAACAAGAGAAAGCGACGAGTTTTTGCTAACGAATGCTGGTTTTGAAATAGGCGTTGCCGCTACAAAAACATATATTGCTGAGTTGACAATCTTTCTTTTACTCTATTCAAAATTGACAAATAAAAAAATAAACAAAGAAGAAATAAAGGCAAAAATTCTTGATTTGCTTTCAAGAAGTAGGAGAGAACATGTAGAAAAGGTTGCTGAATTGTTAAAAGATAAGCAACATATATTTTTGATTGGAAGAGGTCTAGAATATGTAACGGCTTTGGAAGCTGCATTAAAAATAAAAGAAATTTCTTACATACATGCTGAAGCTTTTCCGGGAGGAGAAATAAAGCATGGAACAATCGCTCTTATAGAAAAAGATACCCCTTGCATTGTTTTTGTTGGTGAAGAAAAAGAGAAAATATTATCAAATGCTGAAGAGTTAAAGGCAAGAGGAGGTTTTATAATTGGCGTTTCAGAAGAAAAAGAGAAAATTTTCGACATTTGGATTAAAGTTCCGCAAGATGGAGAAGCCTCTCTAATATATCAAATAATTCCGATGCAACTTTTAGCTTATAGGCTAGCTGTTTTAAGAGGATTCGATCCTGATAAACCGAGAAATCTTGCAAAATCTGTTACGGTTTTGTAGGAAGTGGTTAAATGGATTTTAAAGAAAAAACAATTGAAACTGTGGGGGTAAGAATCTATGTTGAGGAAAATGGTATAGAGATCGGAAGATGCTTCATCTACTTAATTAAAAATGATCTGCATGAAGAACCATATGCCTTGCTTGAAGATGTATATGTTGATGAGAATTTTAGAGGAAAAGGAATTGGAACGGAATTGGTGAAGAGGGCAATAGAACTTGCAAGAAAATTGAATTGTTACAAAATAATTGCAACAAGCAGGTTTGAAAGAGAAAATGTTCACGAATGGTATCAAAAACTAGGATTTAAAAAATTTGGTTATGAGTTTAGAATGGATTTAAAGTGAGAAAAATACAGACAATAATTTTAGCTGTAGGAGAAGGAGTAAGATTAAGACCTTATACTCAATTAATTCCAAAGCCCCTGATGACTATAAATGGTATTCCCTTGTTAACTTTTCATATAGATAAATTAAACTCATTGGGAATTCCAAATGAAAAAATAATTGTTGTTGTTTCACATCTGAAAGAAGAGGGATTGTGTTTTCTCAATAGATTTCATAAAAGAGTGAGAGTTGTTGCACAAGGGGAGAAAAAAGGTACAGCAGCTGCTGTAAGCTATGCAAAAAATCTTATCGACGATAATGAAATAGTAATTGTTTATATTGACATAATTTTTTAAGGCGATCTTAAAGATTTTATTCGAGAAGAAAATGCTATTGGTGTTTATGAAGTTGGAGAATGTTTCTCATTTGGGTTAAATAGTTTTAGAAGATGCTTATTTAAAGGAAATTAAATAAAAAGCTGAAACCGGAAGAGTATTCATATTTGTTGGCTTAGTTAAAACGAAAAGAGAATTCTTAGAAGAAGTAGATAAAGTTAAACGAAGTGAAAAAAGTGGAGAATATTATCTGAAGTATGCTATAGTGTCTTTTAATCAGAAACATATCTTCAAAATTTATTCATTAAAGGGAAGATGGTTTGATGTAGGAAAAGAAGAAAGTCTAATAAAAGCAAGAAGAGTTTTTAATTTTCTAGACAATTCTTTTAAATGATTGATGTTCATTGCCATTTAGAACATGAAAAATTTAGAAACAATAAAGAGATTATCCAATCTTTTAGAAAATATTTAAAAGCTATAATAACTTCTTCCCCACATCCAAAAGATTTCGAATATACACTAAATTTGAAAAAAGAGTTTGAAGGCTTTGTATTTGCATGCGTTGGTTTACATCCAGAATATATTGAAGAATTTTCTGAAGAAACTTTAGATAACTTTGAAGAATTTGTAAAGACTAACAAAAACGATATAATTTCAATTGGTGAAATTGGCTTGGATTATTTTTGGATAAAAGATGAGAAATTGAGAGAAAAGCAAAAATGGTTGTTTGAAAAATTAATCGAATTTGCAAAAAGTGTTAGCAAACCAATAACTGTTCATATAAGAGATGCTTACGAAGATGCATTAAAGATTTTGGAAGGTATAGACTATCAAAAGGTTCATCTTCACATGTTTGGAGGAGATAAATTTTTGGATAAAGTTCTTGCAAACGAATGGAAAATTTCAGTTGGACCGATACTGCTAAGAAGTAAAACTCATAAGAAAATAGTAAAAAAATTACCATTAGAAAGAATAATGTTAGAAACCGATTCGCCTTGGATAAAAATAGATGGAAAGGAAAGCATGCCAATAGATGTTAAAATTGTTGCTGAAAAAATTGCTGAGGTGAAAAATGTTTCATTAGAAGAAGTAGAAAGAAAAACTGATGAAAATGCAATTTCTCTGTTTAAATTAGAGCTACTTTACAAGCCCTAAATTTTTCAATCCTTCAATTATTTTCTCCACAATTATTTCTGGTGGTCTATTCATCCAAACCTCAACAAAAGGAACTTTATTTTTTCTCTTTCTTTCATAATACTCCAAAACAGGCTTGCTTTGCTCTTCGTAAATTCTCAATCTCTCTTTAACAACTTCTGGCTTATCATCCTCTCTTTGAATCAGAGGCGAACCACATTTATCACACTTCATATCTTCTTTTGGCAACAAGGGAGGTAGTATGTATTCTATCCCATCTATCGTTTTATGAATATCGGCAATATTGTAATTGCCGTCACATTTCGGATTTGAGCAAATTCTTCTGCCGGAAATTTTTTCTATTAAAACCTCCGGATGGGCGTTAATTTTTATTATTGCATCTATTTTTACCATCTTGTCTAAAGCTTTGGCTTGTTTAACAGTTCTAGGGAAACCATCAAGTATGAAATTATTTAAATTCTTTATTTTTTCTTTAACCACTTCTATAACTATTTCATCTGGAACTAATTCTCCTTTTTTCAGATAATCTTCTACTTTTCTCCCCAATTCACTTCCTTTTTTCACTTCCTCTCTAAAAATATCTCCAGTTGAAATTTTTTCTAAGCCAAACCTTTCTTTTAGATGAGAAGAATAAGTTCCTTTTCCTGAACCGGGGGGACCAAAAATTATTAACTTCATTACAAATATTAATTCAGTGCTTAAAAATTTTATCTGTTTTGAAAAAATAAGAACGACGTCTGTTGTATAGATACACCTGATTTTCAATTTTCATCTTCTAACTTTCTTTGCTTATTAAATTCTTAGCAACAAAGAAAATTCAAGTTTTAGTGAATTCAGTATAATGACATTTTCCACAATACCATCTGTTTACATGTTTAGCCATTATGCTGTTACATTTTGGGCATCTTTTATTGCTTAGCGCTTTGCTCACTTTTGACTGGCTGTGTTTCAACTTTCTTCACCTCTACATTTTCATCGTAAATTTTTGCTTTTATTAAACTTTCAGCTAAACCAACTTTAGAAAGGATAAAGTCTATTTTTATTTGAGACTCGTCTACTTTAAACTTCTCCTTTAAGAAATTTTTTATTGTTTCTTTTGATGGTGTTGCTTCATTTTCATGTCTGACTAAAATTTTTAGTTCTCTTCTTTTCAAGAAGGGATTATATTTCTCTTCTTGAATTGTTATCTCCATTTTCTCAACCCACATATATAGCATATCTTCCTTTTTCTTTAATTTCCAACGTCTTTGCGATTTCACTTTCCGGATCTAAAATTATTAAAGAACCCTTCCAACTTGTTGTTAAATCTGTAGACCCACAGTATGGGCAAACTTTTTCTGTTGTTATTCTTTTGCATTTTCTACAAGCTTGTAATCTTTTCATGTTTATCACTTCCTCTTAAACCAATGTAAAGCCCCTAAGCCTTGTTGCCTCATTGTTAATCCAATCTTATTTTGTTCTTTCCATGAAATAGAAATTATCCTAGCTAAAACTTTATCGCCAATTTTCAAAGTCTTTTTTGTTTGCTTACCAAGGAATACAGAATTTTTTTTGTCGAAAGAAACATAATCATCCATCAATTGAGAAATGTGAACCAAACCATCTATAGGCCCAATCCTAATGAAAGAACCAAAATCTACATTATCAACAACTTCCCCTATTACTAGCTCATGCAATTCTGGTTTAAAGACCAGCATTTTAAAAGTCGTTTGGTAATAAACGTTAGGGTCTGCTGGATAAATTTTTCCTTCTTCAATTTTATCTATCGAAACCAAAGATAGAAAAATCAAACCGCTTTTTGGATCAATTTTCCCTTCTAAACTTTCTTCTATCGCTTTTTCTATCGCTTCTCTAGCGGACAAACCAAGTTTTTCTGGGGTTACTTTAATTTTTTCCTTAATTGTAACTATTTTATACATTCTAATCAACCAAACTTCTTTTTATAAGCTTCTTTTGCTTTTTCAATAATTTCTTTCGCTTTTTCCACACCTTGCCACTCTTTAAACTTAACAAATTTTCCTGGTTCTAGTCTCTTGTAACTCTCGAAGAAATCTTGAATTTCCTTTTTCAAATGTTCATTCAAATCGTCTATTGATTTAATATTCTTAAATCTCGGATCCTTTACAGGAACAGCGACAATTTTATCATCAATTCCTTTTTCATCCTCCATTATTATAACTCCTATTGGTCTTGCCTTAACTACACAACCAGGAAAGGTTGGATAGGTTGTTAGCAAAACAACATCAACAGGATCTTCATCTTCGTGCCAAGTTCTTGGAATAAAACCATAATCAAACGGCCAGAAAACCGGAGAATATAAAACTCTATCTAAAGAAAAATATCCCTTTTCATTGTCATATTCAATTTTATTGGAGCTTCCTTTCACATTTTCAACAACAACATTTATTTCCTCGCTACTGCCAGCATCAATATCGTGCATAAGATTCATTCACATCACCTCTATCTTCTTTTTATTTCTTAGACAAATAATTCTTACATTTTCCTTTTTTAATTTCTCCTTTAAATCTTTATCGTTGGTAGCAACAATAAAACCTTCTTTTTTTGCTAGCTCAAGCAAATCTTCGTCAACTTCCTTCTTTAAAGATTGAACTACCTTTATTTTTTGAGATTCTATTAGCTTTAAGGCCATCAAAGCTAGCCTTCCTTCTTTTGTCTTTCTATTAGCCACAGATTTTATTTCTCTTAAAGTTTCTGAGCTTATGAATAGGTCTACTTTTTCCTCAAGATTATCAAAACTCGAAAAATCTACTTTATATCTAATCATATCAAGCAAAAAGTTTGTGTCTAGTAAAACTTTTAGTGTCATTAAGCTATTTAAATACCTAAAATAAGTAAATTTTATGAAAGGAATAAGCGATGTAATTGCTATGCTTTTAATGTTAGTAATAACAATTGGGCTAGTTGGACTAGCTTATTCTTATATTAGTGGTGTTTTCACAGCAAGAACAGCAGTTGTATTAGAAATAGAACCAGGTAGCACTTTTTGCATTAATACAACTCATGCTCAAGTAGGAGTAAGAAATGCGGGAACCTCTACAAGCGGAACAGTAACTCTCCAAATATTTAATGCAGCTGGTCAATCAACAACAGCAACATTAGCTGGAGGAGGATTAGCTTCCGGTGAATTGAGAAATCAAATAATGCCTCGTCCATCAGGAGCAGGTTATTTGAGGGTGGTAGCTTCAACAACAGGAAGTAGTGCTTCTGGAACTATCTATTGTAGTGTCTAGTAGTTAGATAGTTATTTATAGCAAAATTCCATAACCAACTAATCTCCACCTACCAGAAACTTGCCTTGAAATAGCTATTTTTGTTTTTCTTTCTTTTTCAAACACCAGTGGAATAGCTAACTGACAACTTATAAAGTTCTTTCTTGCTTCTTTAACAACACCAACACTTCTTTGATTTGCTAAATGAATCAAAATCTTTTCCCCAATTTTTATTGGAGGCAAAGCTTGAATTTCTCTAGCTCCATAAACTCTCTCAAACTCGAAATACTCAAAACTTATTTCATGAGTCTCTTTTGGCAATGTTCCCTTCAAACCAACAACACTTCCAACTAGACCATCAGCTTTCGTTAAGCTTGGATCTAGTTTTGTTAGAACACCAAGCAATCCTCCTGGACCAGCTTCTTTTATATCTTTATTAGCTTTTCTCAATCCAACAATTTCAGTTTCTAAAGGCTGATATTTATTTTCAATTTTTATTCCAGGTTTAATTTCTATATTGTCGCCAACTTTAAGTCTTCCTTCAACAACACTTCCCCCTAAAATTCCACCAACAATTTTATCTATCTCTGTCCCTGGTTTATTAACATCAAAGCTTCTTATAACTAAAAACTTTGGATTTTTAGTTTCATCTCTTTTTGGTGTTGGTATATACTTCTCTATAGCTTCAAAAACTCTATCAATGTTAACTCTTTGAGTAGAAGAAACAGGAATTATTGGAGCATTTTCCGCAATTGTTCCTTTCACAAATTCCTTAATCTCTTGATAATTCTTCAAAGCTTGTTCTTTTGTTATAGTATCAATTTTTGTTTGAACAATAACAATTTTATCAATACCAACAATTTCCAATGCTTTCAAATGCTCAACAGTTTGAGGTTGTGGGCATTTTTCATTCGCAGCAATAACAAGTAAAGCACCATCTATAACACCAGCTCCCGTTAGAACAGTTGCTGTTAGAATTTCATGACCAGGAGAATCCACAAAACTAACAGTCCTTTGAATTTCTGTATCTGCAAAACAAAAAGGACATTTCTTGCTGTTAGAATATCTTCCACATTGAGGACATTTATAAATTGTAGCATCAGCGTATCCAAGCTTTATAGTTATTCCTCTTTTCAATTCTTCAGAATGTTGCAAGGTAAGCTTTCCTGTTAAAGCTTGAACTAAAACTGTATTGTGCAGAAGGAAGAAACCTAAACCTCCAAAGAAAGTGTGAGTTTGGGGAACACTCAAATCAAAAATTATTTCATCTTTCACTTCTTCATACTCAACTTTCTTAACTTTTTCCACTCTCAAACTACCAAAGTAAAGAGTTTTAATCCTTTGTATTTCTTCTTTAGCCTCCCTTATTTTTTCATTCAAATAATTCCTAAGCAATTTCAAAGCTTTCTTGTCTTTTCTCTTAACCATTCTCGAGAAAGAAGTAGGTGGTATATTAGTAGTTATTGCTACCTTCCTGAGCGGAACGACTTTTTCTAAATCTTCGTCTTTTAAACTACCCAAAAATTTAATTCTTTCTTCAACAAACTCGATAATTCTTTCTAGCAACTCATAGGTGATTCTCCCTTTTTTCCTGACCTCCTCTATTGCTTTGTAAATCTTTTGCTTCTTAAATCCGTCACCTTTTCTTTTATCGTTAATAAGAAGGAAAGTTAACCTCTTAATGTTTTCTTTATCCATTTTTATAGAGTCGTATGTTTTCATTCTTGTCTTATGATTTTCAAAAAGTTCTAAAAGTTGTAAAGCCTTTAACTTCTTTTTTCCCTCCAGCCCTATTTCTTTTAGAAACTTTTCTGCCTCTTTACCATATAATGCCAACCTGAAATATTCTTTACCCTTAACTTTCCTCTTATAAATTTTAGGAAATATTCCAAATTCATATAAAGAAATTAAGATGAAATTAACCAAAGTTTGAGATACTTGAGACAGTTCTATCCCTCTAGCCTTGAGGTTTATATGCCCGTCTAAAGAGAAAAACCACTTAAGATAAGTTTTTCTGAGTTCTTTTGGTAAATATAAAAACCAACCCTTTAAGCTTTTGCTACTTCCCCCCAAGATCTTCTTAAAATAATAGAAAGCTATTTTAGGTTGTATTATGTAGTCTTTCCCCTTTTCCAAATGAAAAGAATAACCTAGTGAGCTTAAATATTCTAACACTTCAGTTAGCATTTCCTTTTCTTCTTTTTGAGATAACATCAATCTCTTTCCTACATGTCCTTCTGCATTAATGAAGGCCAACAATTTTACAAAATCTTCATCCAATTTAAATCCCTTTACTTTTGCTTTCTTACCATTCTTAAAAACAATCTTGTAAAACTCTCCATCTTTTTCCAATATCTTACAAAACTCCTTTATGTTTTCCTCGAAGTCTATTTGCTTCTGAGCTTCCTGAATATTTGAATTTAAATTTATCCTTCCGAGCACAAAAACCTCATCTCCTTCTTTAATTTCTGATGCTCTTCTCCATTCACATCTACCATTCTCGTGAACTAAAAGAGGATGATCTGGCGAAACTTCCACCTCTCTTCCATTAGAGGTTGTGATTTTTACAAGCTTACCAGAATACCTTTGAAAGAATCTTTTAGCTTCGCCCACATATATTTTCCCATTGTCATCCAATGTATATGTCCTTATTTTGTCATTTTCTAGATAAACCTCATCTTTAAAATTAGGAATACCTGTTAGCAACTCTTTACCAGTCAAAATTTCGTTGTTTAGCAAAATAGGTGTATTTATTCTTACACACTTCCCATGGCTTACGTGACCCAAGACGCCTATGTTAACCTCTGGTAATTCTTTGTCCATCTTAAATAATCAAAATCCAAAGTTTTAAACTTTAGCAAAAAATAACTTTAATGGAAAAAACGCTAGAGCAAATAAGAGCAGAAAGGTTGAGAAAACTTGAAGAGTTAAGAAAACTTGGTTTAGATCCTTTTGCTATAACAAAATACGATAAAAAAGAATCTTTAAAAGAGATTAAAGATAAATTTGTAGAAAAGTTGAAAGCTGGAGAAAAATTAGAAAATGAAAAAGTTTCAACTGCTGGAAGAATTTTAGCAATAAGAGAACATGGTAAAGCAAGCTTCGCAGATTTGTTTGATGGAGAAAAAATTCAAATTTGGTTCGATGAATCAACTCTTAGAGAAAAATACCAACTTTTCAAAAAGTATATTGATATTGGAGATATTATTGGAGTAAAGGGATTTCCTTTCAAGACTATGAGAGGAGAATTAACAATTTGGGTAGAAGATTTCCAAATATTAGCAAAATCTTTAAGGCCTCTGCCATCAAAATGGTACGGATTGAAAGATGAAGATTTGAGGTACAGAATGAGATATGTTGATTTAATTGTCAATCCAAGAGCTCGAGAAATTTTGTTAACAAGAGCAAAAATTGTTAAAGCAATGAGAGAATTTCTGGAAAGCAAAGGGTTTGTTGAAATAGAAACTCCAATTTTGCAGCCAATTTATGGTGGAGCTTTTGCGAAACCATTCATCACTCATCATAATGCTTTAGATATGGATTTGTATTTGAGGATATCTGATGAGCTATATTTGAAAAGATTGATTGTTGGTGGCATAGAAAAAGTATATGAGATTGGAAGAGATTTTAGGAATGAAGGAATAGATACAAAGCACAATCCAGAATTTACGATGATGGAATGCTACTGGGCTTATGCTGATTACAATGATATAATGAAATTAACTGAAGAAATGATTGCTTACATTGCTGAAAAAGCTATTGGCAAATTGGAAATAGAATATGCGGGACATAAAATAAACTTGAAACCACCTTGGAAGAGAATTAGAATGGTTGATGCTGTAAAAGAAGAAGGAATAGATGTAGAAAAATTGAGTAGAGAAGAGTTAATCGAAATAGCAAAAGAGAAAAAATTAGAAGTCAACGAGAATTTTAGTAAAGGTGATTTAATCAATTTGTTTTTTGAAGAGTTAGTTCAACCAAAATTGATACAACCAACTTTTGTTTATGAATATCCAATAGAAATTTCTCCTCTTGCAAAGAAAAAAAGAGACAATCCGAATTTTGTTGAGAGGTTTGAAGGTTTTATTGCTGGTATGGAAGTTGCAAATGCTTTTTCTGAATTAAATGATCCAATAGATCAAAAAGAAAGGTTTTTAGAACAAGCGAAAAGAAGAGGTTCCGGCTTAGAATATCATGAAATGGATGAAGATTTCATTAGAGCATTAGAATACGGAATGCCTCCTACTGGTGGATTAGGAGTTGGTATAGATAGGTTAACGATGATTTTGACAAATGTTCAATCGATAAGAGAAGTTATTGCATTTCCAACTTTAAGACCGGAAAAATGAGTTTAAAGTAAAATTTCGAATAAAAATTATGAGTGTCTTCAAAAGAGAAGAAGCTTTATACCCAGAATATTTGCCATTGAATTTACCTCATAGAGAAGGTCAGATAAAACTAATATCTGAAAATCTTTCTTTGCTATTAAAAAACAGCAAACCCATGAACATTTTCATTTATGGTCCTCCTGGTGTTGGGAAGACAGCAGTTGCGAAATTCATTTTGAGAGAATTTGAACAATATTCTGGAATAAAGAACATTTACATAA